>ERZ779643.106-NODE-106-length-79650-cov-53.752057_pt1 | contig 79650 bp, 53 predicted proteins | sample MGYA00511564_ERZ779643 | MGnify/ENA primary metagenome ERZ779643 (study PRJEB29588, sample SAMEA2147114) | human gut metagenome | biome: human gut; feature: human-associated habitat; material: faeces | place: Denmark | collected 2008/2010 ...
CTTGACGGTTCGTTTCTTTTACCCAGTCAACTTTCTTATTTCTAAGAAGTTAACCGCTTCTTGTACTACTTGTCTGTTTATGTAAAATCTTTCAAAGAACTCTTTCTTTTGTTGCTTAGAGAAAGTGTATTTCTCAAAAGCGAGTGCAAAAGTACTAACTATTTTCCATTCCACCAAATTATTCGGCAAAAAAGTTCGATAAATAGCGAATTTTTAACAATTATAAACAATTAAATATTCATTTCGTACAGCAATACCTTATTATGTTATTATACATTTAACTAGTTTATTCTCACATCATTTTAGAAGTTGCCGGCAAAAACAAAATCAAACCGATCAAATTATGAGGCTAAATAATAGAATTATATTGCATGCATCAAAGAAAAACATGTCTACATGTTTACTATAGTTCATGTTTTCATATTTAGTATTTACTTGTGCGCTAAATTACATGTTTGCAAATTGCCATGTAATCATGCAAACATGTTTTCTAAATAGTTAATGATCAAAAAGTATCTATAATAGCTATAATTTATATAAACTTTACTATCCTTTTAACAGCTTAACATCAAGACATTTAACAATATTATCTCTCCATTCGAACAGACGCATATATATAAAGATTACAAAATCATGAAAACACAATTCCAAGTAAGCATGTTTACATGTATGCATGTAGATCTATTTTTAAGTATTCATGCGTTCATGCGTTCATGTTTACATGCATACAATAAACATATATAAACCGTGAGCCATACAAATATACTTCAAAGATTACTTATAGAATGAGAAATACTTATAATATGTCACTCATGCATAACAACTTTCACCATTACAGATTTTATTGAAAACATGTTTTCAATGCAACATGTTTTCATGTATACTTATAAAACATTCATACTTTATCTTAGAAGACTGTATTCTAACACTTTAACTCACATAAAACATAAGTTAGAACTTGTTCATGAAAACATGTTCGTTAAAAAACATGTTTCCATGTAAAAAAGTAATTTAAAATTTGGCTATTTCAAATTAATAATGTATCTTTGCACAAAAATGAATAATTAAAAGTCAAAAACATGGAAAATAAACTGAAAATGATTTTGGCTATCGTCAACAATAAAGGAGGCGTAGGCAAAACAACAACAGTGCAAAATCTTGCAGCAGGTATGTTGAGAAAGGATAAAACATTAAGAATCCTTGAGATAGACTTGGATCCTCAATGCAACTTGACCCTTTTAAATCATGCACCAGAAGGGTGTGCTACTGTTTTTGAGTCAATGATCGCATGTAAGGGATTACCTATCTACAAAACAGAAACTGGTGTATATTATGTTCCTGGCTCTGCAAAGATGCAGGATGTCGATCCTTTTCTTCAAAACACAGGTGCACCTCGTCAAGTGTTAGGCGCATGCATCAATAGTGACTGTATTGATTATACAGGTGAGAGCATAAGTAATCCAATAGATTACTTTGATTACATTTTTATAGATTGTCCTCCAGCAATGTCGCTATCTACTTACAACGCAATGGTGGTGGCCAGTCATTTGCTTATTCCTGTCCAGATGGAAGGCTTGTCAGTTTTTGGATTGTCCGCTGTTCTTGCAGCAATGAAGGAAGTCAAAGAAGGTCGTTTTGCGTTGAATAAAGATTTGGAATTGTTAGGGTTATTGCCAGTTATGCTGGACGAGAGACCTGTCATTGTGCGACAAGCTTTATCAACTCTACGTGAAAAATATAAAGAAAAAATTTTAAAACATGGTGTTCGACGCTGTATCAAGGTTAATGAGGCACAAACAGTAAAACAAGATTTGTTTCATTATGCCCCTTATTGCTCAGCCGCAATAGATTATGAATTGGTAATTAAAGAATTGTTTAATTTTAAATAATTAGAAAAAATGGGAAAGGATTTTCGTGCAGCCTTTAGTAATATGAATAAGGCAGTTCGTCCAGGCGCAGAACAACCTGTAGAACAACCTGTTATGCATAATATTGAGCAACCGGCAAAACAACCGGCAAAAAAGAAAAAAATGAGTCTGGCAGAAAAAAGAGCAACCATGCATGCAGTTCAGACATATCTGTCAGAAGAAGACTTTAAAGAACTGATGCTGATTAAACTTAGCAGCAAAGGGATGAATTATGAAGAAATCATACGTGAAGCAATAAGATTGTACATACAAGTTAAGAAAAACGAGTCATAAGAGACAACCATAATCTAAAATTTTTAGACTATGGATCAAGTTTACTTATTTGGAAGCTAAAAAACGGGATTTCTACAACAAAAAAACGAAATCATTGTTTATACTAACAGAAATATCAATATGACAGATAAAAAAAATGAAATAGCAAAGAGCCATGTTGATGAGCAGTGGATAAATACTCCATTTAGTTTCACCAAGATAGACAAACAATGCACGCTTTCCCAGCAACATATATTGTTTTGCGTAAGTTCACATCTACAAGAATACGTTACGAGATACTTCAACGAAAAGCGTGAAAAAGGAAATCTACGTTCAGACTATATGTTTGAAGTAGATAAAGAACACGTTGCCATGAATGTACCTAAAATCAAACTTAAATTGAGTGAATTAGGTATAGAATCAAGCCACTATAAAGATCTGCGTAAAACTCTTAAAGAACTCCTAGACTTTAGTGTAAGAATCAAAATAGATGGCAAAGCCGTTATTCAGCACGTATTTTCAAACATAACAGAAGATATTGTGACAAACGGCTATACAAAACAGGGAGTATCATACGATAGGTCAAAAGGAGAGGTCGAGTTAAAAATTGACCCAGTTGTTGCCAAATATGCATTTGACATGAGCCAAGGCTTCATTCATCATATTGCCTTGATTGCGCGATATGCTAGCCGACTTAACACTCCAAGAATATATCTCTTTCTACTGCGTCAAATGGGCATAAATAAAGGCAAAATGACCATAAAAGTACCTTTCATGCAACTGAAAGAATATCTAGGTATGGCTAAAATAGCTGAAGACGGAACAGTAGAGGAAGAACAGTATCCAAAATTCTCTCAATTTAAGAAACAAGTATTGGATGCAGTACAAGAAGATTTTGCAAAACTAAGTAAAGAAGACAAAATTGATATAATGTTCACTGATTGCACACCAATATACAAAAGGGGACAAACAAGAGGTAATCCTGAAGCTCTGGTGTTTAAAATCAAAAGAACAGCTTTGGGAAAAGCCCATATCAATGGCAAGATATTGGATAGGAAAGGACTTCCTAAAGCTAGCGGAACCAAAGAACCTGTTGTAGGTGACTTGTTTGCTCATGTTGTGAAACCTGAAAAAAGCAAGATCCAAATGGAAAAGTGTGGGGATGAGCAATGGAATGAATTTCTATCAAGAATCATAGATCCTTCCCAGACAACATTGCTCAGTAGGGTGAAGTTCCTCGGCATGAAAAATCAAAGATTCTGCATACAGGCTTCACAAGAAGATTTTCAATTACTCAAAACTCTGGGCGTAGAAAAGATAGCTCAAGAGTTCTTCAATTGTGTTGGTTCATTTGCTCCTACTTTCTACCAAGGATAATCCAAACCAAGAGTCGCAGACATAGTATTTAATGTCTGCGACTCTTTTTATATCTACGAAACCATTTACCTAATTATATATAACTTCCTCATTATTAACACGTTAAGAAACTTAAAATATAAACTTTAGAAACGTAAGATATCAAAAGACAAATATTTATATTATATATCTTGCTGTTTATCAATGTGTTACATTCATCCAGGTAAATAGTATCGTAGATGTAGTAGCTTTTTAACTACTTATATCTACGAAACTATTTACCTAACATTGCTTATCTTACTGATATTAAGGCAATTATCATTATAATAATTTTATAATTAAAATCACAATAACTATGAAATAGTATATCAACGAATAATATGTAACTCCTTGTTATTATGATAGTTACAAATTTAGCGTAAATGGTTTCGTAGATATAAATGATATCGCCTACATTTTATTATCGAAAAGCACAAAACATAGTTAACCAAATCTTTTTAAACTATCATAATCTACGAAATCATTTACCGAAAATATTATAAGTGTTTAATATTCAGTACTTTAGGTATATTCTTTTTAAAAAAAGTTATTTTTATTATTAGAATTTACTTAAATTATTTAATTAGGGATTCTATAATGTAATGAAAACCAGTGAATTAGTAGATTACAAGTAAACGGTTTCGTAGATGTATGTAAACAGTTTCGTAGTTGTTGGTAAACGGTTTCGTAGATATAAGTAAACAGTTTCGTAGTTTTTTGTAAACAGTTCCGTAGATATTACTGATTTTGGATAGCTTTTCTATTATTATCAGAGCTGTGTAGAAGTCTTTTGAATATGGAAATTATTCTGAGAAGTATTTTGGTTACCTGAATCTCAACCTTAAATACATCTACGAAAGTATTTACTTATAACTATGTAATGATTTGATATACAGATGTTTATATATATAATAGTAAAGTAGTTTTTTAAAAAACTATAGTGTTGAATATCATGCATGAAAAGTTTTGTTAAGTTTGTATTTAGCTAATTTTCAACGTGTTAACTAATTTGAGGTAAATGGTTTCGTAGATATTAATTCGTTTAAGTTGATTAACCGAAATCTACGAAACCGTTTACTTTGTTTTCGTAAAGTACTGATTTATAATGCATTATGTCTGTTTCTTAATTTTCTTCTTTATTTATAAGTTTCAATTATGTTTTTATAATCTTATGACTTTTGTAAGAGTTTGATACTTAATAGGTTAGCCGTGATAAGGTAAATGGTTTCGTAGTTATTGGTAAATGATTTCGTAGATTTTGGTAAACAGTTTCGTAGATATAAGTAAATGATTTCGTAGTTTTTAGTAAACAGTTCTGTAGATATTCATTTCTATAGTGTTATATCCATTAATATCATTCTTTCCTATATCTTCTATGATGAGTTAGCTTTAGCTATAAATATTGATGTACAGACATGCTTACATGCAAACATGTTTAAATGTTTACATTAAATATAAGTCATTAGTTCCTGGCGTATCCTTCTGATTTAGCAAGAAAAGATATCATATCATGCTCTTTTAATAAATTAGAAATTAGTTTTATGGTATTTTCTTTTGGTATTTCTCTTATTTTCATTACCTTTGTCACTTGAAGCAACATATTATGTAAAATTCATGGTTAGAAGAAAAAGAAAAAACAATAATATGGGCAAGCGATTATGCTATATAGCCTTCGGTCTTGTCCTTACTTTTATTATCGGATTTGAAGCATATCGGATGATTTCATCTTATTTCATAAGGAGAGCATCTGATAAGCAATGGCCTACCCACGATCTTACCACTGGCGAATATTCTGGCAGCTATGATGGAATTGACATCTCGCGTCATCAGGGCAGAATTCATTGGGATGAATTGGGTAAAATCAAGCGCTTGCAATTTATCTATATAAAATCTTCAGAAGGAACAAACATTCAAGATCCGTGGTACGAATCGAATATCAAGAATGCCAGAGAAAGAGGCATTCCTGTAGGATCTTATCATTTCCTTTCCAAGGCTCCTGCAGCCTTACAGTTTGAAAATTTCCGTTCCGTATATGATAAAGATAAGCAAGACCTGCTCCCCGTAATAGATGCAGAGGATGATGGTACAAAGGGAATGAGTAAAACAGAGATTCAACTGTTATTAAAAACTTTCTGCAAACTTTGCAAGGTTTATTATGGACATACACCTATTATATATTGTAGCGAGAGTTACTTCAAGGATTATCTGAGTCCAGAATTCGATAATTATTATCTTTGGATAGCCAGCTATAATCACGAGCCTGTACTACCTGGCAAACCTCATTACGACATCTGGCAATTTAGTCGCCATGGAAGAGTACCGGGTATTTGGAATTGGGTGGACCTGAATAGATTTTCTAAAAATAGAAGTATAAATGATATCAGACTTAAATAAACTTCAACAAGAAGATTACGATTACTATTACGGATAACAACATGAAAACATGTTTCTATGTAAACTGGAAGTTGAGAGAGAGGAGATGGGAGCTCTCACTATTTATGCTATGTAGCAGAAGGGGCTCACATTTTTTCTGTGCTGGCCAGTTCCTAATAAATAAGGATTTCTCATTTCCGATATTCTTCGTACCTTTGCACCCGAATTTGAATCATGCGGAAAAATATAAGAGAAAATGAATTATAAAATGATGATGGCAATGGCTGGTTTAGGCATTGCTTTACCGATTTCAGCTGATACGGCATTATCGGACAGCAGCAAGGTGTTCGATATTGACGAAGTAGTGGTCGTATCACAGCCAAAGGAGGTGTTGCGTCTCCGACAGCAGGCACTCAGCAGTACATCGCTGAGTAGCTCTTTGATGAAAAAGATGGGAGTATCCGATTTACGTGATCTTTCCCGGTTTGTTCCTAATTTTGTGATGCCAAATTATGGTAGCCGTCTTTCTTCCTCTGTTTATGTCAGAGGAATAGGAAGCCGTGTAAATAGTCCTGCTATTGGTCTTTATCTTGATGGTATTCCGGTGATGAGTAAGTCGTCTTTTAATCTCCACAATTACCAGTTGAGTAGGGTAGATGTGCTTCGTGGTCCACAAGGTACGCTTTATGGTCAAAATACCGAGGGTGGATTGGTCAAGATGTATTCCCGTAATCCCTTCGATTATCAAGGTACAGATATCAGACTTAGCTATGGTAGTAAGTATTTTCGTAATGTAGAAGCAGCTCATTATCAGAAGTTCAATCAGCATGTAGCTCTTTCCCTGGCAGGTTTCTATGAGGGTCAGAATGGTTTCTTCCGAAATACCAATACAGGCGACCGCTCGGATCAATATAACGAAGCGGGAGGCAAGATGCTTCTCAAAACCCGTTTTGATTCGGGTTGGAAGATGGATGTACTTGCTAATTATCAGTATGTTGACCAGAATGGATTTCCTTATGGAAAGCTTGATTTAGAGACGGGGAAGGCAGACCTTCCTGCTTCTACTTTCCCAGGAAAGTATCGGAGAAATAACCTGATAACAGGTTTGAAACTGGGATATACCGGAAAGGGATATGATTTTACTTCTGTTTCCAGCTATCAGTATGTCAAGGACCGTATGTTGATGGATCAGGATTATCTTTCTGCCGACTACATGCATATCCTACAGGAACAATTGCAGAATTCCTTTACCCAGGAACTCTCCTTGAAGAGCAACAAGGCAGTGGGAGACTTCTGGCATTGGACAGTAGGTGGCTTTTTCTCCAAGCAATGGTTGAAGACCAACGGTCCGGTCTTTTTCGATGATGCGATGACTGCTCCGATTGGCAATGCAATCCAGCAGCAGATGTATACTGCCATTCATGCTTTGATGGTTAAGAAAATGATGGCGCAGGGATTGCCGGAAGTGGCTGCCAAGGCTGCTGCCAGTGCTGCCATTGAGAAGGCTGGAGGCATCAGCATGGGTGTCAGCATGGGTGCTCCTGGACTTTATCATACTCCGCAGACCAATCTCGGTTTCTATCATGAGAGTAATTTTGATATTACTTCCCGTCTGGTGGCAACACTGGGCTTGCGATATGATTATTTGCATACGTGCATTCATTATCTGTCGTCTGCCTATATGGCAATGACAGCAAATATGATGGGGCAGAAGGCTACGTATACGCTTAGAAGTGCTCTGGATGAAAAGACGAATGATGATTACAGCCAGTTTCTTCCAAAGATTGGTATTACTTATCGTCTTGATGATCAGCAGAGTAATATCTATGCCACTATCAGTAAGGGTTATCGTGCCGGTGGCTATAACATTCAGATGTTCAGCGATATCCTTCAGACGGAATTGAATGCCAATCGTCAGCAGGCATTGCGTGGTGATTACGATGTGCCTCATACTGCCGAGGATTATGAGAAGGTGAACCAGACGATATCATACAAGCCTGAGGTTTCATGGAATTATGAAGTAGGTTCTCATCTCAATCTCTTCAATCATGCTCTTCATCTCGACCTGAGTGCCTTCTATATGAAAGTAAGGAATCAGCAACTCTCAGTGATGGCAGGCAACTATGGATTTGGTAGAATGATGGTGAATGCCGGCAGGAGTCATAGCTGTGGCATTGAGGCTGCTTTGCGAGGCCAACTTGCCAATGGTCAGCTCGACTGGATGTTGAATTATGGCTATACTCATGCTGTCTTCGATGAATATACTGACGGTGAAGGTGAGAATGCGGTTAGTTATAAAGACAAGCGTGTGCCATACGTTCCGATGCATACCCTTTGTGCCATGGCAGACTATCGTGTTGACTTCAACTCCAGTTTCTTGCGTAACATGGTTTTCGGAGCAAACGTAAACATGCAGGGCAAAACCTATTGGGATAATGCCAATACCTATAGTCAGGATGTTTATGCCGTATTGGGTGCTCATGTTGCCTTCGATTTCGGCATCCTGCAATTGAACTTATGGGGCAAGAACCTCACAGACACCAATTACAATACCTTTGCTGTAGACAATGCCGCAACCGGAAAGCGCGAATATTTTGCGCAGCGTGGCAATCCATTTCAATGTGGTGTAGATTTGAGTTTTCGATTTTAGATGATAATTGTCTCAACTCACTAAGAAACTATTTTTGCAGTAGAAGAAAAGACGCTCTGCAAGACAAAAGCATCAGAATGATCATGCTTTTGCTCTTGCAGAGCGTCTTGTTTATGATTCAATGGATTTCAATGATTATTTATTGAAACCGGTTATTTCTACGTATGGTGCCTGACCTCTTCCGTCCTCATCGCGATAAGATACCTTGATTATCTTGCACTCATCCGGCATCAGACTGAAGTAGTTGTCGCTGTAGATGACAGGCAGTATCTGCTCACCATCGCCACCCTTCAGGTTCAAGCGAATCAGGAGGGCAGGAACATTGCCAGTATTGCGGATCTCAACTTCTCCAATCCACTCTTCACCCTGCTGAACGAAACGCTTGCCGCTGATGGCAACGGTTGCCTTAGGGAGTTTGGAGAGTGCCTGAAGGTTGTCTTCTTCCTTGCCTTGTACATAGAAGTTGTCTGAAATCATCTGGCTGTTCTGCTCCAGGCTCAACTTGATGTAGTAAACCTCCTCATCCGGTTCGCTAACGCTAACGGCATCTACGGTCTGGTCTTCACCCACGTTCACTTCCTTGCTTTCTTCCTTGAGCAGCTTTCCGTACATATCAAAGATCTGAGCCTTGGCAACCAGACCATTCTTGGCACCACCAGCGAAGTTAACCACCTCGGCAACCTTCTTCACTGGGTTATACTGAATATGCAATGGTTCGCAAGCCTTCTTCACACCAAAGTAAGCGGCTGTTGGCTCAAAGTAGTAATCGTAGGTACACCATACCATGCTTGGCCAGCAGGCATGACTCATCCAGATGAGCAAACCGAGACGGTCTTGCTGGGAAGACTCGTACATCGCACGGTAGCCATCATAGTTGAGCCACTGTGCCCACTTGGTAAACTGCTCTGCACTCTGAGGTTTGCCATAACGCTTTCCCATGATGTTGTTGAAAGATTCACCTCCCTGAGCCCCCTTCAATGTATAATCATGCTGTCCCCATGCATCGTTTTGTGGCCACAGATGCTCCGGTTCCATCATTCTGCTCAACGATTCGAAGGTAGGAACATTCGGCATACCTCGCTCTGAATGCAACTTATGACTCTGGTTAGCGAAGTAGAATGAAGGCGACTTCATCTGATAAGGACCATGTCCACTCACACCCAGGTCGGCTGAGCTAGGAATATATCCCAACTGTGGATGGATATCCTTCACCTGTTCTCTCAATACCTTGTCAATTGCTGCCGGAGGGAATCCCTCGTTTCTTCCGCAGTAGATGCCGATGCTGGCATGGTTGCGGATACGGGAGATGTAATCAGCTGAGTTTTCCAGGAACATCTTGTTGTCATCAGGATCTGGTCCGTCCCATGGGTTAGCCAGCCAGAAGTCCTGCCATACCATGATACCATACTTGTCGCATGCTTCATAAAGTTCCTCATCGCCAATCTGACCTACCCAGTCGCGAATCATGTTGTAGTTCATCTCCTTATGATAACGTACTGCAGCATCATATTCACGTCCACGATAGTTGAGGTTGGTTTCCGAGAATCCCCAGTTACCGCCCAGTGGGTTCAGTCGCTTGCCATTGATGTAGATCTTGGTCTGTGTCTCCAGGTCAGCATAGCTCATCTGTCGGATACCTGCCTTATAGGTTACCTCAGAAATCATTTCGCCGGAAGCCTTGTCTGATACCTTGAAACCGGCATCATATAAATAAGGTGAACCATAACCGTTAGGCCACCAGAGATTCATGCGCTGATTCTTGAGCTGTGGATAGTCGGTAGGAGCGAAGGAAACCTCACGCTTCTCGTTTGGCTGCAGACTAACTTCCTGCTCAAACTTGATCTTGCCGATATAACCAGCCAGTTTCACGGTCTTAGCCACGGCATCTGCATTCTGCAGGAAGACAGATGGGGTCATTGATGCCAGGGTGTCAGGCAAGTTCAGGGTTGATGTAACCACAGGATCCGAAACACTTACGCCATTGTCATGGGTAAGATAGACATCATTCCATATACCAATTTCACGACCTGGTGTATTGGTTATCCAGTCCCAGCCGATAGAAGCGTGGAAGGTAGGGTTGTCAGCACCCAGCTCTCCACCATTCAGGTCAGTGTTCTGGAGATTTTTCTGCTTCACAACGCCAAAGTGAGCATTTTTGATGACATGTACCTCCAACTTATTGGAACCAGGTTTCAATTTCTTGGTTACGTCGATACGAGAGCGGATAAAGGCACCATCAATTCTACCTATCTTTTCGCCGTTCAGTAATATATCAGCCTTCCAGTTGATACCATCGAAGTTGAGATAGGTATGTTGCTGCTTGTTGGCAGACGGCTTATGTTCGATGGTGGTACGATACCAGAAATCAGAGTTGAAGAACGATTCAGAAATCTGACGCATGTTGTCATCGAAGCGGTTATCAGGCACAGCCCCGATATTCATATAGCTGGTGAGTACAGTACCAGGCACCGTAGCCTGAATCCAGGCATCACTTCCTTCTCGGCGCAACTGCCACTGATTGAGCATCTGCTTGCCATTCTTTGAAGCCAGCGTATTGGCAGTTTCTGCACGCAGGCCACCCTTACCCATTACCTGCATTTCAGACAAGGCATAGTGTCCGGATGCATCCGGTTCGGTAAGCTGCAGTCTAACATATCTGCCATGTCCCTTGCAAGTCACCTTTTCTATCAACCCTTTCTGTTTCTGCTGTCCCAGGGTTGCAATATCGCTCCAGTTTTTGGCATCATTGGATACCTGAATCTTGCCCTGGCGAGCCTTGTTCACCCAGAAGAGATTCACCTGGTCGAAGTCTGCCTCCGTGCCCAAATCCACATAGAGCCACTGAGCTTTGGCATCTGTTTTATTTGCCAAGCCCGACTTCCAGACGCTGGAGAAGTGCATGGATGGACGCCATGAAGTGGTGTTGTCGATGAGTTTGATACGCCACCAGGCAGCACCCGGCATAATCAACTCGATGCGTACATGCTCATAGTTACCAGGTTTCTTCAGCGGGATGGAAACATTCAATTTTCTAAGTGGGAGTTTCACTACGTCCTGGAACTTGTTAGGGTCGGAACTGACCTGTTGCTTGGTAGCAACACCAGGAAGGTCAGAACCCTTTTCTTCTCCCAGGACTTCCCATTTCTTTCCATTGTGTGAGCCCATCACACGAATGGTATAGCCTTGCGAAGCCTTGTCCTTATAGAAAGCCAGTTCACCGGTAAATTCCAATTTCTTGAGATTCACCTTCATGGCTTCCCAGTTAAACTCTACAAATGCATTTTCACCTTTGATATATTGGCTCGTAACCGTATTGCCGTCAATCATTTTTTCCTTGTCACGGTTGGACAGTTCGCCCTCATTGGTTTTCACGCTGAGGAACGAAGGTGCTTTACTGGTGATGATACCGTCCGTTACGAGATGTCCCGTAAGGTTGAAATCTGCATTGGATGAAGTATATACCATGCGGTTCAATGCAATGTTCCGATAGGTGTTGTCCTTCACCATTCTTGGAGCCGTAAATTGAGAAGGGCGTCCAGGATATTGTCCGATACCCCTTGTCCCGGCTTGATCATCAGCATACATCATGCTTAAGGATTGGCTAAGTAAGGCCATTAACACAACTGCTTTTTTCATTAGGTTATTAAAATAATTATTTACTACATTTTTAGCTTTATTCTGCAAAGTTACAAAAAAAATGCATATCTGCTGATTTTTTATTGCACTTTTATGTTTTATTTCATCTTGCAGTCGGGTAAAACTTCCATACATCTCCTGCCTTCAGCAGTCTTGAGAATGCAGCCAATGGTCTTTCTGCCTATGTTTCTGTTTATAGGAACCAGATCCTTGTTGAGTACTTCTACGTAGTGAACACCGGAGTTTGGTACATCCATAGGGAGGGTACCCTCAGCTTGCATCTTAGAGTGTTCGAACTTTGACAAGTCGTCAAATCTTACATAGCGGTTTGACTTGCCATCGATGAAACCTACACATACCGCATCGGCTTCTGTAGCAATGGAAGCAAAGATGAGTTTTTCGCCTGCATAACGCTTAAATTCTCTGCCACGTTCCCGCTGCAGCAGTTCGGCCATGGAAACCTTGCATACCCTGCCGCTCTCGTATACCAGGATGAGCCATCCCTCTTCTTCGTCTTCGTGAACGGCGAGCTTCAGTCGATAGTCTTGCCAGTCATCGTCATCCAGAACCTTATATTCATCGGTATCCATCAGGCAGATAACAGCTGTGACCGGACGATAACCTTCCTCATAGTCGTGGAGCACATTGTTGCGGAAACGCGAGGTCTGGATATGGTCGGTGATAGGAGCTGATTCCACGAGTCGGCTGCTGTTCTTTGTCTCCTTTTCATGTGGAGTTGGTTCGGCTGTTGAAGCCGGTGCAGAGGCAACAGCCAGATGCGGAATATGTTCTTCAGCCCATTGCTTTCTGATGGCGAGGAACTTATCTCTATAGTTCTCGTTTACCTTGCGTGCTGAAGTTCCCATACGCTCAAAATATTCGCAGCCCACAGAAATTGGGGTAGGGCATGGTTCGATGTCGATGATGAGCACGGCGTTGCTTACTTCCTCATCAAAGTGGGTATGCACATAGTGGGCCCCCTCCTGTCCGAGATAGTAAACCATTTTGTTGTTGACGTATGTTTCATATTTGTCTCTTGAACCCTTGAAGAGCGTATTCTTCAGGTCTTCTTCCAGACCCATTTCGTAACCGATATCTGATACGCCAAGATACAGATGACCGCCTTCGGCATTGAGGAAGGCACAAATTTCCTGCATGATCTTGATGGTCTGTGCCTCGACATCTGCTCGCATGGAATTTTCCGGGTAGATGATAGAGGTCTTGAATTCGGTATGGAAGTCTTCCTTGCCATAGTTCTTCTTGTTGGAAGAAGACTTCTGCAGCTTCAGCAGCGCACGGATCTTGTCAAGAATATCAACCGCCTGGGTGAGCAGTCCCGATTTCTTCACGAAGTTGTGGGAGAGTACGAGCGATGCCAGCTGCTGAAGATGTGGATCTTCCGTCAGGCTGCTCCAGCGATAGAGTTCCTCGTAATGTTCCTCACTGTCCAGGCAGCCGATGATGCGCAGCTGCATGAAGTCATGGCGCAGGATGGCATTGCGTTCAAAGAGTTCCGGTTCTGTCTCTGCGATAAGATTGATTTTCTTTGTATCCACCTTGTCCAGTGCAGCAAAGTCGTTGAGGAGTTCCAGCAGGGTAAGACGACTGTCGTAATAGCTGACGCGCTCCTTGCTGTCCAGCATGATGGCTAGTAAACGGCAGAAGTTGAGATAGTTGTAAGCCTTGATGTTGTCCTCTTCCAGTGTTGCCTTGGCATCGATGATTCCCATCAGTTCGGCTACGTATACCGGATTCATGCTGACGGCATTTTCCAGTTCGTCTTTTTCTTCCTTAGGGTTGTATACCTCGTTATTGGCATAGCCGCGCATAAGCTGGTGGAAGGCTTCGGTAATTCCGAATCTGCTTTCAGGAGATTCCCGCAGGAAGGTGGCATAGAGGTAACCATTGCTTCCTTCCGTGATGTTATCCACCTCTACTATCATGCCCTTCTTCAGGTCGCTGAGTTCCATGCCGGGAGCTGGAGCCACGGAGACAGAGAAACCTTCGCTGCTGACAGCCGGAATGCGAGGCACGCCCGGCACCTGGTTAGACAGCAGACAGGTGAGACGGGAGTTGTAGAAAAGGTCGTTTACTCTCACGTCGTCTTCATATTCCGTTATCATGTCGTGCATGGCAAAGACATAGCTTCCGTCACTCTTTATGTCCTTTACATAGGCACGCAGCATGAGTGGCATTCCCTGATATTCAAAGGATTGGATATTGATTTCTCCAGGGTAGAAAGATACCACATCGTTCAATACATCGAGTGTACCTTCTCCCTCGCAACCATCTTCTACCACCTTACATTCGAAGACGTATTGTGCGGGCAGCTGTTTGGTAACGATGATTACGGTTTCATCGTCGATATAGAGTTTTCTGTTCTGCTTCTTGGATGTCTTGCGTTTTTTGGAGAAGAGAGAGTGGTTGATATACTCCCAGAGTTCCTTATAGTGTTCGATGGTAGTACCCACCTTGCCTCTCAGTTTTACCGGTGGCTTTTCGTCAAGACGGATGGAAAGACCATGCCAGAGTCCCATTCGGGCAGAAAGCGGCATGTAGAGATTATCCCTGTCAAGATCTTTCGGCTGGATGGTGATGGCCTGCTCGTTGACAGAAAGCAGAGCCATGTCACTCTCATATTTGGCAGGTTCAAAACTTTCTACGGTATCGTTGTTCTGTGAGCAGAGCATATTGGACAGTACGAAGGCATCATCACTGTTGAAAGGCAGGGCAGCATCAAACTCTGCCTGGGTAAAGAGTGAGAGAAAAGCTCTCTGCAGGGTCTTGTTTGGATCACTCACGTTCATCAGTGAAACCAGTCGGTAGAGAATGGCCTGATTCAGTGAAGTATCGTAAATCTTGTGGGTGGCATTTCTGCCCAGTATCAGTTCGATGATGAGTACCTGTATCATTGTCTCCTTAGTGGTTAGGTCGCTGGAGAGTCTGTCGGTCTGATTATAGATATTGTCTACGTATCCCTGCAGCAGTTTGAGCCATTGCATCTGGAATGGCTTTCTGTTCCATAGGTATACTTCCTGGCTGCGAAGGGTAGCAAGGATGGTATCGATATGCTTTTCCATCATCGAGAAGTCGAGCATGAAGATACATTGCATGATGCAGAACTGCTTGCGTGGATGATAGATGTAGGCGCAAGTAGAGAGGGTAGAAAGTATATGGCTGATGGTATCCTCTGCCGTTCCGTTTCTCAAGATTTCGATGGCTTGGATATAATAGGATATCAGTTCGATGATATCCGTGAATCGTTGTTCCAGCAGGATGCGCTCGGCTTCCTTGCAGCGTGGCAGAAGGCTCTCGCTTTCAAGGGCTTCCAGGCAACGGGCATGGATGTTCTGTAGTTGTTCTTGTAGTTCGTCCTGACTCAGACTGCTGGAAATACCGGTTATCCAGCGCAGGCATTCCAGGTCGAAAATGTCGGATGGGGTATCTCCGAGCATCAGTTTTCTGAATTCCGGAGTATTCCAGCTTTCATTGCCGATGATATCGCAGAAATCCTTGTCGGAGAGTGAAAACTCTGATTTCTCGGCGCCGAGAACATCTACCAGTTGTACTTCCATCTGTTTCTGGCGGATTTTGGTAATCCTGCATCTTACTCTTGGGGTAAGAGCTGCATTGATGACGGTATCTCGTTTTAGTATGGCTGTAAAACCGTATTGATCTTCCAGATGATAGCAGTCACCTATGGTCAGTTTTATCTTGAAGTCTACCTCATCGTCTTCTTTATAATATTGCCTCATGAGGTGTTCTATGTTCTGGGCAATGAAAACTTTGCCCAGGTGGGTGGTTACCATCAGGCAGTTGAGGGTTTCTGGCATAGGTTGCCTTCTCTGGAAGTCAATCTGTGCTACTTTATAGATTCTATCTTCTACTTCGATGACGAATTTATGTTCTTCTTCATCTATTCGCAAAACCTTTGCAGTTATATTCCTGTAGTTGTTCATAAATTAATAGTTTTGATATGCGCTGCAAAGATACAATAAAAAACGGACTTTTCTTCCTTTATTTTCTGTTTTTTCTTCCTCTTTCCCTCAGAGGAATAGAAAATGTGTCTATGATAACGAAAATGATGATTATCTACCCGGATATGTGCTTATGTTGCATGAAAGCAGGTATATGTTGCCTTTTGATGGTAAGAAAGGTAAATAAAATGTTCTATATCAGCGGCATAAATTCATAAAAAAACTTGGTGAAATCAAGATTTATGTGTATTTTTGCAATTGTAAAAAGTTTAAAAACTAACACTGGATAATACTAAATGGTGAGAGTAAAACATATATTATGGTTGTTTTTGGTTTCTTGGACGTTGATAGCTTGCCAGCAGGAAAAGTATGACAGAAGCGGGGACGATACGAACAGCTTGCTTTCCATTGAGGATTCGATGGAGGCTAACCCCCGGTTTGTCCGTCAGAAAATAGATGATGGAATGAAGAAGGCTCCGGATAGTCTTACCTATTATGAATATATGTCCAGACTGGGCAAGTTCTTCGTGCTTTCTTCTTCGCCGGATTCCATGCCCCTATACATCAATCCGGTCGTAGCCTTTGCCGAGCATCAGCCGGAATCTCCTCGCCGAAACAGTCTCCTGGCTTATGCCTACAATTGTCAGGCAGGCAATTATCATAACTTTCATAAGAAGAGAGAAGATGTCATCACGCTCTATCATAAGGCATACGAACTGCTCAGGAACAGCGATTCCCCAAAGTTGATGCCGGATGTCTGTGCCAATCTGGGAGATGCCTATGTCTTCGACAACAACTTGCCCCAGGCTGCTCTTTGGTATCGAAAGGCGCTGTTCATAGCCGATTCTCTCCAAATGTCGAAGGAGCAGACCGCATCCCTGTATATGGGTCTGGGACGCATCTATCTGCTGCTGGAAGACTATGAGGCAACCGTGAAATGTTATCAGCATACCGAGAAGTATTTTTCTGATCTCTCGCTCAACCTGCAGGCTTATTTCCTGAACAATTATGGTAATTATTATTACTATACCAAGGATTACCATACTTCTCTGAAGAAATTTCTGATGTTGATGAAACTGCTGGAAAAACACGACAAGCATGAAACCTTCAGTATGTATCTCTGCAAGCTCAATCTGGCAGATGTCTATCTGAATCTCAATCAGTTGGACTTATCAGAGAAGTATCTGGATGAAGCCGAGAATTACATGCGTAAGAATGCCGATGAGAGTGCCATCTACTATTGCAATACCATCCGTATCGGACTGGCAGTAAAGAAAAAAGATTGGAGTGCCGTGAGCCGGATACTGGCAGGAGAGAAATCGGAGGACCAGATGGACTTCTCGTTGCGCCAGATTCGTCATCAGTATCTGGGAGAATATTATGAGGCTAAGGGCGACTATCGCCTGGCTTATCATATTATGAAGGCAGATGACCTGATGCAGGATTCCCTGGCACACAATCGAACCCATATGCGCTCCGTTGATATCATGCAGCGTTTTGCCCAGGACACCCTGCAGCTGCATCATCGCATAGCTATAGAACATAAGAATGTGGAGATCCAGCAGGCTAGAAGTTTTATCTATCTGATTGTGGGCATTCTCTTGGTTCTGATTCTTTCTGCAGCCTTGTTTGTGGTTCGTTATCGCAGAAAACAGGAGGCGGCTAAGCTCAATATCATGAACCTGAAGCTGAACAATGCCCGCAACCGCATCTCGCCTCATTTCGTCTTCAATGTCCTGAACAACAAGATAGTGAAATCTGATAAGAAGGAGGCAAACGAATTGCTTGAATTGACCAAGCTGATTAGGACCAACCTGGACATGTCGCTCCAGATGCAGACGTCTCTCAGGAAGGAACTGGAATTCGTAAGACAATATGTGCTGGTAGAGAGCAAACTGATAGAAGATGACTTCAAGTTTGACGTCCAGATAGACGAAACCATCGACCTGGACAAGGTGATGATACCGTCCATGTTTGTTCAGATTCTGGCAGAGAATGCATTTGTGCATGGCCTGAAGGGATGGGAAGGCGAGAAACGCCTCACGATACAGGTACAAAAGGGACAGAAAGAGGAAGTCCGTATCACGGTAGAGGACAATGGACCTGGGTTTGATGCTACCAGGATGGCACTTCAGCATCGTACCGGACTCAACATCATCCGCCAGACCATTGCCATCGTGAACGAACGCAATAAGAACAAGATAATTTTCCAGATGCATAACAAGGTAGATGCTGATGGAAAAATCTTGGGATGTCAGTGTACCTTTTTTATACCTATAAATATAAAATACTAAAAAATAGTCAGATTATGTTAGCAGTAATAGTTGATGATAATAAGCAAGCTGCCCAGGATTTGGCAGAGCGTCTCGGTGATTTCGATGACGTGGAGATTGGGGGCATCGCCCTCAATGGCATGGATGGACTGGCTCTAGTCGGTCAGGTCCAGCCCGATGTCCTCTTCCTCGACGTACAGTTGCCCGACCTGTCCGGTCTTGATTTTCTGGAGAAGATGAGCAGTCAGACCCACGGCAAATGTCGTGTCGTGATGTATACGGCGTATGATGAATATATCTTGCCTGCATTCCGCAAGAAGGCTTTTGATGTGTTGCTCAAGCCTATCGAAGATGCCGAGTTGGCAACCATCATGCATCGTCTAACCCATGAAGACGTCTTTGTGCTTCATCCGGACGAGAACAACAATCTCCGCAAGCAGAGTTCTAAGTTCCTGTTCTATACCAATACCTTGGATTTCAAGCTGATAGACAAGCGCGATATCGGACTCTTCCAGTACAATCATGAGCAGCGCTGTTGGGAGGTGGTGGTTGCCGGAAGCAAGAAGACCATCCGTCTGAAGCGTAATCTCAAGAGCGAGGCCCTGCTCGATTTGAGCGATCAGTTTGTGCAGATCAATCAGAAGTTCATCATCAATATGGATTATCTGATAGAGGTGGTAGATAATGTCTGCCATTTCTATCCTCCGTTTGATGCGATAGATTATGTGAAGGTGAGCCGCGTCTATCGCCGCAAGCTGATAGATCATTTCCATAGTTTGTAAAGCATAAAGCCTATGTCATACTTGAAACATACACCCGACCCCTTAAAACAATGGTTTGTTTTGAGGGCAACATATAACAGGCAACAGAAAGCTTACGATTATATCGTCAACAGTAGCAGTCATGCTGATGCAGAGGTTTATCTCCCTCTGCATCATGTCTTGAAATGCATCAATGGCAGACGCAAGCGAGTATTGGAGCCTTATCTTCCCCAGTTGCTTTTCGTTTATGCCACGGCAGAAAGTGTGAAGCAACTGGTTGAGAATACCCCCGATCTTTCTTTCCTTACCTATTATTATAATCATTTCAGGAAGGACGAACAGGGCAAGAATCCGCCGCTCACGGTTCCTTATCGTGAGATGATGAACTTCATCCGTCTCACGAGTATTGATAATGATCATATCCGGCTGGTGAATCCTGACCAGTGTCATTATAGGAGCGGTGACCTGGTAAAGGTGATAGAAGGTGAATTTACAGGAATTGAAGGTAGGGTAGCGAGAGTTGCCGGCCAGCAGAGGGTAGTGGTAGAGCTGTCAGGCATCTGCCTGATCACGACAGCCTATATTCCCAGTGCCTTTATTCAGAGAATTTGATGGCTTTACCCAATAAATATGAAGTGTAAAAATGCAGCGCGCTGCAAATTTCTCCGAAAAGTTTTGTATATTTGCAGCGTACTGCATTTTTGTTTTTTAAAACTCTAAAAGTTTATGATAGAAATTTTGAGGATCTGGATAATGAGCAGTACCTTGATTATAAGGCATTGTATGCTTATGTCAAGAAGCACCTCATCAATGGCAAGATGAACTATCTTTTCTTTGATGAGATTCAGATGGTAGAAAATTTCCAAAAAGTGATAGATAGCCTGTTCTTGTTGGATAATGTTGACATCTATGAGACCGGTTCCAATGCCTATCTTCTCTCAGGAGAAATTGCGACGCTTTTAACTGGTAGATATGTAGAAATCAAACTCTTCCCATTCTCCTTTAAAGAATATCTGATGGCGCAGCCTGCTGGTGAAAACTTGGATAATGCATACCGTAAATATATAGAGGAAGGTTCTTTTCCATATATTTTGCAGATTAGCCAAAATCGGGAGATGGTGCGCGAGTATCTTTTGGGATTGTACAATACGATAGTCTTGAAAGATGTTGTAAGCAGAAGGAAGATTACTGACGTGATGATGCTGCAGAGCGTTGTCCGTTTCCTGGCAGACAACATCGGCAACATTTTTTTATGTAAGAAGAATATCATCGCGCGCGTTTCTACTGGTAAAAATAAAATATAAATATGTAACGTCCCTTTTTTTGCTGTAAAAAGAAATGAAAAAAGGGCTCTTTCGAGGTAAAAAATAGGTCGAAAAAAGTTTGGTAGATACAGCATTTTTTCGTATCTTTGCAAACGTGATGCTTAGCATCGATATGTACAACAGCGTTAAGGCGTAACTGTAAAAGTCGACACTCATGAACTTCGCAAACTCATCCGCTCGATAATCTTACAGGGATGCCCCACAGGGTGAATTGTACTCTTTCACGACCGGGGAAACTTGGCCGTGAAAGATTTCGTATATACACACATCTGGGGGTGGACCAAACGAAGATTCTGGCGGAATGGCAATGCGAAGGCCTATGAGTGCAGATGATTTGCGGTTTGGCTCCATCCCTTTTCGCTAACCTTACATTCACTAAAGGTAAATGTTAGTAGCCAGGAGCCAGGCTCAGACTTACAGATATGAAGAAATTTATCTTTTCTATTGCAGCATTGGCATTAACAGCTTCTGCACATGCACAGCAGGTGACAGCCCAAGAACCTGAGTTCATCAACAGCTATTGTGTACTCACAAGTGATTCAACCTATGACATCCTACCTAAGGAAAGCGGTAAGATAGAGAAGCATCAGAGCAAGTTCTCGAAGATATCGAAGATTGCTGGAGCTGTGAGTGACCTTGGTTTCGCCGGAGGTATGATAGGCGCAAGTACAGGTAGCTGGTCGGGATTACAGACTGGCGTAAGAGTAATGGGAACGGCTGCAGGAGTGGGTTCAGCTGCGGATGCAGTGAACACCTTGGCAGGAGTTGAGGGTATGGATATCGCATTTGAAGGTGGCAAGTCTGCTTATGCAATCAAGAACACCGGAAAGGATATCAAGCTACTCATCAAGGCAGAGAATAACGAGGTGGACCCGATGGGTATCTATCGCATCGTGCGATTCAAGGCTTCCAAGAAGGATAGAAGAATACAGTGGATAGAGTTCAAGCCAGCTTTGCTCGGTGGCTCTGATGCCAAGAAAAAGGGATTTCTTTCGTTCACCGGACATAAGTATGGCAATCAGAGTTATCTGCTCACCATCCCGGCTTCTGAAATCGAAGCAGGAGAATATGGAATCGTCTATATGTCAGTGGCAGCAGCCCAGGAGATTCCGGTAGGAACATTTAGTGTAACCAAATAAAATCATAGGATTATGGAAATATTGTTTTTATTGCTGTTGTTCGGCATTCTAGGAAAGGGAACAACGAAGGCTGTGCTTGGTGGTGGCAAGAGAAGAAAGCCAAGAACCAACTGGGACCATCTTAGCTATGAGCAGAAAGCATGGCTGCATGATCATTCAAAATAGCCAAGCTTTAAAATTCAATGAACGTTATTTGAATGTGTTAAATACACTATTTACGCACGGAAACTCTGTCAATTTCATGCGCAACTCTTCAAGGAGTTGCGCATTTTCCTTATTTTCTTTCTCTTCCAATGCTCTTTCTGACCAAAACAATGCAGAGTTAACATCTTGTCCTTCTTCCGCCTTTTCTACTGATGTTTCTGGACTATCTCTATAAGTTTGTAGCAAGACAAACAAAACGCTCGAAAGCTTTGTCAAATGTTAAATGCAAAGGTATATTGAGTTTGTGCTGTTATTCTTGAATTAATATGTTACTTTTGCAAACAGTAACAACAAGTAAAGGTTCTGTACAAATGCGCTTGCGCATGTGGGGGAAATGTACTACAACGTTGTAGCCTAATACCCGGTTTTGAGAAAACACGGTAAAGCCCCCAAAAACGTTGAGTAAAACGTTTTGACATTCATGCGGCAAGCCGTGGGGTCAATCAGGCTCAGGGAATACTTCCCTAAGAACCTTTCTTTTTAAAACAAAATATTATGGCAGGAGCTAAAAACGTGATTGATATGAGAGCCAGCAAGGGGTTCTCTCCTTCACAAAGTAACGAACATCTTCGATGCTTGTCTGATTGCGAAAGAGCACAGAAAGCCAGATGGAATTATGACCCTTCTCGTGAACATCTGAACTTCGAAATAGGTAAGGGTGGGATGGTAATGGAAGTCAACAAGTCCAAAACCATCAACCAGAGAATTAAAGAAAATTTGGATTCTCGTGGTATTGTTAATCCTAACAAAAAGCTTATTGACCAGGGGCTAGATCCGAAGTACAGAACTGTTGCTAATTTCATTCTAGGTGGCAATCGAGAAATTATGAGAAACCTGGCTTTCGGAAATCAAAAGGTGGATTGGGAACATGGAGCCGACAATACTGCCTTGGAACGCATGCCAGAAATTGAAGCATGGGCAAAAGATGCTTATGCCTTCATGTGTAAAAAATATGGAGAACAAAACATAGCTGCTTTTGTCGTTCATCTGGACGAAGCAAACCCGCACGTACATTGTACGGTTTTGCCTCTTACAGAGAAAAACAGGTTCTCTTTCAAAAAGATATTTACGAAAGGCTTTAATACGAGAGAAGCTTTGGCAGAATACATGGAGTCTCTTCATACCGAATATGCAGAGGAGGTCGGATTGAAGTACGGAATGGAGCGAGGAGATAGTACCAAGGAAACTGGAGCTGTTCATCGTACCACCGAAGAGTATCGTAGACAGCTCTGGGAAGAAGCCGAAAAAAAAAGAGAGGAGGTCAAAAACAATACAAGTACCATCGAAAGCCAAAAGAGTATTATCGAAACTCTCAGACGCGAAATCAAACATTCGACAATTAGATTGAAGGCTATTCAGACTATGATTCGAACCCTCGAAACAAGTAAGCATGATTTGGAGCTAGAGATTGAAAAACTCAATAAAGCTCTTGCTCAAGGTAAGATTTCCAAAGAAATGGCTGATAGTTCTCTTGCACTCATTCAGGCTAAAATTAATTCAATTGATAAGAAAATCCTTGATAAGAAGGGAAAGCTGGAAGAAGCACAGAAAAAGCTTTATGATGCCCAGGAGAAACTGAGTGAGTATCAGGACTGTATTGCAGAAAAACAGCAGAGCCTTGCTAGTCTTGACGAAAAGAGAGCTGCTGTTGAAGAAAAAATTGCTGCAGCTGAACTGAAAACAATAGCAGCGGAAGAAAAGTACAGTACCGTTAAAAGCAAATTCAACGAGATTGCACCTTCCGTCAATAAAACGGTAATGAGCCAAATGGCAGAGTTGGGTTTCCATCTTTCTTCCATAGATATGGAAACCAGATTAAAAAAATATAATGCTTTAAAGGGCAGCTTACCGGCAGAACAGCGCAATATCTTAGATGACCTCTTTGAAGGTTCTATCATTGGAGAGATAGGGGAGAACAGTGCAAATATTTGCGCTATCGCCACAAGCTTATATCTCGGATATCTTGACCATGCCACTGAGATTTCTAAAAGTCATGGTGGTGGGGGTGGACCTGGAACCGGATGGGGAAAGAAAGATGACGAGGATGATTTGGCTTTCAGGAGAAGATGCTTCGGTATGGCAAAGATGATGATGAAACCATCAAGGCAAAGTATTGGAAATAGAAGAGGAAGACATTGATCTTTTTAATTCTAGATATCTTTTTTGGGAAGGACTTGGTTTGTGGCCAGTCCTTCCAAAATTATTTAATAGGTCTGTAGTCTGTGGTTTAACGATTTTAGTTGACCACTTTTAGTTTTATTTGTAAGACGAGTTGACTCGGTTAAAACTTATTTATAATTCACGTTGACTTTCCTGAAACTTAGTCATATTTTTAGTTGACCACCTTAATAGATAGTCATATCTGGAGTTGTCCTTCTCATATTCCATACAGAACAAGTTGGGGGACATTCCTGAGCGTATGTCTTTAATCGCATTGTGAATGTAGCAGAAAAAAAAGAGTGAAAACTTGGTATATTCAGATTTTCTTTGTAATTTAGCAGCGCAAAACGTAAAGTGGGTAAGATTATGGCAGAAATAGTGAATAAATATCCTGTGGGGATACAGACTTTCGACGTGATTCGTGAGGAAGGATACCTCTATGTGGATAAGACGAAATACATCGCAGATTTCAGGAAGAAAGGAATGAAGTATATCTTTCTAAGTCGCCCTCGGCGGTTTGGAAAATCGCTTTTTGCCTCTACTTTGCAAGCCTATTTCGAGGGGAGAAAGGAACTTTTCGAAGGATTGGCCATTGCTGATTATGAGAAGGATTGGGTGAAGCATCCTGTACTGCATTTCGATATGAGCGGTGCCAAGCACTTTGATGGAGAGCGACTGGAAAGATATCTGGCTGATATGCTAGAAGAGAAGGAAATAATCTGGGGGTACAAGTCGCATCAGGAAGATGCCAATCTCAGATTGAAAGACCTGATAAAGAAGGCTTGCGAGCAGACGGGTGAAAAAGTGGTTGTTATTATAGATGAATATGATGCCCCATTGCTGGATGTTGTGCATGAGAAGGATAATCTTAGTCAGTTGCGTCGTATCATGCAGAATTTCTACAGTCCTTTGAAAATGCTCGACCCATATCTTGAGTTCTGCTTCATTACGGGCATTACCAAGTTCTCCCAGCTCAGTATCTTCAGCGAGTTGAATAACCTCGACAATATCAGCATGCTTGACCAGTACTCTGCTATCTGTGGCATCAGTAAGGACGAGCTTGTCACATCTCTGAAGCCTGATGTAGAGGCTTTGGGTGAGTCCTTAGGTGTATCTTATGAGGAATGTCTGGATGAATTGCGCCAATATTATGACGGTTATCATTTCAGCGAGCATTCTGAGGATGTGTTCAATCCGTTCAGCCTGATAAGAGCGTTGTCTGGTCAGAAGATTGATGCCTATTGGTTTGGTTCAGGTACGCCAAGCTATCTCATCAAGAGTTTGCAGAAATATCATGTTAACGTGACTGATATCGAGCAGAAGAGCGTGAGTGTGGACGATTTCGATGTCTCGCCTGAGCAGATGACCTCAGTCTTGCCATTGCTTTATCAAAGTGGTTATCTCACCATCAAGCAATACAAGCCGTTCACCAAGAGTTATAAGTTGGGTTATCCTAACCAGGAGGTGAAGATTGGTATGCTGAAGAGTCTTGCGCCCAATTATCTTTCGCCGGTTTCCGTAGATAATAACGGACTGGTGAATGAGTTCGTAGAACTGGTTTATGAAGGAGAAATTGAACAGGCGATGGTTCGTTTGAAGGCATATCTATCCAGTATCTCGAATCGTCTGAGTAACAAGAATGAGCGTGATTTCCATACTGTCTTCTATCTGATATTCAACCTGATGGGTGCCCTTATCAAGGTGGAGGAGGATAGTGCTATAGGCAGGGCTGATGCCGTGCTCCATCTGCCTGCAGCCATCTATGTGTTCGAACTGAAATACGATGGCTCTGCCGAGGAGGCCTTGAAGCAGATAGATGACAAGGGTTATCTCATTCCATATTCTGCCGATGGCAAGCGATTGTACAAAGTGGGGGTGAATTATGATAGTACCCAGCGAACTATCAGCAACTGGATTATCAAGGAAGGATGATTTTTTGAAGCCAATTCGTGTTTTTTTCTGCAATTGTGAACCACGAATTGGCTATAAAATGCTTAGCATGGCCGGATTTTGATGATACTTCTATGAGACTTCTCCCTCCATTTTTAGAGAAGTCTCATTCCGTTAACGCTCTGTGCATTAAAGATATAAGTCAATATTTTGGCTAAGAATGATACTTTGAGACTTTTTTCGAGAAAAAAAGATTTATACGTGCGTAGGTTTAGCTAAGCCATTTTCCTTAAGTGGGCTCAGTAAAAAACATAAATATTATTATAGTAACACAAGGCTTCTCTATAAATCAAAAGGATGGTAGGGTTGATACCTTTACCATCCTTTTTGTGATTGTATAAAAACGCTCATGTTGTTTAATATTTTACTTTATCCTCAAACTCCACATGTACTTCCAGGTTGAACTCACGGACATATATGAGATCGTATAATGAGAAGTAGCAATGATCATACAGATTATGAAAGGGCTGTATAAGATGCAGGTCTTTCGACCATTCTCTATCCAGTCCCTCATTCCAATTGTCGTTCTCAATCTCCATCCCCAACCAATTCTCCAATTTCTCATTGATATTTTGCTCAGGAGGACGCTCACTACTGAATCGGAGCGGCCATGCGCAACCCTCATCATAGAGTGCATTGAAACCTCCACATGTGAGAGCATCCCACACCTGTTTTGCCGTTTCTGTCTGAATAGGGTGAAGTGCAGGATATTCGTAACCAAGGAATATTTTTCCTTCCACCTCAAAATCTCCAGAAATGTCCTTACGATCCAGGTATTCTTGATAAACAGTCATCGTCCGGTGATAAAGCTGCGTACATGCCTTTCGAAGTGCGTCATTGAAACCGATGAGGAGTTGCTTCGTCTCATCGTCATATACATTCAATTGCCATAGTACGTTGCAACGCTTTTCGAGCAAGTGCTTCATCACAAACTTTTCTTTATCAGAGTATTGGCAATACTCGTTTATTCTTGCAATGTCTTTCTCCAGCATGACAATGCGAGAGTCTTCAAATACATGTTTTATGTTCATATCTTGATCCCATAAATTACGGTTATACTTATAGAAAAACTTAATTTTTTTATCCGTTAAGAATCTTAATGGCTCTGTTGGCCAAATCCGCAGTAATGCCATCATACGGATTGGTCAGGATGAAGTGTGGCTGTTGCGAATCCTGTATCACGTATTCATCATCGATAATAACATACCGACCTTCATCTTGGAGATTGTCAGCTATCCATGATGCGATTTCCACAATGATTCTATTACAATATCAGCATTGGTCTCTTCTACTATTCTCTTTAGTTCAGCCACACGGTATGAACCCGTGAAAGCAACTCACTTGTAGTGCTATTGTCATTTTTGTGGCAAAAAACATTAAAATGAGTTGTAAGAGTTATAGTAGTTTCCTGGCAATCCAAGCACAAGCCTCTGCGTCAGCCAGGGCATTATGGTGTTGGGTTAGGTCGTACCCGCAATAAGCAGCTACAGTTTGTAGTTGGTGGTTGGGTAGGAGAGATCCCAACTTTTTTCTGGAGGCTCGGCATGTGCAATGGAACTCATAATCGGGATAGTCCATCTGGTACATTTGAAATACAGACTTCAGGCATCCCTCATCGAAGGGTGAGTTGTGGGCCACCAATGGCAGTCCCTCTATCTTTGGCTCAATCTCAGCCCATACCTCTGGAAATACCCTGGCGTTCATGGTATCCTCCATGGTAAGTCCATGCACCCTAGTATTCCAATAGGAATAATACTCAGGTTCTGGCTTGATGAGACTGTAGTAGCTATCCACAATCTCACCATCCCTTACTATCACAATGCCGACGGAGCAAACGCTGGTTCGTTGCTGGTTGGCTGTCTCAAAGTCTATCGCGGCAAAATTCTTCATGTCTGCAAAGTTAATGCAAATCGCGGAAAAACGGACAAAAATACTGAAAAATCTTTGGGAAAACGGGCAAAATGACTCTGTTTAATATTAGGAAAGAGGACTTAGATATGCTTAAACGTAAGATAGACAGATATTTAGCTGATAGGTCTAATGAGCAAGATAGAAACTCGGATTTAAATATTGCTTGTCGAAAAAGAAACCGAGGGTGTGTCATAAGTCCATGACACACCCTCGGTTTTACAATGCCAATTACTTTTTCCCGCTTTCTACATCTTCAGGTATTGGCCAGTTTTCTGATGGAGTACGCATTTCCTTCATCACCTTGTCAAAACCGATTACCATTTCCGGATATTTCTTGGCGAGATCATGCTTCTCTTCTGGGTCTTCACGCAGATTGTAGAGTTCCAGAGGCTTGTTTGGCTTGATGGTAACAGCCTTCCAGTCACCGTGGCGCGCAGCACGCTGCTTACCTGGGAATTCCCAATAAAGAACTCGGTCGTCTGTATCAATCTGCTTACCATAGAACAATGGCAGAATATTCATGCCGTTGATGTTCTGAGGCAGATATTGGGTTCCTCCCGTAAGAGCTGCCAGCGTAGGCATTACATCTGGGAAATAGATGATGTTGTTCAGCGACTGTACCGGCACCTTTCCTGGCTGGTTCACGATGAACGGTACTCGGATTCCTCCTTCGTAGAGTTGTGCCTTGCGACCGCGGAATCCTGCGTTGCAGTTGAAGAGTTTCAATGGTGCCTGAACGGCTGCACCGTTATCTGAGGCAAAGATCACAAGCGTATTCTCGCGCAAGTTGTTCTTTTCCAGATAGGTGAGCAGTCTTCCTATTGCCGCATCCATGTGGGTTACGAGCGAAGCGTAGCGCTTGTCGTTCATGCTCCACGATTCATCATCATACCATGTGGTGTTGTCGATGATATAGGGTTCATGAGGCGCATCAAAAGCCAGATAGAGGAAGAAAGGATTCTTCTTGTTTCGCTTGATGAAATTGATGGCATCATCGGTCGAAATATCCGTATTGTGTTTGATGTGCTTATCGTGCTCATTTGCCTTGATGTGGATGAGCTTGTCATTGTCGAAACGGTTGTATGGATAATAGTAAGGTGAATTGGATTCTACCGTACTGATCAGCCATCCGTGGAACTCGTCAAAACCACGATAGATTGGTGATGATTTTGGATCATAGCCATCCAGATGCCATTTGTTGACAAGACAGGTTTTGTAGCCGGCAGCGTGCAATACCGTAGCGATGGTCGTATCCTGCGGCTGCAGACTTGTTCTGCGAACGATGGTCGTGTCACCTTCAGGGGTTATTTTCAGACCTGTCATGCCTCCAGCTGTGCACATATTATCACGTATACGGCTATTGCCGGTATTCTTACCCGTCATCAGTGCACAACGTGATGGTGAACTGATTCCTGACCCGGCATAGCTCTGGTTGAATCGAGTACCCGTAGCAGCCAGTTTGTCAATGTTAGGTGTCTTGATGGTCTTGCTGCCGTAGCAGGAGAGATCGCCATATCCCAGATCATCTGCAAGGATGAAAATGATATTGGGTCTGTCGGCTGTAGCCTTTACAGCCTTGTTTTGTGCCATTGCTGCCTGCCCCGGCACGAGCGAGGCAGCAATGGCTCCGATAAATGCTTTATTCTTCATAATGGTTTGATTTTAATAGCCTTTGTTCTGTTCCCAATTCTGTGTCAGCTGATGCTGATCAAAAGGAATCGGGAAGAGAATATCGTCTGTAATTTTACTCCAGCGCCACTCCAGGGGTGTACCTGTTGTTGCATCGCAATCTTTCACAGCCATACCGTTGTTATTGGCTTGTTGTGTGGCAGACAATCCTTGTGTACGATGATTGAAATGAGCTTCCATTACCTTATTTATACGTCCTGTGCGAACCAGGTCGAACCAGCGATGACCTTCAAAGCAGAGCTCCACATATCGTTCGTTTTCAATGGCGAGTCGCATTTCTTCTTGAGTTGTTGCGGTTGTGCCATCGATTCCTGCTCGGTTACGAACCTGGTTGAGGTAGGTCTTAGCTTCATCGGTAGAAGATGTTTCGTTCAGACACTCTGCATACATGAGTAATACATCGGCATAACGGTAGATGATATCGTCACAGCCACTGGTACAAGCTTTCAAGCCCTGATTGTGAGTGTCGAAGTATTTGAGAGTAGCTGGAGTATAAGCCTCTCCATTTTCTTTCACATTCACTTCGTCGGATTGTTTAGACTTAGTCTGTGATGTGTCGTAAAGCTTGTCGTAAACCATCTGGGTGTAGCGCTTATCCTGTGGATTCTTTCTCAAGGCATTATATAACTCCCATGTCATCAACAGACAACTTACTCCCTGAGAACAAAGAATTGTAGATTTTGTTCCGTCAGGGTAAACGTAGGCAGGTTGATTGTTTGGTGTGACAGCAGGGATGCAGCGGCGCATCAGATAGTTGGTAATCTGGGTGGAACCGTTGTTGAACTGTGCTGCCAGAATAATTTCCTTGTTTACTGGATTTTCTGAGTCATATATGCTGGCATAGTCATCAAGCAATCCAAGGTTGTCAGGATTCTGATTGGCATAGTCAATGACTTCCTTGAGTTGTGTCTTTGCACTGTTGAAGTCTTTCAATGTCATATATACATCAGCGAGCATCACCTTGGCTGCAATGCTGGTAGCGCGACCTGCCTTGCTGGCCTCTTTGTAGCTCTGTGGCAAATTGGCTGTAGCTTTGGCAAGATCCTCTTTTATGAGGGCATAAATATCTTCTTTCGGACTGCGATTGTAGCTGTACAATTCATTATAGTTGGAGATGACATGCTGTGTCAATGGTACAGGACCGTAGAGTCTTACAAGTGTAAAGTAAGCGTATGCTCTGAAAAAGCATGCTTCACCCTCAAACTGTTTGCGATTGCTTTCGCTGACTTTATCAATCTTGTCTAAAGCATTATTGCATCTGTTAATCATGCTGTAACAGTTACTCCAGATATCATTGATGGTGGCAGAGGTCGCATCCCATGTTCCCTCGTTCAGGCTGATATAGTCAGACTGGTTGTTCTTCTTGTAGTCATAGGCTTCGTCTGTACAAAGTCCGTTGACCATGATCACATCTTCCTGTACTGTACGCAGATAATAGTAAGCATCCAAGAGGATGTTTTCTATTTCGCTGTCATTGGTAAGATAGGTCTCCATCTGCATGGCATCAGAATTATAGCGATCGAAGAAACTATCGCTACAAGCAGAGAATCCCATAGCCGAACCTCCCAGCAATGCTGAGAGAATTACGTTATTTATATATTTTGTTTTCATAATTTTATTTCCTTATTAGAATGTTGCATTAATACCAAATGTCATTACTCGTGCGATAGGATAACCACCAAAGTCTACACCATTGTTGGTAGCAGAATTACCATTGTAGTTTGCCTCAACAGAATAGCCTGGGTACTTGTCGAATGTAACGAGGTTCTGAACGTTTGCACTGAAGCGAACTCGCTGCAAACCGATGTAGCGGCAGATTTGTGTTGGCAGAGTATAACCTAGAGCCACATTGCGGATGCGCAGGAAATCGGCATCATAAAGATAGCGGGTTGAAGGCTGGATGTTTGAACCAAGGTTGTTAGTACCTGCCTTGTGTGATTTGCCATTACCAGGATTTTCAGGACTTTGCCAACGGCCGAGACCCGATTCCTTGAGCACGTTGTCATCCCAACGGTTAAGAGAGAAAGCACGTGCTGCGGCATAGATAACCTTACCACCTACCTGACCATCGATTGTTACAGCCAAGTCGAAGTTCTTATAACTGAACTTATTGTTCCAACCATATGTGAAATCAGGCTGATAATTACCTACATGCTGATAATCATTGGCATTGACAACCTTGTCACCATTAGTATCTTCGAAGATGAGATCACCGATTCCTTCTGTTCCAAACTTAGGATATTTCTGCAAATCTTCTTCTGTGTTGTATGTGCCAATCACTTTGAGCATATACATATCGCCCATAGGACGACCGACGATGTTTCTGATGACATTGCCCCATTTTGTACCAGCCTTTCCGTTTGCCAATTGTGTCTGGTTATTGGCAAGTGAAAGGATCTTGTTCTTGTTCATTGACCAGTTGAGGGTAGTTTCCCAGTTGAATGCGCCTTGTAATACTTTTGCGTTAAGAGAAAGTTCAATACCCTTGTTCTCTACCTGACCGGAGTTCATATAAACAGAACTTGCTATACCATTGAAGTTTGGAATATTGGCAGGCATTACAATGTCACTCGTACGTTTATAGAGGTCTACATTCAGATTGATGCGGTTGAAGAACGCCAGGTCGATACCGAGGTCGTACTGCTTGTTCTTTTCCCATCCAAGTTCACGGTTTGAATATCCTCCAGGATAATATGAAGGAATGGAACTTGTTCCGAATACTACGTTGTGGTCGGTCTTGATAGTAGAAATCCAGGCGTAGTTGCTTCCTATCTGGTCATTTCCTGTTACACCATAGCTTGCGCGCACCTTAGCCAGGCTGAGCCAGGTTATTGGTTTCATCCATGATTCCTCAGTGATGTTCCAGGCTCCTGATGCTGAGTAAAAGAGTCCGGCACGGTTGTCTGGACCGAATTTGCTGGAACGGTCACGACGCAGGGACCCAGAAAGCACGTACTTACTGTCATAATTGAATATGAGTCGTGTGAACATGGCATCAAATACATAATTTGTGTTACTTGAAGAACCAGTCCACAGATTTGCACCCATTACGTTCTTGATGCTTGTACCCAGATAGGCGATTGGGTTGTCGGCATCAGTACGGTCGTCCTGACGAACGTTGAAGGCACTGTTGTATTCAAAGTCGTAACCTGCTACGGCATTGAGGTTCATCTTATCTGTGATGTCCCAATTGTAAGAGGCTGTAGTTGACCAATATGTATTATAGCCAAAACCTGAAGCACGATAAGCATCTACTGACTTGAGAAAAGGTGTAGATTTGTTTCCTGTGTATGAAGAACCGAGCAGATAAGCTGACTGGTAATAGTCAAGCTTTGTGGAATTGGTAGAGAAATCTACTGTAGAACGGATTGTGAGGTTCTTGATAGGAGTTATCTCTATGTATGCATTGGTCAGCGTTCTTAATGACCAACTGTCATTGTTATTCTCCAACAGGTTGCAGACCGGGTTGCGCAACTGTGTATTCAAGCCATAGTCTGGTGTTCCATTCTTGCCAGAATAATGCTGTGAAATTTGCGTATAGTCACCATTGGCTTGGTAAACTGGGAGGATAGGTGGATAGGAGAGTGCGTCTGCGATGACACCTTTCACATCTTCAGTATTAACGCCAGTTGGCTGCTGACTGCGCTTTTTGTTATAGCTTGGAGAGAAACTGGCACCAATCTTTACATATTTGCTCAACTTGGCATCAAATCCAGCCTTGACATTCACCTTCTTAAAGAAAGAGTTGAGCAGGATACCATCTTCATTCTGGTAATTTACAGAGAAATTGTAGGCTATCATATCTGTACCGCCGGTGACTGTTGCGTTGGCACGATAGTTGAGAGCATTGCGGAATATAGCGTCTTGCCAATCGGTATTGCAATAGTTGCCGGAATCACGGAGCTTGGTGAGTTCTGGATATTTACTGATGGTTCCGTTGTTAGTGCGTGCCTCAATAATCATGTCAAGATAGTCTTTAGCATCAAGTACGTCTACACGGGTCTGTGCCTGACTTACACCAATTTGGGTTGAGAAATTTACCGTCGGTTTTCCTGCCTTGCCCTTCTTGGTAGTTACGATGATGACACCGTTACCTGCTTTTGAACCATAGATGGCAGATGATGCGGCATCCTTCAGAATTTGAATGTCTTCAATATCACTTGGGTTGATATTGTTGAACAGTTCTGAATCGGTAGTAGGATAACCGTCAATAACGTAAAGTGGATCGTTACCACTATTGATGGAACCTGCACCACGGATGCGGATGGAAGGGGCTGCACCCGGTTCTCCACTGGTTTGCTGCAGGGTAATACCTGAGGATAAACCAGAAAGGCTCTGGGTGATGTTGGATGTTGGCATCTCGGCAATATTTGAGCCTTATACTGTTGACATGGAAGTAGACACTGAGCGTTTGGTGATTGCTCCATAACCTACTACAACTACTTCGTTGAGAACTTTGTTGTCTGGTTTAAGTACCACATTGAAGTTTGTTTTCTGACCTATGGTTATCGTTTGAGCTGTATAGCCAATATACGAAATGGTAAGTGCCTGTTCTGGCTTTACATTCTGGAGCGTAAAATTACCATCCAAATCTGTGGCGCAGCCCACACTAGTACCTTTTACCATGACACTGGCACCAATTACAGGTTCACCAGTCTCATCTACAACTGTACCTTTCACAGTCTTTGCCTGTTGTACAACATTTGTTGTTGCATGTGCCTGGGCAACTCCCAATGGAGAAAATGTCAAAGCAGAACAAAACAAAGTCATAGGCAATACGTAGTTGTTCTTTAATAGTTTTGTTTTCATCTGTTTTTGTTTTTATTGGTTTAAAATCTTAATTGCTGCTGCAAATTTAGCTTTATATTGAATGCAAGAACTTTATTATTTGACTTTAAGACATGATTTTTTGATTTTGTTTTTTTCTGCCATATATTATGGTGTAGTTTATGTTTTTTTTGTTCCACAACTTATTTTCCTGATTTTTTCAAAAGCGATTTTAACAAAAAAGCCAGTTGGTAACATTGTACTACCAACTGACTTTTTGTATTCATTCCCTGGTTCTGTTTTAAATAACCATAATGATGAACTGATTTGCTCATGGTTTCAATTCAACTTTCTAATCTTGATGCCATTTAGGAAAGCCTTTCCTTGCAGGGACTTCAACTGGATGTTGATGCTGCCACGATTGTTTTCAACGATGTATTTACGCTTAAAGGCAGTACGGTAATGGCGACCATCAGTAGGAGTGAAATCCGATTCTTTCCTTTCGTCATTGATGCTGACATCAAATCTTACATCTTTGGATGAAGACTCTGTATTGCTTTTGGCTAGGAGATTAGGCAGTTGGACTGCAGGCTTGGTAACATCAGCCATCAGTAGTTCAACCTCGTATTCGCCACAAGGTGCGTCTATTCTGTATTCCAAATCTCCTTCACGCCATGTCTGATAAATCGGGCCATCTATTGTGTTTTCGATTTCAGATGTCGTACTCTTGCTTTCGGCTCCTACATATCCCCATGCTCCAGGCTTGTATGCTTGGTCTGGTAACCATGTGAGCTGGCTCAAGGAAGATATGAAATAGCAGTTACTGCCCACGTTGATGGCGAGTTCTTCTCCTTTTGCCAAGTTTGGCAGAGGGTTGTACTGAATTTTCATTACGTCTCCTGTGTTCCCATCAACCTTGTTTTTATAATCTGTCAGAACTTTGTTAAAACCTTTTGCTTCTAAAGTAGAACTACCGAAAGGCAGGACAACATCAAAGACGGCAAAGCAATTCTGTACACTCTTTTTCCCGTAGCTCCTGCCATTTACGATAAGTTCCACTTCAGGCATGTTGGAATATACCTTAATGCGCTGGGGCTCGTTGATATGACCAGTTCTTATGCTCCAGTCGCGACTGGCAATATGAACCACAGGTATGTCCTTACGCCACATAGACTTGAAGTAATAAGCTACGTCCTTCAGGGTACGGTTGTTGTAGGCAATTCCCTTGTTGTTTACTCTTGGCATGGATTCCTGGCGTTCTGCCACGTTAAAGTCGATGAAGTTCCAATAGGTACAACCGCTAATCCAAGGCTTTTCTTCAATGAATGGCAGATAGTGCTCTATATAAGTTTGCTGATATTCTATGCTGAAATCGAAGGCATGGGCAGAGTTTGAGTGCAGACGCTGATCGCTTCCTGCTCCCCATTCTGAAATTATCATCGGCTTTTTGGGATAGCGTTGGTGCTGGTCTTCACACCAGTGATTGAATCCGTTCAGTTCGCCCTGATACCAGCCATGATAAAGATTCCATCCCACAACATCAACAAGGTTCAGACCTATTTCGTTGTAAGTATTGGTCATATTAAATGCCATTACGCTTTTTCTGGTTGGGTCTTCATCCTTAAGAACCTTTTCCAATCGATGGGCAAGGGCTAGGGTACGTTCCTTAAAGGCTGGCCATTCCTTAGTTCCTGGCCATGGAGTGCAGAGCAGGATTTCATTCATGTAGCCCCAGTTGATGATACTTGGATGGTTGTAGTGTTGGCGGATCATTTCCCGTAGATTACGCTCACAATTATCGGCATAGTGGGGAGTGTCTGGTACAAGGTCTATAATAGGAATTTCTTCCCATGCCAACAAACCGAGTTCATCGCAGGCATCCAAGAGGGCGTCATCTTGAGGATAATGGGAGATGCGGATATAATTGCTGCCCAGTTCCTTCATCAGTTTTATGTCACGGCGATGAGCCTCGTCGGGTAAGGCTACTCCTACAGGTGCCTGATCCTGATGACGGTTGAATCCACGTAGCTTGTAAGTCTTTCCATTCAGACAGAATCCCTTCTCTCCATCGAAAGAAAACCAGCGGAATCCAACCTTGTGGTTTTTCTCATCAATGACTTTCCCTGATTTCGTATCTATAATAGAGGTTCTTACCTTGTATAAAGTAGGACGTTCTGGAGTCCAAAGAAGTGGGTGGGCAATGGTTTTTGACTGCAATGCCGTGCGTTTGGTTTCGCCGGCTTTCAGGGTTATCTTCTTCTTGATGGTTTGAAGTAGCTTTCCATCGGGCGAGAAAATCTCGTTTTTCAGTTCTACCATCGATGCTTTTTGACCATCATTGCTCACTTCGCTAACCACCTTTACCGCGCTTTGTTTTTCATTCACAATAGGAGTAGAAACGAAGATGCCGTCACTTCCCATGTTGAGCATGTTGAAATGAATATCGGGTGTAGAAACGAGCCAGACGTCACGATAGATGCCGCCCCAGAATGTGAAATCTGCCATGATAGGAGTGACATCCTGACGGCTGTTGTCTACAGTTATCTCTATGGTATTTTCTGATTTTTCTCCTTGTCTTGCAGGATTGGTATTTAGAAAATCAGTGATATCGAAGGTAAAGGACGAATATCCACCGGCATGACAACCTACTTCCTTGCCATTTACCTTCACTTCTGCAGCCTTATTTGCTGCATCTATCTTCAAGAAATAGCGTCTGTCTGGATTGATTTCTGCCAGGGTAAGAATGCGGCGGTATTCAGCCTTCCCTTTATAATAGTTCCTGCCTTGGTAGGCATCCAGAGTATAAGTATGGGGAATATTTACTGATGTCCATTTCTGACTGGTAGGAAGTTTGAATTCCCAGTTGTCATTGATGGTCGCAGCTTTTCGTTGTGCCATGGTTGGCATGGTCATCATTGAACCGATAATTGTGGTAAGAAAAATGTTTTTAATGTTCATTGTTGTCGTTTTTTATTGAAGTTTTGCTGAAGTACGGCAAAAGTACAAATAAAATCTGAGATACTTACTTCTTTTGGAGTTTTTTTCGATGATAGTGCAGAATGAAGTGTTAAATCTTGGGAAAACGGACAAAAGATAGTATATTCACCATGGAAAAATGGATAAAATACCTCCGTTTTATATTAAAAAAGAGGACAAAAAGACGGTTAAACGTAAGATAGACAGATATTTTGCTGATTTTTGAAATTAAATTCGTAATTTTGCAGTCGAAAAGAAATAATATTCAGATTTTGATAGACAAATGATAGATTCATTACAAAACATTTTAGTTCAGGTTAGCGATTTTCTCTGGTCGTATATCATTATTACAGTTCTGATATGCTGTGCCCTGTTTTTCACTTGGCGTACAAGGTTCGTACAGTTCCGACTCATCAAGGAGATGGTCAGGCTGTTGCTGAATCCCGACAAGGTTCAACCGGAGGAGATAGGACAAGATGAACTGTCGATGGAGGTAAAGGTGGATGGCGAGATGAAACATATCTCTTCCTTCCAGGCTTTCGTGGTGGCATTGGCCAGTCGTATCGGTACTGGAAATCTTGCTGGCGTGGCTACAGCTATCAGCATCGGTGGCCCGGGAGCCGTATTCTGGATGTGGATGCTGGCTTTGCTGGGTTCTGCATCGGCTTTCATAGAATCAACCCTAGCCCAACTTTACAAGCGCAGGGGAAAGACATCCTTCTTTGGAGGTCCTGCCTACTATATGAAGTATGGTCTTGGAAAGGGATGGATGGGCATTCTCTTTGCCGTCCTGATGATCATTACCTTTGGCTTTGCCTATAATTCTGTTCAGAGCAATACCATCTGTCTGGCCTGGCAGAAAGCGTTCGGCATCGAACCTGCTACCATGGGAATTGTGCTCACGGTGCTCACCCTGCTCATCATCTTCGGTGGTATCCAGCGCGTGGCAAAGTTCTCTTCTACTGTGGTTCCTGTGATGGCTGTCGTCTATCTTCTGATAGCCGTTGGAGTCGTGATTTGGAATATCACCAGTCTGCCTAAGGTGTTGCTTACCATTGTGGAGAATGCCTTCGGCTTCAATCAGGCTGCCGGCGGAGTGTTGGGAGTTACGGTGATACAGGGCATCAAGCGAGGTCTGTTCAGTAATGAGGCTGGTGAGGGTAGTGCCCCTAATGCAGCTGCCGTGGCAACGGTGAGTCATCCTGTAAAGCAGGGTTTGATTCAGGCTTTGGGGGTGTTTACTGATACCTTGGTGGTATGTTCATGCACCGCCTTCATCATACTGGTGAGTGGGGTAGATGTTACAGCATCCAATGGTATTCAGCTGACGCAGGATGCCTTGACTCATGAAATAGGAAGCATCGGCAATCCATTTGTGGCTGTGATGATCTGGCTCTTTGCCTTCAGCAGCATCATCGGCAACTATTATTATGGCGAGACCAACGTGAGATATATCAGGGATTCCAAGCTGGGTGTATTCATCTATCGTCTTGCAGTAGCTGCGATGGTAATGGTAGGAGCTGTGGTATCGCTTGATTTTGCATGGAGTTTTGCCGACATCACGATGGCTCTTCTCACGCTTTGCAATCTTGTGGCCATCGTCCTGCTTTCCCGTCAGGCCGTCTTCCTGCTGCAGGATTATCGACAGCAGAAGAAGGAAGGCAAGAATCCTGTATTCAGCAAAGATAAGATGCCGGAGATTGCCGATAAGCTGGAGGCATGGTAGTAAATAAATTGATAAAATAATTAATATCCAATGAAAGCATTTACATATATCAAGCAAGGAGAATTTGGCTTCACTGAGAAGGAGAAGCCTACGATGATAGATGCGCATGATGCCATCGTAAGAGTAACGCTGAGCAGTATCTGTACCAGCGACCTTCATGTCAAGCATGGTTCTGTGCCTCGCGCAGTACCAGGGATTACTGTTGGCCATGAGATGGTAGGAATTGTAGAGGAAGTAGGGGAGAAGGTTACCCACGTGAAGCCGGGAGACAGAGTAACTGTGAATGTAGAGACTTTCTGCGGCGAATGCTTCTACTGCCAGCATGGATATGTGAACAACTGTACTTCCCCACATGGTGGATGGGCACTGGGATGCAGAATTGATGGCGGACAGACGGAATATGTGAGGGTTCCTTATGCTACAACCGGCTTGAACAAGATACCTGAGTCGGTAAGCGATAAGCAGGCGCTCTTCGTTGGCGACATCCTTGCCACAGGATTCTGGGCTACAAGAATTTCTGAAATTACGGAAGAGGATACTGTCTTGATTATCGGTGCTGGTCCTACGGGTGTCTGCTGTTTGCTTTGCACCCTGCTCAAGAATCCGAAGAACATCATCGTCTGTGAGAAATCACAGGCTAGGCGAGAGTTCATTCAGAAGCATTATCCGCAGGTGATGGTTGTAGAACCGGAGGATTGCGAGGCTTTCGTCAAGGAGCATAGTCAGCATGGGGGAGCTGATGTGGTGATGGAGGTTGCAGGTGGACCTGATACCTTCCAGCTTGCCTGGAAGTGTGCCCGTCCTAATGCCATCGTTACTGTTGTTGCGATGTATGACAAGCCACAGATACTTCCTCTTCCTGATATGTATGGCAAAAACCTCATCTTCAAGACGGGAGGTGTGGATGGATGCGATTGTGAGGAAATCCTTGATTTGATAGCCCAGGGAAAGATAGATACCACTCCTCTGATTACCCATCGTTTCCCGCTTTCAAGAATAGAAGAGGCGTACGATGTCTTTGAGAACCGCAAGGATGGAGTCATCAAGGTTGCGATATTTCCAGGTTAAACTAGAGAGATGGTGTTATAAGCCTGGATAATAGTTGGCGCATCACAGTTGACCACCGCATGCACAACAGCTATTGGACATGCGCATATCAGCTGTTATGCAAGCGCACAACAGCTGTAGTGCGACCGGGGATACTAACTGTCTCAACAACATATCCTATCTTTTCCAACAACATATCCTGTCTCTACCAACAACAAGAAGAGGGTGAATCATAAACTTATGACACACCCTTTCCAGTTTAAAAATCAATGTTCTGTAAATATTAAACTTTACTGCCAGGAATGGCAGAAGCAACAACTTGGTGCATCATACGCGATTTTTCCTTAGCCAAGGCTTGCATGTCTACAGCAACATCGTCTTCATCTACGATTTCCACGCCAGTCATCGTTTCGATTACGTCTTCCATGGAAACCACGCCTCTCAGGCATCCGTATTCATCTACAATGATGGATCAGTGTATTTATAAATATCAGGTATTTTTGCAACCAGCATTTAGAAAACAGATTCAATATGAAAAATAAAATACCCATTATACTCCTTAATTTTACTGGCGTATACGACTTGGAGGCATTTGCTTCAAACAGGAATATCATCCATGTAGATTGCCGGGACATGAAGGGTGTAGATTGCTATTGTGACGAAGATGGCAGGGAGGAACTGCATCGCAGGCTTGCTCCTTTTCCTGCCAAGGCCATTCATTTCATCGACTCAGGTGATTTCCACTATCTTACAGAATATTGGGTATCCAAACTCCATGAGCCTTTCTCCCTGATAGTTTTCGATCATCATCCGGATATGCAGCAACCGGAATGGGAGGGTGTTGTATCATGTGGAGGTTGGGTGAGAGATGTATTGGAGAAAAATCCGTTTGTCGAACACATTATTATTGTAGGTGCATCGGATGAGTTGATAGCTCAGGTGCCTGTTCACTTGAGAGAAAAGATTTTGTTCTATAGTCAGGCAGAGATAGATCATCACGAGGCATGGCCGTCGAAGGCTGGTAAACTCATACATGAGCCGGTTTATATATCCATCGACAAGGACGTATTGAGAAAGCAGGATGCCATCACCGACTGGAGCAATGGAGACATGACTCTCATGCAGCTCCAAGCCGTGCTTCGCATCATCTATGCCCATGAGAAAGTGATAGGGGTAGATATCACAGGCGAATGTTCCGCTACGCTTGACTATTTCTCCGAGTTGAAGGATGCTGAGGTCAACAACGAGGCAAATGAAGAGTTGCTAAGGATGATTCTGGAGGAGAACCATCCTTAGCCATAAGCGTATTTTGCTTTTATTTTACTTCAGTGAGCTTACCCGTCTGTGAGTCGATGATATAGCCATGCAGATTGACATCCTTTGGTACGAGAGGGTGGGTACGGATGGTATTGATTGTATTCCTTACTGAATCCTCAGTATCGTGGAATCCCTCCAGCCAATGGTCGAGATCGATGCCGCAAAGTCCGATGGTATCGATGACATCCTGATGGATGCCACGTTGCAACATCAATTTCTTCATCTGCTGGCCGTTCATGTGACAGGCACCGCAGTTGGAGTGGGCAATGACCATGATTTCCTCAACACCCAGTTCATAGATGGCAACCAGGAGGCTGCGCATGGCTGAGTCGAATGGGCTGATAACGAGTCCACCGGCATTCTTGATGAGCTTGGCATCTCCATTCTTCAGGCCCAAGGCCGCCGGCAGAAGCTCTGTCAGGCGGGTATCCATACAGGAAAGGATAGCCAACTTCTTGTCTGGATATTTACTCGTAAGATACTTCTCGTAGCCCTTGCTGGCCACGAAGTTTTCATTATATTTGATGATTTCTTCTATAATCATAGTCGTGTAAATTGAAATGTGAAACGATATTATCCTATTTCTCTGGGGTAGGCTTGAGGTAAGCCAAAAACTTCTCAGGCTGATAGTTGAGTACCAAATCATCAGGAAACTTTGCTTTTTCTACCAGAGGCATGATGTTGCTGTAGTCGGCAATCATGGTTGAGAAATGGGCATCACTTCCAAAGATAACAGGAGTCTCATACTTCTTGGCAAGCTCCAGCAGTTCCAGGTTATTGGGGGTAGCCACTGTCTTGTGACGGATGGGAGCCATGGAATGATTGTTGATTTCCAGCAAGGTATGGGTTTCCTTTGAAACTTTCATCAATACCTCGAAATCCAGATCTGCCGTACCGTCACCGGGATGTGAGATGATCTGCACGAAGGGATTGCGCATGGCATTGATGACACCATGTGTGTTCTCTTCCTTGGTTCCTCCCTGCCAGCAAAGGCTATGAATGCCAGCGATTCGGATGTCAAGCATGCGCCAGTAATCCTCGTCGAGGTCGATATCCCCTTGGGTATTGAGGATGTTGAGTTCTGCTCCCAGCATCAGTTTGATTCCATAGAGCTGGCGTGGAACGCAATGAAGGTTTCTGAAATAGATAGGGTCACAGGTACCCGGGATATTGGGACCGTGCTCTGTGATTCCTAGTATTTCCAATCCCTTTTCTTTTGCTGCTAAGGTCATTTCCTGCAAACTGCTGTAGGCATGACCTGATGCTATTGTATGTGTATGAACGTCTAATAATGTTTTCATGGTGCAAAGGTAATGATATTTGCTAAAAATGTGAGTAAAACAACTATTAATTAATCAAAAATAGCCCTATTTCAGGTATCAGTGGGCACTATGCAGATGTCATGTTCCGTCATTTCAATGTACCTTTTGATTTGTAAACGGTTAGAAATCATGGTATTCAATTGTGTCGACGTGTAGTTTGCACACACACACAAATATCATTTGAAATAATCAAATAGAAATATAGGAAAGGCATTGAGAACTGCAACTCTGCAATCTTCGGTATTTACATATTTCTCAACCTGTGAGTTGAATATTTTGTCTTGAAGAATGTCTTCTTTAGAAACTGGCATTGTATTCAGATTCTTACAAAGATAGTTAGCTTTCTCCACATTCTGTTTCTTTAAATGTTCCCAATTCTGTTTAATTTCTGCAATCTCTTCTTCTGTTGGCTCTCGATGATCTTTCAGAAGGATGAAGTCGAAACTGTCATACGCAGAAAAATCGGCAGATACACCTTTGAACTTACCACACTCTGAGCGTGTTACAGAATATGTCCAATAGTTTGCATCAGGCAACTGCTTAGTATATCGTATAGACTCAACCATTGGATAGTCAATATAAAGCCTACCAAACTCCGTTTCATTGTTGAAAATTTCAAGCATTTCCTCTACTTGTTTGTTGATTTCTTCGAGTGGTAAATTCCGGTTATGAAAGTCATAGTCGAAGAACAGATAGATTTCAGAAATGTCTGCAGACGCATCAATATCCTTGAGCGGATTGTCTGCTCGACCAGCAAATTTCTCCATGAGTAAAGACACAATATCTCCATCACCATCATACTCCTGCAAATCTTTGTATAATTGATAGATGTTGTTGTTATAGGAACATACTATCTGCTCATCTTTATTTGCAAAGTATAATCGCTGGATGGTGCGGAACAAATCCGGCTCCCGTTTTACTCCTTCAAAAACGAATAGTATCATACTTCGAATGCGTTACCTCTAAACATTTTTTCTATATTATGCCCGAATCTCAACTCTTTTTGGGTGCATTCACTCAACGCTTTGATTTTGTTGTCTTGCAAGATGAAATTGCAGTCTGGGCGCAGCAAGTCGTTAGTCATCAGGTAGGTATTATGTGATGACGTAAAAGCTTGGCATGGAAGGGCAAAGAGCGTCTTGCAAACCTCATACGAGAGTCTGAAATGATAGAATGCATCAAATTCATCAATGAAAACGAACGATGCATCTGTCATCTGTTTCAGCCAGTAATAAAGAAGCATCAGAGATTGCGTACCAGTTGATGCTATTTTATCGAATGGAATGCGACCTAAATCAAATTTGCAATACAACTCTTTATCATTTTCATCTGGTTTCTGGAACTCAAAATGTTGTCCACTTACCCTGAGTATGAACTCCTCAAAATCTAGAGTCAGTTGATTCTTTATGATATATTCATCAAGATTTGCTGGTGCGGTAGCCAATCCCATAAACTCATTTTTTTCTACACTTCGGAACCACAGCATAGAGTTGACAAATTTCTGCAGCTTAAGAAGATAATGTTCTTTTGACAATGGATAGGAGGTGAGGAGAAAATTGATGATGGATACGTTGTTGGCATTATTGGCGAGATTTGCCTTTACCGCAGAATCCATCGGAAACTCAGTACCATCCAATGTCAAGACAGAATTCTTGTTGCAGAAAATAAGTTTATCATTCACAATAAGTTCTTCTTCCTCCAGTTTGCCATCAGGGGATTTACTGTAGGAATATTGTAGGCGATCATCTCCAAATATGAACGTGTATTCGAAATCTACAGGGAAATTCAACTTTCCCGTATAAGTAAAGTTATCATAATAGTTAACCTTCTTCCACTTCTGTGAAAGATGATTTGTAATGTCGAAGATGGCCATTGCAAAGTTCGACTTGCCAGAACCATTCGGTCCATATACGATGCCATTCTTGATGATACCATGTTTTATGGCAAATGTATTGAACGAGTAGTTGCTTGGTTTGGACAAATCCCATTCTATGCGTTTAGCAAATCCTCTATAGTTCGTTACGGCAAATTTTTCTAACATGATTCTATTTACTTTTTATTGAGAAATACTTGTGCCAAGCAAAAATCCTCTAAAACAATGAGAAGCTGCTTCTAAATTGTAGTGGCACGTTCTGCTAAGCACTTGCAAAGATAAAGAAAAAAATAATACGCCGTAATTTTTTTACGGATATTTAAGTTAATAATTATACTCGCTTTTAATTTATTCAAATTAATGGGCTAAGAAAAACTTACATTCTCCGTAAAATATTGGTGAATAGGCATAGTGGTTGGTTACCATAGTAGAAGATTCTTTTTTACAAAATCATGATTTAAATCCTCTGAAATTCACGAATTTCCGCTCGGGAAATATTTCTTGGAGAATATCAGAAATATGATGAAAATGCATAATCTCCATATAATCAGTGTGTTACAAATTTTGCTGATTCCTTCGGAAATCCAGAATTCTGTAGTCGTACAACAATAACCCCTATAGTTGTACAACTATAACTCCAGAGTTGTACAACTATAGCCTATATAGTCGTACAACTGTAGCCTTACGGTCGTACAACTATAGGTGATTCGTCTTGCAGAGAGCAAGTAATACACTATCAAACCAAAAGATTTATGTCATCATGGTCTTCTAGATTGGAAATTCGGAAATAGCGATAATTCAGAAACAATATTTGACACCAGCATATTTCCGAAGTACAAATTCCAAATCTGAGTTAATCTGTGAAACTCATATTATCTAGCCATTTTATAGATAGCGATGATATCTGCAGCATGTAGAACCTTCAAAGCACCGATAGTAATGGAGTCATTATTTGTGCATTTTTGTGCCATTTCCTCTATTTGTGCATCTGTTACCTCTTTGCCGATGAGGGTATGGATGTCTGTTGGCATTCCGATAGAGGCGAAGAAGCGTTCCATAGCCTTAATGCCTGCTTCAGCAACATATGGACGGTTGTTGTTGTATTCGGCCCGTCATCAAAACTGAGGACGACTAGCTTTTCCTGTGCCTAGGCGATTGCCACATGAAAGGCAAGAGCTATCAATAGATACAATTTTTTTATTTTCATTGTTAAGCTGTTTTTGGTTGATTTTGCAAAGGTAAGAAAAATAAATGAAATCCTTATTGCTTTTTTGATGAATTTGTCTCTTTAGTGAGCAATTAAGTATGAGAGTGTGTCATTAGTCCATGTACTGCCGGTAAACATCTGCTTTTTCTTTAATACATCTAATTATTCTTAAAAAAACGGATAACCCATCTTATAATGAAGTAGATTATGTATATTTGCATATCATAATTAAGACAATGGCAAAGAATACAATGGTTGACAAACTTCCAAGGAAGTCATCGGCAATCATCTCTTCAATTCATTATCCACCATGATACAAAAACAACTTTAAAGACAATTTATATGAAACGATTTTTTATTTTAACAGTAGGTTTCATCGTATGTATGAAACTGATGGCACAATCTCCTGTCAGTTTTTATCCACAGGAGAATGCACAAGACTTCAACATTGATACGCATCTGGTCATTGAGTTTGACAAGGCGGTGAAAGCCGGCAACAAGGGCGTTATCACAGTTACGGATAAGACTACCCGCAAGGTGGTTGATAGAATCGACATGAGTATTCCGGCAGGTCCTACTGAAGGACAGCCCAAGAATCCAAATGCCATCTATACTCCTGTACCTTATATATACAAGGTGGAGAAAATCACCAACCGTAATACCCGTCCAGGAACTCCATCTGGTGCAGCCAAGGAAGACAAGCGCAAGTATCAGAAGACCATCATTGGCGGATTCTCTGATGCTTTCCATTTTTATCCTGTCATCTGCCATGGTAATAAGGCTACTGTTTATCTGCATAACAACATGCTGGACTACGGACATGAGTATGAAATCAAGATTAGCAAGGGGGTTATAGAAGGATGGAATGGCAAGAAGTCATGGACGTTTAGAACAAAGAAAAACGCCCCTTCGGCAGATCTGCGCCATATAGTTGTGGCAGCTGATGGCTGCGGAGACTTCTCCACTCTGCAAGGAGCTATGGATTGGATACCAGACTCATTGCCTTCGGAGACAGACAGAAAAACGGTCTTCGTGAAGAACGGCGATTATGAGGAATTGGTGTATTTCCGCAACAAACGATTTGTTACTATCCAGGGAGAATCCATGGATGGAGTTGTGGTACATTATCCTAACAATGAGGTTTTTAATCCTCATCCTGTTGATATCAAGACCAATGAACTGAAGGGGACATTTCCATCACGCCGTGCAGCGGTTGCTGCAGACAACTGTGCAGACATGATTTTCAAGGATATCACCTTCAGGACTGATTGCAAGGGACAGGCAGAGGGATTCCTGCTCAATGGAGAAAGAAACTTTGCTGAGAATGTTCATGTCATCGGTGATGGTGATGCTCTTCAGGTGAATGGATCTGCCTACTGGCTCAACTGCATTATAGATGGAGGAGGAGACACAGTGCTGGGCAGAGGTCCATCCTATTTCAATCACTGTACCCTTTCCAGCTATGGCGCTTTCATGTGGATTAGAAATACCAAAGAGAACCATGGTAATATTTTCAATGACTGTACCTTCAAGGGGTTGGGCAAGGACGCCGTGATAGGCCGTCTTCCAGACAACAAGGGTAGAAATTATCCTGATGCTGAATGCGTGTTGCTGAATTGTACTCTTGATGGTGTACCAGCGGAAGGTTTCGGACCTGTTGATGAGACTGCATCTACGGCAATTCTTCTGGAATTCAACAGCCATGACAAGGAAGGTAAAACTATAGATATCAGCAAGAGAAATAAGCATGTCCGCCAGCTTGATGCCATCAAGGATGCTGAGAAAATCGGAAAATACTCTGATGCAAGTTGGGTATTGAATTGGTAAGGAAGGGTACGGAATCAGATATGATTGAATAGATTCTTATTTTTCATACAGTTCTATCGGCAAACCATCTGGATCACTGAAGAATACAAATCGCTTGCCTGTATATTCATCTGTACGGATGGGTTCATGAGCGATGCCTTTACTGTCAAGCTCATCTATAGCCACCGAGAGGTCATCCACCTCAAAAGCAAGATGGCGCAGTCCGGCAGCTTCTGGATAAGAAGGACGTGCAGGTGGGTTAGGAAAGGAAAAGAGCTCTATGACATACGTGTCATCAAGCCAACAGTCAGCCTTCCAGGAGTCACGTCCTTCACGATAATTTTCACTTACTATCTTCATTCCGAGCACATCTATATAGAAATGCTTGGATTTCTCATAGTCGGAACAAATCACGGCTACATGATGGATTTTGTTAAGTTTCATTCTTTTTAAACGGTTTGACGAATCTCATATTTAACCTCCATGCCAAGGATATCCATGATTTTTTCAACCGTCGATAGGGAAGGGTTACCTTTACCGCTCTCTATTATCTTGATGGTAGAAATGGCTATCTCAGACATGTCAGCGAGGTCTTGCTGAGTAATCCCCAAGGCCTTACGCTGCAATTTCATTACTTCTTGAATTTTCATACCAAGTAGTGTATTATATTGTACTTTTCGTGCAAAGGTAACAAAAGTTTCTAGATTATGCAAGAATAGGTACAATATAATATTCTTTTTATAAAAAATTATAAGTTCATGGGATTTTTCTTGGTTATGTTACTACCCAAAAGAGCGAAATCGCTACCCAAAAGAATTTGGATACTACCCAAAAGGAAGTATTGGAGTACTTTAAAGACAATCCTAAGGCAACCAGAGTAGATGCTGCAAATGCACTAGGTAATATTACGGAGGATGGAGTAAAATTCATTATTGCAAAATTACAGAAGAATGGCTTGCTGAAACGTGTAGGCGGAAGAAAACACGGAGAGTGGAAGGTATTAGTTTAGAAACAGGTAGTTCAACATATACTCGTAGCTTCTCCCTATTTCCATTTTCTAAGGACCATTATGATAAATAGGCAGGAAGTCAGGCATTGGTAATTATCCAAAAGAAAAAGGCAGTTATAAGCATCTTCCAGAATGCTTACAACTGCCTTTCCTATTTATTATATATGGAAACTAGTCTGCCAGTTCTGTTCCTAGGTATTCCCCTTTTCTAGTAGCCGGAACACCATATTTCATCCAGGCAGGCTCAGCATCGCCCTTCATATAATGATCGAAGAACTGTTGCAATCGGATGCTCAAATCCTTGCAGTTTCTACGCTCTACCAGGTTATGTTCCTCCTTGTTATATTGCAACATCCAGACTTTCTTGCCCAATCTGCGCAAAGCCATGAAATATTCGATGCCCTGATACCAAGGCACAGCTCCATCGTTGTCATTGTGCATGATGAGCAGCGGTGTAGTTACCTGGTCTGCCTTGAAGAGAGGTGAATTCTCCAAATAGAGATCCAGACCACCCTTATTCCAGAGCGTTATACCGATTCGACTCTGACCATGCTCATATTGCATCTGGCGGCAAACACCAGAGCCCCAACGGATTCCACCGTAGGCTGAAGTCATGTTGCTGACCGGTGCACCTGCGCCTGCAGCACAGAAGAGATTGGTGCGGGTTACGAGATAGGCAGTCTGATAACCTCCCCAACTCTGTCCCTGTATTGCCATCTTGGTACTATCAACAAACTGGAACTGCTGGCACATCGACTTGGCACCTGATACGATGCAATTGTATGCACTTTCACCAGGATGGCCCACCTTGTAGACAATATCTGGAACAAAGACCACATACCCACGACTACAATAGAACGGAATGTTCACTGTAGAACGGCTAGGACGTGGTTCTATATAATTATACAGAGTCTCCGAACGCTTTTCGTAGAAGTAAATCATCATAGGGTACTTCTTTGTAGAATCCAGATTCTCAGGTACATAGAGCAGACCGTCGAGCGGTGTACCGTCATACGCATTCCAATGAACCAGCTGAACATGTCCCCATGTATATTTGCTCATCTGCGGATTGATATTGCTGATACATTTCTCGTTTCCGAATTCAGCATCAGCCAGATGCATATTCTCAGCAATACCAAAGTTGCCTTTTTCGTATGCAATGACGTTTGCGTTTTCTGCCTTGTAGACACTGGAGTAAGCGAAAGTATCCAACACATTGACGAGAAGTGAATGACTATCGGAAATATTCACTGTGGCAAAACCATTACGCTTGGTTTGCTCGTCAAAGGCTGTCATATAAAGTTTCGCTTCATTGCTGACAGCTTCTTTTTCATCCCAGAACTCATGACGTTCCCGTGGATGATAGCTGAAGTTCTTATGTCTGAACTGCAGACATTTGGCTCTTCCTACCCCATTGGTAAGATTCACGAATCCATTTCCATCTGGGTTCAACTTCCAGATATCATATCGGTCGTTGATGAGCACACTTTTATCTCCTTCTGTCCATAGCGGCTTTCTATCGTATGGCTCTGGATAGTTAGGATGGTCATCATCCTCCGTATAGAAGTTGGCTCCTGTTGGTCGGGTCAGATTGATGGTAGTTCCCTTCTCTACATTATATGTATAGTAAGCAGAATCATAGGCATTATACCATATCAGATATTTACCGTCAGGAGATGCCTGAGCACGGGTATTCACCTTGGTGGCAACCTTTTTGCGCTCTCCTGTCAGCATATTTACCAGTGCTATGTCCGTATTGTCATTATCATCCCATTGTGACTCAATATAATAAGGAGTGCGATCTTGTGATAAAGCCCATTCACTGTTTCCTTAATTCATCAGGGTTATTCTATCCCACATGGCAGTGGTAAGCGGTATGATTTCATGAGGATTACTGAGATGAATCACGGCTTCATAAACCTTCATTTTGTCTTTTGCCAGATTAACCAGTTGCTGTGGCTGAATCTGGTAATCCTTGTAATTCCAGATGTCCAGCTGTGCTGTCTCTGCCTCAATGATCGCAGTATCCTTAGGTGCTCTGTATGGAGCTACACCCAACAGGATGCGCTTGCCATCCTGTGAAAACTCCGGAGCTGAATTCTCATTCAATGACCAGTTGGCAGGCAAGTTCTTGCTATAGTCCTGAGGGATGATTTCGCTTGACTGATGATTGTTGACATAGAATAGCGAACAGTGCTTGTTACCGGTAGTGGTGGTATCTGTAGAAGCCAGGAATACCAACTGCTTGCCATCAAGACTGAATTGCGCTCCGCCATAATACTTCTTGTCCTTGGAAAGCAGTATAGGATTCATGGTTGCCAGGTCATACAAGGTAGCAGAACCTTTCAGCTTCTTGTTCTTCTTGTCAGGATTAACCATTACGGCCAGTTGACTGGCATCCTGATTCATTTCATAGCTATCCACATTCTTGATGAAGGTCTTCTTACCGGTAAGTGTATTCACTACCACCAGGATATTACCGTCCTTCTTGTCCTTAGCAGCCTTTTTCTTGTTCTTATTAGGAGCCTTCGATTGGATATAAGCGATAAAGTGATGATTCTCTACACCCGTCTTCATCGATTTAATCAGCTCAAATTTCTGTATGCTCATCTCTGAAAGATTTACCAGAGCAAGTGAATCCTTCGGCATCTTGTCCTTAGGAGTTTTCTTGTTGCGAGCCTTTCGAATCTTTGAAAAAGGAGCCTTGATCAGCAGACTTGCCGTTGTATTATCCTTGGCTATCTTTGCCTTATATCCACGAGCCACGGTTAACTCCCTACCATCGCTCAGGCGACGGACAATCAGTTTGCCGTTACCTTCCTGAGGGTTCACCTCGTAAAGGAGATACTTGCCATCAGAAGTGAGTTGGGTATTGGCTATACTCTTCCACCCATCATAGACCGTATGGTCTAATGGGATTTTCTGTGCATTTGCTGTCAACAGACTAGCTGACAGCAATAATAACATCAAACATTTTTTCATACAAGGTATTATTTTAATTTCAGTTTGTAGATAACATTTAATAAAATAGGGTTAAAGATAAGATGGCCATTCATAGATAAAGCCACCTTATACTTTAACCCATAACGATGAGATTTATTGTATGTTTTCCTTCATTTTTCTGAAGATTCCTTTATTCCTCAGGACTTGAAATCTCAGTATTGTAGTCGATTTCCTTGTTAGGAATAGACCATGTCCAACCATTGTTGTCCTCAGGATTGATGGTTACAGCAAATGTTGCATGGAAACTACCACCTTGGGCTGCAGAGTGGCGGACAATAGGAAGTCCCCAACGCTTGTAGTTGAACCAGTCACGACCCTCACCAAACATTTCGATGCGGTAGTAAAGGCGAACTTCATCAAGCAATTCACTGCCAGTCTTGGTACAGGTATATTCCGGGTTACGTCCAGAACCGGCATTCAATTCTACCAAAAGCTTCTGTGCTTCAGCCTCCTTATTGAGATGACAGTCAGCTTCTGCCTCAATGAGGTACATCTCCGCAGCACGGAAGATAGCAAATTCACCTACACCAGGCTGAGACTTCGCCAGCTGCTTGAAAGACATATACGCAAAGATTTTGGTAGAGCTAAAAAGCTTGCTGCCATACTCTGATTTGGCTCTTGCAGATAAGGCTTTACCTGCAGCACCATTTGAAGCAGTATAAGGATCTGTCTTTGGATCGAGGAACATAGAGCGGCGTACATCGGTCTCTGGAATCTGATCAAACAGCTCCTTGCTGATAGCCACAGGATAGCTACGGCTAGCACTAGCACTTGAGTTAGATGCTTCGTAGGCAAAGTACTGATAGTAGTAGAGTGTCTCTGCCTCCGTACTGTAGACATTCCAAATCCACTCGTTATTATCAGTATTGAAACCACCGTCTACATATTCAGAATTGCTAATCAGAGAATAGCCCTTACGTGCCAATGGAGCATACTTGGCAGCAGTAGCCCAGTCTTCACGGTTCAATGCTGCCTTGGCATAAACTGCGTATGTTGCATTCAGATTAGGCAGGTACTTTTCGTCCTTGCCACGATCCAAGCCAGACTTGCCATACAATTCGATGGCTTCGTCCAAATCCTGGTAAATCTGAGCATAGCATTCGCCGAGAGTAGATGTAGGCATCTCTGTTTTAGACTCGTCCAGGCGGAGTACTACACCACGTGAACTGCCATTGCTGCTGTCCTTCCATCTCTTGGAATAGAGCTGTACCAGCTGTGAATAAGCGTAAGCACGGAAGGTAAGAGCCTGAGCCTTCAGGAAAGCCTTCTCCTGCTCTGTGCCAGTTGCATTGTCAACACGACAGATGATGGTATTGGCATTACCGATGATTTTATAGTAGTAAAACCAAGGGTAATAATCGTAAATACTGCTAGCCATCTGTAAGTATTGGCTATTCATGATAACCTTCCAACCAGTCATGTTGCTCTTCTGGTAGTCATTGCCAGGAAAGTTACCATACCATGTGCGGATGGTTCCCTCACCATTGAATCCCTGACTTCCCAAATACTGCTTGGTCATCATTCTTGACAGACCGTTGACAGCCAGTTTCACATTTTCGGTTGTCTCAAAGATAGTTTCAGTACTGGTTGAAGAGTTTGGCTTCAAATCCAAATAGTCTGAGCTGCATGATGTGGTGAAAAACAACGCACATGCAGATAATATGATTAATGATTTTCTCATTGTCTTCTGTAATTTAATGTTCGTGTTTTAGAATTTTACATCTACACCGATAGTAAATACGCGTGGGGTAACCAGATAGTTATACTGGTATCCGTTGAAGCTCTGCTGTGGGTTCATACCTCTGCGCTTGGTGCATGTGAATGCATTTTCGCAAGAAAGGTTCAAGCGGATAGACTCCAGGGTGAGCGCATTGACCCATGCCTTCGGCAAACTGTAGCTCATGTTGATGTTCTTCAATACCAGGTAGCTGGCATCTGTGAGCCATCTTGAAGATGTGGCATTGTTGGTACTGGTCATGCTGCTGTTGATCTGAGGAATACCACCATACCAGATACGGTCCTGTGAATCCTCGGTCATACCACTTGGAATTTCACTCCATGATTTCAGGATATCCTTGTGATAGTTGCTTGGAGAAGTACCTGTACTCATCAAGCTGCTATAAACAGCGTCATAAACCTTACCACCGATAGAATAAGTGAACATCATAGACAATGACAAATCCTTATATCTTACAGAAGGAGAAAAACTACCATATACCTTAGGGATGGCAGAACCATGATACTCCTTGAGTGCATAGGATGTATTGTTGACATAATATTCGTTGCCAATCTGGGTTACATACTTGCTGATATCGTTACCATCTGCATTACCTACGGTCTGACCGTCTGCTGTAGTTACATGGTAATTCTCAAGGTTTGCCTTATAGAGTGAGTTACCAGTCATCTGGTCTACACCAACGTATGTATATGTAAAGAACTCATAACGGCTCTTGCCCTCGGCAATCTTGTAGATACCAGAGATGATACCATCCTTGTCTTGCTCAGGCAACTCTACAATCTTGTTCTTGATGAAAGAAGCATTGGCAGAGAAGTTGACGGTCCAGTCCTTGTTCTTGAAGATATCTACATCTGTATTGATTTCGAAACCACGGTTAGAGATGGTACCCATATTCTCTGTGATGGTTGCCTCTGCAGAACTTGAAGATGTAGCACCGGCAGAAAGTGGCAGATAAACATCGAAAAGAAGGTCCTTGTTACGCTTGTCGAAATACTCTGCACTGATGTTCCAACGGTTGAAGAGACGGGCATCCACACCGATACCGAATGATGCACCTGTCTCCCACTTCAACTTGGTGTTGGCAAGCTGAGAAAGATAGTAAGCACCCTTGTTATGGTTCTGGTTAGAATCATACAAAGCCATGTAAGAATAGTAACCTGCACCGGCATCGTTACCTACAAGACCATAGTCGGCACGCAATTTCAGATTGTTAACCCAAGAGATTGGCTTCATGAAGTCTTCCTTGGTTACTACCCAGCTGGCACCGATACTGCCGAAGTTACCCCAACGGCTTTCCTTGGCAAAGCGTGAAGAACCATCTCTACGGAAAGAAGCTTCTACATTATATTTCTCCTGATAGTCGTAACGTATACGACCCAGATAACTCTCTGTACGATAACGGTTGCTGTATCCAGAACCGTTGGTCAGGTTGGTAAAGTTATCCAAATTGTCCTGGCCAGCAAAAGTCTGGTTGGTCTTATAGATATATGTATAGTCATAGAAATAACTATAGTTTTCATGACCGAGCAATACGCCTACTGTATGATTGCCAAATGTATGGTTCCAGTTCAACTGTTGCTGGAATGTATAGTTCTTGTAACGGTAGATTGAACGGCTGGTACGTCCGTTGTTACCCTTACCGTCACCGATGAGCGCACTGTTGTAGGTACGGTTCTCATTGTTGCGTACGTTCAATTCTCCCTTTACGGTGAAAGTGAAGTCGTTCAGGAACTTCAAGTCCATGTAGGCAGAACTCTGGAGGGTATTACGGAAACTCTTGTTTTCGTTCAACTCGTTCTCCCAGATGACATGACGGTCCTGATACTGGTTACGGGTAAGAACAGGATTGCCGTTCTCGTCAGTATATGAACCGGAATCATACTGCTTGTTACCGAAAGAATCAAGCTGATAAGTACCATCAGCATTGTGCAAATGTACTGGATAGATAGGCGCAATATTGCGGCAGAACATAAAGGCATTGGTATATGACGCAGAAGCGTTACCATTGGTAATGTTGGACTTCTGATGACTTCCAGAAATAGTGAAACCGGTGTTTAACCACTTCTTTGGATGGAAGTTCATGGCGGCACGACCCGTCAGACGGTCGAAATCTGAATTGGTTACATAACCCTTCTCGTTCAGATAACCAACAGAGAAGTAATAATCACTCTTGGCAGAAGCCTGGCTTCCGCTGAAGTTGTATTCCTGACGATAACCGTCACGAATGGCATTGTCATACCAGTCGAGGTCATCTGCATAACCATCCAGAATCTGAGCATCAGAAACGAGCTTACCATTAGCATCAAAAAGCTGGTCATCAGCCTTGTTGTAAATATTAAGGTATAACTCATCGTTGATGAGATTCTTGCTTGCATAAGCATTGGCTGTAGCCTGATCATCACCAGCAGAGATACGTGAGTTGCGGAGATTCAACCAGCTGGTTTCCATAAACTCTTTGGCATTCAACATCTTATATTCCTTGACACCACGAGAATAGGTACCCTGGTTTACCTTGAGGTTGAAAGCCATCTTTTCGCCCTTACCACGCTTTGTGGTAATCAGGATGACGCCATTTGAAGCACGGTTACCATAGAGGGCACAAGAAGCGGCGTCCTTCAATACAGTAATACTCTCGATATCATTTGAGTTCAAATCAGAGATGTTACCACCGAAAGGAACTCCATCCAAAACGTAAAGCGGAGTGGCTGAACCGTTTACTGTTCCGAAACCACGGATACGGATGGATGGCTCTTCACCAGGCTGGCCGTATGTACTGTTGATTTGAACACCGGAAGTGGTACCTTCCAATGCAGAGGTTACGCTGGAAACAGGACGAACCTCAATCTGTTTGCTGTCTACCTGTGTGACAGCACCGGTAAGAGTAGATTTTTTAGCGGCACCATAAGCTACCTGAACAACGACTTCATCGAGCGACTTAGAGTCTGAAGTCAGATAAATTTTCATGTTTTCTCCAGCTTTCACGGTCTTGGTCTGCATACCGATGTATGTAACGACCAATGTCGCTCCCTTTTTTACATTCTCCAAACGGAACTTTCCATCGATATCAGTTGCGGCACCCATTTTAGTACCCTGAATTTTGATGGAAGCACCAATAATTGGTGAATCATCTTCACTGGAAAATACGGTTCCTGAGACCGTTGATTGTGCCAAAGCCTTTCCGCCAAACAATAGGCAGAACACTGCTATCAGCATCACCGATAGTTTTCTTTCCATAATGTCTCTCTCTTATAATTAATTATACATAAAAATATCGGCTGCAAAATTAATTTATTTTTAGTTTATTTCCAAATATTTTTCCCAAAAAGTTTAAAGCAAAGTTAATTTTTAACATTTTAACACCATCACGCTCCATATAATGCGAAACTATTATCATAAAGGGGCAACAATACTTCATATTCATAACATCTTGACAATTCACTTGATTACACAAAAAAGAGCGATTCCTGCAGAGTTAATGCAAGAATCGCTCTTTTTTATCTTGTCATTTTTTTAATAAGCATTCTTATCTGGGAAGATGATACTCTTGGCTGTCAGGAAGATAATCTTGATGTCGAGCCAGAACGACCAGTTCTCGATATACCAGATGTCTCGGCGGATACGCTCCTCCATCTGCCATAACTCCTTGGTCTCACCTCGGAATCCTGTAACCTGTGCCCAACCGGTGATGCCTGGCTTGGAGAAATGGCGAACCATATACTTGTCTATCAAACTGCCATATACCTCAGTATGATGCAACATGTGAGGACGAGGACCCACGATACTCATATCGCCCTTCAGGACATTGAAAAACTGAGGGAACTCATCGATGTTCGTCTTTCGCATGAAGTTGCCGAAAGCAAACTTTCTTGGGTCATCCTTGGTTGCCTGCGCCTTGTCTGCATCCTTATTCACATGCATGGAACGGAACTTCAGACAGTAGAATGTATCACCATTCAAACCTGTTCTTGCCTGCTTGAAGAAGATAGGTCCCGGACTCTGGGTCTTGATGATGAGAGCTATGATAGGGATGAACGGCAGAACGCAGAGACAGATAAGTCCACTCACCACGACATCGAATGCTCGCTTGGCAATGCGGTTAGAAACGAGAGTCAACGGCTCCTTGTGATTGGAATATACTGTTCTGCCCATGAAATTCTGGGCATCCAGATGTAATTTATACTCACCAAAGACACATGGGAGATAGTAGAAATGGATCACGTTCTTGTCACAGAACTGCATAATCTTCACAATCCGTTCAGAATCATTATGAGATAGGCAACAGAATGCTTCATCAATGTTGCTTGGAGCTCCATTAATGGTATCATTGATCGTAGACGACAAAATGCCATTGAGATCCTTGAGACTTCCTATTTTCTTTAAACCGTCAGGAGCCTTGGCTATTTCGGCATCAGCATAATAGCCCTTGACGATATAACCTGCAGATGGATCCTCGGTCATCGTCTGATACATTTCACTAATTGCCGGATCGTTGCCAACGAAGACTACCGTACGGCAGTTACGACCTCTGGCACGATAGTACTTCAGCATATTAAGTTCGCAGAGTCTTGAAAGAATCAGAAAGAAATAAAATGATACGCCAAAGATAGCTGCAAAAGAGAACATCTGGCCTCCATGACTGAGCAGTCTTACAAAGACAAAGAACAGAAATACGGTAGATGCCGCCAGACATAATGTCCGTTTCAAAACCTGGAGGAAACCTATCTTTCTTACATGAATGATAGTTGAGTAGTTATACTCGCTTAGGAGCAAGGCAACATTGGCAACGAAAAATGTAATCTTCGTCGCTGTATCGAAATAATCAGGGATAATCTGCGTTCCATACTCAGTATAGACAAGTAACAGACAATTTAGGATGACGAAATCGGCACAAATTACCAAACATCTCACCAGTACGTTTCCTCTATAGTTCTTATTTATCATATATGCATTATTATTATAGTTCTTACCAGATATATTCTTTAAAAGACAAATTTGTTTTTAAACGGAGCAAAGATAATAATAAATGTCGAACGAACAAAATATTTTGGAGAAAAAATGCATTTTGAAACAAAATGAACCAAAAAAATCACATTACTATAGTGTTTTTCTATACAATTTACAGGCATTGAGACAGAAAGACCGCCCTATCCTGCCAAAATTTCCTCTTCGTCATTTAGAAATGAGGGTGTTAGGGAAAATGGAGTGTTTCTGAATTTCTGAAGCTGAACTTATAGGTTTCACATCTTTGATATACAGCGCGATCAAGAAAGAATATAAAGAAATGATATACAGATAGTTAATACATGTATTTAACACGTATTTAACGCAGGTTTTTTTCAATATTCATATTCAGAGTTCAGTCTTTCAACACTAAAGTTCAGGATTTTGACCGCAAGTATCTTACATTCGGTTGTAAGTATCTTACTTATGCCGCGTAAGTATCTTACTTTTGAAAGACAAGTATCTTGCTTAAGCTGTTAAAGAGATACACCAAGTATGAGAAAGTGTGAGCAAGTATGAGAAAGTATGAGCAAGTATGAAGTGCCGATTCCAGATTTTGTATCTTTGCAGCATCATTCAGAGTGAGGGGATTGATGTAGACTGAGAATGCTTGGAGATGAGGACAGAATAAAAAAAATCCTGAGCAATCAGCTGATGCCCAGGATTTAATAATTCATTAATGCCTATTATTTCTTAGCCTTGATTACAAAGCTGAAGTTGCGGTCTTGATAGTGCATGCGATACTTATCCATTGGTTTTGAACCCCAGCTGTCGATACAGCCCAAACCGTACTGACGCTGCTGGATGTGCAACTGAACCAAGCCCTTTTCTACCAGGTCGCCACTGTGCTGGCCCCAGGCATGATTCTTCTCGATGCCTGCATCCAAATCCTCTACCAGGTAAGGAATGGCACTGCACTCCATAGGTGCATACCCCTCGAAGGTGATTCCCTTGCCGGTGGTTGGATTGAAGATAGAGAAGTAACGGATGTCGGTATGGTTACCACTCTCCTGTGGACGAACGTATGGATAATACTCATCCTTTACGTCAGCCTCGTACTTTCCGATGAAAGATGAAGAATGACGGTCGATGTAGTTCTCCTCAGGACCTCTACCGTAGTACTCCAACTTAGAGAAGGCTGCTGGCATCTGCAACTGCATACCGTAACGGAACAAGTCGGCTACCTTAGCTTCCTTATCGGTTGTCATCTTCTCAGTAACAGCTACTTCACCCTCTGAATTGATGCGGTAACGGAGTTCCAGCTGTGCCTTAACCTCAGGCATATCGAAGATTGCAGTAAGAACCACGCTGTCCTGACTCTCACTCTTATCGAATGACTTCAGAGTCATCTGAGGGTTCTTCCATACTCTCATCTCCTTCTGCAAGGATGCGCCATAGTCGTTATCGGTAGGAGCACGCCAGAACTCTGGAGTCATGCTCTCACGGAACTTCAACATTGGTTCACCATCTACATCGAGATAATCAATCATACCGGTCAGCTTACCTACAGTAACCGACATGCGCTTGGCTGTAACCTTTACATAGGAATTGGTCTCTTCTACCTCCAGGTTGCTGGCGGTCTTAACCTTAGCCTTACCCTTCTTGGCAGGAGCTGCTTCAGCGATAGGTGTATCAACATTGTCAAACTCATAACCGTTGATGACAAACTGCTGGCGGGCCATCACCTGTCCCTTGTCAATCAAAGGCTCTGAACCATCGCTGGCAAAGGCAAAGTTGACGGTGATTTCCTCTCTGGCATGCTCTGCTTCTGCCTTGGCAACAGCCTCCTGCAAAGCATCACTCTTCACCAACTTGGTGGTCTGAGGAGCAATGCCCTTGGTTCCAGGAATCTCTACTGTAGACAGGAGAACGCCATTGGCATAGACTGCTGCAGTAAGCTTCAGGTCGTCAATGTTCTTGAAGAAATGCTCATTATAGACATTGAAAGTACCATTAGCTGCATCCAGATCCTTGATCCATACATTCTGGAGATAGTACTGAACCTCATAAGCATGAGGATTCAAGCGACGGTCTGGAGAAATGATACCGTTACAGTTGAAGTTGTAGTCGCTGGCAGGATAACGTCCATAGTCACCACCATAGGTAAAGATTTCCTTGCCGGTGATAGGGCTCTTGTCGCGAACACCCTGGTCTACGAAGTCCCAGATATAACCACCCTGATACTTAGGATACTTGCGGATCAGATCCCAGTACTCCTTGAATCCACCCATAGAGTTACCCATGGCGTGGGCATACTCACACTGGATGTATGGCTTGATGCCATTGCTCTTGCAGTAGCTTTCGCTCTCCTCGTAACCTATGTACATAGGACAGTGGATATCAGTCTTGCTGTCATATCCGCCACGCTCATACTGCACAGGGCGGGTCTTGTCGTAAGCCTTGACCCAATCGTAAGCTTTTTCGAAGTTGACGCCATAACCACACTCATTACCCAAGCTCCATACGATGATGGAAGGATGATTGATGAGCGGTTTGACATTACCCTCGTTGCGCTCGATATGAGGCACGATGTACTCAGGGAACTTAGCGAGAGACTTCTCATCATATCCCATACCATGAGATTCCAGGTTTGCCTCGGCAGTGATATATAATCCGTATTCATCGCAGAGGTCGTACCAGCGAGGATCATCAGGATAGTGACATGTACGGACAGCGTTGATGTTCAGCTGCTTCATAATCTTGATGTCCTGAATCATGCGCTCTACGCTAACGACATATCCACCATCAGGATCAATCTCATGACGGTCGGCACCCTTGACCAATATAGGCTGACCATTCACCAGAAGCTGGGCATTTTTGATTTCCACATTGCGGAAACCTACCTTCTGAGGAATGACCTCAGATACGCCCTGCTTATTCTTCAAGGTGATGAATACCTTATACAAATTAGGAGTCTCTGCAGTCCAAGGCTTTACATTCGGCACCTTGATAGTACCCTTAGCACCTGTTGCCTGAGCTATCTGCTTGCCATCCTTGTCACACAAGGTGATGGAAACATCGCTCTTGCCTCCCTGAAGAGAGATCTGATAATCCAGAACACCATCCTTGAAGTTATTCTCCAGACCGGCATTCAGGCGGACATCAGCTGCATGAAGCTTAGGACGTGCATAGAGATACACCTCACGGGCAATACCCGTGAAGCGCCAATAGTCCTGGTCTTCAAAATAAGAACCATCGCACCAGCGCATCACCTGCATGGCAATGAGGTTCTTACCAGGCTTGAGATACTTGGAGATATTGAACTCGGCAGCCACCTTGCTGTCCTCGCTATATCCCACGTACTTGCCGTTCACCCAGAGAGTCAGGTTACTGGTGGCTGAACCTACATGGAAATAAACATCCTTGCCCTTCCACTCTGCTGGAAGTTCGAAGGTGCGGCGATAAGAGCCGGTGTAGTTGTTGAGTTCGCTGATGTAAGGAGGATTTGGATCAAACTGGGTAGCCCATGCATAACCGATGTTCTTATAGGTACGGTCACCATAGCCATTGAATTCGAACAATCCCGGTACAGGGAAGTCCTTCCACTGCGAATCATCATACTTGACAGCAAAAAAGTTGGCAGGACGCTTGTTGTGATCCTTCACGAAGTTAAACTTCCACATACCTTCCATGGAAAGGTAGTTGGCCGACTTCTTCTTGTCAAAGTTCTGTGCCTTATCAAGGTTCTCGTAAGCAAAGAAAGAAGCACGACGAGGCTCCCTGTTTTGCTGATTGATATTCACGTTCTGCCAACGCGACTCGCTCTGAGCCGCTACGCCGCTGCTGATAGAAAGCATGGCAAGGCAAAGTGATACATTTGCGATGGTTCTGATTTTCATGATTTATTATCCGATATTAATGGAAATACTGAGTTCCAGCTACGCCGGTAAACTTCTTCTGGTTGTCCTTGCGCATTTCGAGAGTAAGGTTGCTCCACCATGATGGCCAACCGCCTACGATATTGCACAGATAAACGAACTTAACAGGATGCAAGCCTTTAGCCAATGCAACAGAGTTGTCTGAGTTGGTACCAGCCTTCACAGCACCCTCGTTGTTGATGACGAGTTTGTTGTCAATCCAAACCTGCTCCATACGGGAAGAAAGATAGTAAACTCCATCCTCAGGAATATTGATGTAACCTTCTGCTATGGCTGCATAATTATTGGCACCACGCAAAGTAGCAGCATCATCAGGCTGACTTACCTTCATCTTGTTCAGATTCTCTACAGTACCGCAGTCCTGCCACTCAGCATCAGCCAATTCCAGCTGATTAACCTTCAGATAGTTACCCTTCATACGGCGCAACTGCAAACCAGCCTTTGCATCGTTGAGTTTCACTGCAGGAGCATAGGTCTGCTTTTCTACATCGATGGTTCTCACCTTGCTCATCTTGCCAGAAGGCAAAACAGTAGCAATCTTGATAATAGTATTGCCGCTCACCTTGATAGGCTCTGTATAGACTGCAGAAGATGGAGTTGGAATAGAACCGTCCAAGGTATAAACCATCTTCATAGGACGTGATGTCTGGAATGTAACTACAGTATCCTTGGTAATCACAACCTTGTCACAAGAACCGTATGGCTGCTCTGGCAATGGGATGTGATAACGTACATGACGTTCATCCAGGCGGACGCTGTTGGCATCTACACGACGTGCGAAGTCTGTGAAGTTCTTCTTCTTGGCTGGAGACCATGCAATCTCAGCAAGAGCCAGAGAACGAGGATACATCTGATACTCCATCTTGGCATTGGTGTACATATACTCTGACCAGTTGTTGCACTGAACACCGAGGATATGCTTCTCCAAGCCCAATGACTTGATGGTATCTGGCACAGGCTCATAATTATAGGTTCTTGAAAGATAAGCCGGAGCACTAGGAATAGTAACTGGCTCAATCTTATAATCACCCTGGTAATGGTCGAGATACAGACCACCGCTACCTGGAGTCATGATGACATCATGCTTCTGGAGAGCTGCAGAAATACCACCTGATGTGCCACGCCAAGACATGACTGTAGCATCAGGGCTCAAGCCACCTTCCAGAATTTCATCCCATCCGATGATCTTTCTGTCGTACTTAGCCAGCATCTTCTCCATGCGCTTGATAACGTAGCTCTGCAATCTTTCCTCTGCAGAGTGCTTACCGTCAGCCTGCAAGCCTTCTGCTTCGATACGCTTCTGGCAGGTAGGACAATTCTTCCAGCTGGTCTTTGGACACTCGTCACCACCAATGTGGAAATACTTGCCAGGGAAAAGAGGCACCACTTCGCGAACAACATCCTCCAGGAAGTTGAACATATCTTCCTTGCCAGGACACATCACGATATCCTCAACACCCCATACCATTCTAGGAGTCCACTGCTCGCCCTTGCAAGAAAGATAAGGATAAGCAGCAATGGCTGCCATCATGTGGCCAGGAAGGTCGATTTCTGGAATCACGGTAATGTAGCGCTTAGCTGCATAAGCTACAATGTCCTTGATTTCCTCCTGTGTATAGAAACCGCCATAGGTAGAGCCGTCACCCTGAAGGCGATAGCCACCAATAGAGGTCAACTTAGGATATTTCTTGATTTCGATACGCCAGCCCTGATCCTCGGTCAGGTGGAAGTGCATGGTGTTCACCTTGAACATAGACATCAGGTCGAGCTGCTTCTTTACATTCTCTACAGTAATGAAGTGACGGCATGGATCAAGATGGAATCCGCGATAACCGAAACGTGGAGCATCCTGGATGTCACAGCACTGGGCCACCCATTTGACACCATTCACCTTGGTTGCACTCTCTACCTGCGCAGGCAACAGCTGCATGAAACTTTGCATACCATAGAAAGCACCCTTACCGGTCTTAGCCTTGATGACTACACCCTTGGAAGTAACAGTGAGACGGTAGCCCTCTTCTGCCATCTTGAGGGATGGAGAAATCTGAATAGAGATATTGCCCTTCTTGCCACCAACGGTTACATCGTAGCCGGTAGAAGCCTTCAACTTGTCTGCCATGTACTGAGCGATATTCTTACCGTCAGCGGTCTGGTAAGAAATCACCACCTTCTGTGGCAAAACAAACTCACCCTTCTGGATCTGGGTCTTGACAGGAACAGGAATAATGTTAATATCAGCTGCTGCTGACGATGTTGGGAAAGCTCCCAACATCGCAGCGCAAGCCATCAAAGAACCTAAAAGTTGATTGATTTTTTTCATGTATATTAAATAATATTACTAGATGTAGAAATTAGAGAGGCTTATACTCTACGAATGCCTCCATAGCCTCGTAGCAAGCCAAGCCCAACTGGTCGTAAAGGGAAGCTGTAGCGCGGTTGCGGTCTTCAGCTCTCTGCCAGAACAGACGCTCGTCATTACCCAAGAAAGGAGCACTCTCCATCTGAGACTGATGCTTGAGGATAGAGTTACGCTTAGCTCTCAACTCTTCTGGACTCAAAGGAACACACATTTCGATGTTCTCAATCTCCCACTCTGCCCATGCACCACGGTACATCCAGATGCGGCAGTCCTTCAACCACTCTGCACCTGCCTTCTTCTCCTCGTCGATAGCGGCAAGAACGGCATCAGTACACTTCTTGTGAGTTCCGTGAGGGTCAGCAAGGTCACCTGCTACGTAAATCTGATGAGGTTTAACCTCCTGCAACAAAGCTCTAACTATCTCAACGTCCTTCTCTGTCATAGGCAACTTCTCAATCTTTCCACTCTCATAGAACGGCAAATCAAGGAAGTGAACGTGATCGAGAGGAATCTCATTATAGGTACAAGCTGTACGAGCCTCACCACGGCGAATCAAGCCCTTGATGGTCAGGATGTCTCTTGTATCGAAGTCGCTCTCCTTCTTCTTGGCGAAGAATGTCTTGATCTCCTTATACTTGTCTGAGATTACGCTGTCCTTAGAATCAGCGAAGAGCTGGTTGAAACCATTGATGAAGTGCATGAATCTTGTTACTTCCTCATCACCTACTGCGATATTACCTGATGTCTCGTAAGCTACATGTACGTCATGCTTCTGCTGAACCAGACGACGGATAGTACCGCCCATAGAGATAACGTCATCATCTGGGTGAGGTGAGAATACGATGACACGCTTTGGATATGGCTTAGAACGCTCTGGACGATAGGTATCGTCTGCGTTTGGCTTACCGCCTGGCCAGCCTGTAATTGTATGCTGCAAATCGTTGAAAATCTTGATGTTTGCATTATAAGCAGAACCATAGAGAGCCAGGAGTTCGCTCAAACCGTTCTCGTTATAATCCTTATTGGTCAACTTCAGGATAGGCTTACCAATCTTCTGGCAGAGCCATACCAATGCAGAGCGAACCAACTTATCGGTCCACTGGCAAGAAGTTACGAGCCAAGGATGCTCGATACGAGTAAGGTGAGCTGCTGCGCTCAGGTCGAGAACTACATGAGCATCAGGATGTGTCTGAAGGAACGATGCAGGCAATGTATCAGTAATAGAGTTCTCTACTACCTTCTGCATGATTTCTGCCTTTTCCTCGCCCCAAGCTGTAAGATAAACCGTCTTGGCAGAAAGAAGGGTGGCAATACCCATGGTAAGTGAACATGGAGGAATGGTTTCCTTGGTCTGCTCGCTAGCTTCCATCTCCTCACGTGATGTATTGCCAATCAAGATAAGGCGGGTAACTGACTGGATACCAGAACCTGGCTCATTGGCTGCGATGTTACCAGAACGGCCGATACCGATAAGAGCTACGTCGAGACCTCCGAAGGTCTTGATGCGCTGCTCATAAAGACGGCAGCAATCCTGTACTGCATCCTGAGCCACGAAACCATCAAGAGAGAAAATGTTCTGCTCCTGAACGTCTACGTGACTGAGGAAACGCTCCTTCAACTGGTTGATGGTACGGAGAGAACTCTCCTGCTGGAGTGGATAATACTCATAAGCATTGAATACCACAACATTGCGGAAACTCAATGTCTTCTCCTGATAACGGCGGATGAGTTCCTCATACACAGCAGTAAGTGAAGAACCGGTTCCGAGTGCCATCACATAGAACTTGCCATCGTGCTGAGCAGCCTTGATACCTGCCGCAATGCCATCGGCAACATGACTGGCACCTTCTGCCATTGAAGCAAAGATGTCTGTACGAATCTTCTCCATTCTAGAGATTTCTGAGTATTCTACAGTCGTCTTAGGCTTGTAGAATTCAACTGGTACTTTGTTAAGTACAATTTGTGAACTTAGATTGAGCCTCATAATTTATATCTTTTAACGATTATTATTTAATATGTTTACTAGGTTTCTACTCATAAAGATAACGCATTGTTTTTAACATTCGGATTATTTAAATTCGTTTATTTATAGCAATATCGTTATTAAAATTTTTTATTTTGCAAAATTACATGATTTATCATACATTTCCATGTTTTTATAGTTAATAATTCTAAAATGAAAGCATTTTTATCTTTTCAGGCTGTAAAAACCTATATTGAGTGTAGTTTTACCCACTAATTCAGCTATTTATACCTAACTAGTATATTTGATTAACATAAATAGGAAAAACAAATAAACAGGCAATTATGCTTATATATATAAATAGGTATATAGACAGTGTAGACTATCAGAAACAGGGAAAAATAAAGAAAATTTAGCCATTTAAGTTTTATTAACAGGAAAAATATTGCATGTATTTATAAAAAGACTATCTTTGCAAATAATATTTTTAAGTTATGGTATCTGACATAATAAAATATATTAGGAAGTTAAATAAAAAGCCTTCAGTTCAGAGTAAACTGCTAGCGCATTTCATCTCTCAAGGTGCTGCCACCATTCCAGAGATGAGCAAGGCTGTCGGAGTAAGTCTGCCGACTGCCACTAGCGCCCTCAACGAACTGATGAAGGCTGGGCTGGTTACAGAGATTGGCAAGAAAGACAATTCTACTGGACGCATCCCTATGGTATACGACCTGATTCCTACCGCTGGATATTTTGTCGGAGTGAACCCAGAAATGGACTGTCTGGCTCTAGCTGCCAGCGATTTCAGCGGAAACCTAATAACAGAAAAGACAAGGGTACCTTACGTATACGAGAATACTCCTGAGAATCTGGAAAAAGTAGGAAAAATCATCAACGATTTCATCGCCTCTCTTCCTGTTTCAAAAGAAGAAATACTTCAAGTTTGCGTAAATGTAGCAGAACGCGTGAATCCTTTCGAAGGAAGAGCCTACAACATGTACACCTTCTTGAAGGAATCACTCACAGACAAGCTCACAGAGCTGATTCAGTTGCCGGTTTGCATCGAGAACGATTCAAGAAGCATGGCTTTCGCTGAATTTGTGAAGGGACGCTGCAGAGGACTGAAAGATGTCATCTTTGTGAACGTATGCTGGGGATTAGGCATCGGAATCATCATGGGAGGTCAACTGTACTACGGTAAATCCGGATATTCGGGTGAGTTTGGTCACATGACAGCCTACAACAACAACATCATCTGCCACTGCGGCAAGATTGGATGTATTGAAACTGAAGTTTCGGGTAGAGCACTCAAGAGAAAGTTGACTGAGAAGATTCGGGAAGGCAAGACTTCCATCCTGTCTGACAAGGTGCTCAACAGAAAAGAAGACATCACGCTTCAAGATATTCTTGATGCGATAGCAAAAGAAGACGTGCTTAGCCTGGCTACCCTGCAACATATTGCAGACGAACTGGGCAAGCAATTGGCAGGAATCATCAATATCTTTAACCCAGAGATGCTGGTCATCGGAGGAGAAATGTCAGTCACTGGCGATTATCTGACGCTACCGGTCAACATGGGTATAAAAAAGTATTCGCTCAACATCATGAACGAGGATTCGCAGATTGTTACCTCAGAACTGAAAGATCTGGCTGGTATCACGGGAGCCTGTCTGATGGCAAGACACAGACTCTTGAGCGAAGAAAGATAATAAATAATCTAGCTTATTAGACAAAAGCATTAAAGATTTTACTAACTAACTTTTTATCAACTATTCATTTGACTGAAGTTGGGAGTAGCCGGTAAAACGGCTACTCCACAATTCAAAAACCAAATAGGCGGTGACAGGTTCATCTGAGCCAACTGCCAAAAGAATAAGATAAAAACAAAGTTTATACGAGAAGAAATTATAACTAACATAAAAAATTACAAACCTATGAACAAAAGAGCAAATTTGTATTTTGCAGCGCTATTGGGTGCCATGTCACCACTGAGCACTGTTACTGCATTGGCAGCTCAGAGCAATTCGGTTATTTTGCTAATGCTACCCAGCAGCAAAACTCATGTACAGGTACAGTAAAGGATTCTTTAGGTGAACCTGTTATCGGTGCTACCATCAGAATTGATGGTAAGACTGGCGGTACGATTACTGACCTTGACGGTAACTTTAGCCTTGCAAATGTAGCTAAGGGTGCCAAAATCACAATCACTTATGTAGGTTACAAACCACAGACTCTTACTTGGAACGGTACTGCTTTGAACGTTACCATGGAAGACGATTCCAACATGCTCGAAGAAACTGTTGTTATCGGTTACGGTACTGTAAAGAAGGCTGACTTGGCAGGATCTGTTGCTGTCATGGAAGGCAAGAGCTTTAAGGATCAGCCTGTTGCACGTGTTGAGGATGCCCTCAACGGACGTATGTCTGGTGTGCAGGTAATGTCAAGTGGTGTTCCTGGTGGTGCAATGAAGATTCGTGTACGTGGTGCCAGCTCTGTTAACAAGAGCAACGACCCTCTCTACGTAGTAGATGGTATTGTTCGCGAGACAGGTCTTGAGGGTATCAGCCCTGAGGATATCCAGAGCATCCAGGTTTTGAAGGACGCTTCTTCTACCGCTATCTATGGTGCACGTGGTGCAAATGGTGTTGTAATGGTACAGACCAAGACCGGTAAGGCTGGTGCAACTCAGGTTACTTTCGACGGTAGCTTCGGCTTCTCTAATGCTTACCATATCCCTGAAGTAATGAGCACCAAGCAGTATGCTCAGGCTTTGGTAGACCATAAGGGTGTTTCTCAGAGTGCAGTTCAGGATTATCTGAATGGCACAAAGGCTGGTATCGACTGGATGGACGAATTGCTCCAGACTGGTATTACCCAGAACTATAAGGTTTCTTTGACTCAGGGTAATGACAAGACTCAGACTTATTTCTCTGCCAACGTAATGGACCAGAAGGGTGTTATCGTTGATACAAAGTCTAGACGTTACGCTATCAAGGCTAACATGCACAATAAGATTTTCGACTGGTTGGAAATGACCACCGATATCAACCTCTCTCAGACTGACAACTCTGGTGCAGGTTTCGCCCAGAACCAGTCTAACCCTATCTGGGTTGGTTTGAACTACTCTCCTACTATGGAGATGATGGATGCAAACGGTAAGTATAATAAAGACCCATACAATAACATCCAGAACAACCCTTACGGTATTCTCCATGGTAGTGAAAACGACCGTAAGCGTACCATGGTTACAGGTCACGTTGACTTGAAATTCAATCTACTCAAGGGCTTGACATTCACCACAACCAACGGTATCGACTACAACGATTACAAGTGGTATAGCTTTATGTCTACCAAGGTGAACGCAGCCGGTAACAATATGGGCAACAACGATGCTACCGTTACTGCTTTGCAGTCTACCAACAACTTGACTTACAACAACAAGTGGGGTGATCACAGCTTGACAGCTACAGGCGTATGGGAAGTTACCTCTAACGAGGTTCGCCGCATGGGTCTCTCCGGAACAGGTATTGCTCACGAGCAGTTGGGTTACTGGAACGTAGCAGATGCTGCTTCCAAGACTCCTAGCAACGGCTATAGCAAGTGGACCATGCTCTCTGGTGTAGCTCGTGTTATGTACAACTATGCAGACCGTTATATGTTGACTGGTACATTCCGTGCGGATGGTTCTAGCCGCTTCACCAATAAGAAGTGGGGTTACTTCCCATCAGCAGCTGCAGCTTGGACCATCTCTAACGAGAAGTTCTGGGAGCCTATCAAGAATGCAGTAGAATACATGAAGATCCGTGCAAGCTACGGTATCATCGGTAACCAGGATATTACTCCTTACTCTACATTGGGTTCTTTGGGTACAACCGGTTTCACATACGGTACTAATCAGTCTTACACAGGTTACTGGGCAAATGGTCTTGCAACTCCAGACCTGACCTGGGAGAAGGTTCATCAGTTTGACCTCGGTGTTGACCTCGGTTTCTTCGGCAACCGCTTGAACATCAGCTTAGACTACTTCGACAAGAAGACCAAGGATGCCCTCCTTACCACATCAGCTCCAGGATACCTGGGTGGTACATCTTACTGGGTAAATGCCGGTGAGGTAAGCAACAAGGGTTTTGATGCAACTATCAACGCACAGATTATCCAGACCAAGGATTGGTCATGGTCATCTACCTTGAATGCCAGCTACATCAAGAACGAGGTTACCAAGTTGACAGCTGATTCTCCTATTCTTTATGGTACAAGTCCTTCTCCTGGTACTGTTGACCCATGTACCATCATCAAGGAAGGTGAAGCTATCGGTACATTCTACGGCTTCAAGTGGGCTGGTTTGCAGAAGAACGATAAGGGTGAATGGATTGATACCTATTACACTGCTGATGGAGGAACAACAGCTACTCCTGATGCATCAAAGGATCGCTTCGTATTAGGTCGTTCAAACCCAGACTTCACATTAGGTTGGAACAATACAGTAAGTTATAAGAACTGGGACTTCAATGCCTTCTTCAATGCAGCATTCGGTGCTAAGCGTTTGAATATGGTTCGCTACGCCATGAACTCAATGGTAGGTGCATCTATGTTCGTAACCGATAAGGATTACTTCAACAACATCGGTATCACCATGCCAACAGTTGGCGCAGAGAACAAGACATACGGAAACTCAGACAAGTGGCTGGAGAATGCTAACTATCTGCGTTGTGAGAATATCAGTATCGCTTATACATTCCCACGCAGCGTGACAAAGATTGCAGACATCCTTCTCTCTCTCTCAGCTCAGAACCTCTTCACCATTACCGGCTATAAGGGTATCGACCCAGCTGGTGCATCATTCAGTGATAATGGTGTTGACCGTGATAACGGTTTGGATATGGGTGCTTACCCTAATCCTCGTACCATCACAATGGGCGTACGTGTAAACTTCTAACTTCAATCATCTAAAAACTGAAATAATTATGAGAACTAGAAAATTATTATATATGGGTTGTCTCATGGCAGCATCCTTGCTTACCTTCTCTTCTTGTGGAGACTTCCTGGATGAGGAACCTAAGGGACAGTTGACCCCAGATAACTTCTTCAATAGCGAAGATGACCTGACAGCAAGTGTTAACGCACTGTATGACCGAGTAAACCAGACACAGAGCTGGACCAACCCTATGTACCCACAGTGGCAGGGTGATGATATCACTGCTAACCCAGGTTCTAACAAGCAGGCATGTGCTGCCCTCGATGCTTTCGCATCTGACGGTGCCAACAAGGGTGTAACAGACGCATGGAACCAGCACTATTCTGTAATCAAGGCAGCTAACCTGATTACTGAGAGTGCAGGCAAGGCTCCTGTTGCTCAGGATAAGATCAATGTAGCTTTGGGTAATGCTCACTTCTGGCGTGCATACGCTTACTACTACCTGGTACGTGTATTCGGTCCTGTACCATTGATTACAGGTACTGACGTTTCACAGTTGGACGTTGCTCCATCAAGTGTAGAGAGCGTATATGATCTGATTGTTTCTGACTTGAAGGCTGCTGTTAACGAGCTTCCTACCAAGTATGAGAAGGAGCCTAGCCGTTTGTTCGGTGTTGACATCTGGTCAACCAAGCAGGCTGCACAGGCTACATTGTCTGCAGTTTATATGTCTATGGCTGGTTACCCACTCAACAAGGGTACAGAGTACTACAAGCTCGCTGCTGAGCAGGCTAAGTCTGTTATCGATGGTAATGGTTCTTATGGTTTCATCCTGAACCCAGAATGGAAAGATGTTTACTCTATGGGTAACAACTACAACATGGAGACTGTGCTCGGAATCAACAACGATGCCAAAGGCTGGTGGGATCATGACTCTCAGCTTTCTTCCTGCTGCCGCTTCGAAGGTCTCGGTGATGGTGGCTGGGGTGATGCCTGGGGTGAAATCGCATTCTGGAAGAGATTCCCAGAGGGTGCTCGTAAGGATGCTATCTACGCTCCTAAGGTTACATTCCAAGATGGAAATACCATTACTAAAGCCGTAGATTGGTGGGCACTGAAAGAAGATGGAAAGACTCCAGAGGTTGAAGCTTATCACCCTATGTTCTGTATCTTCACCGTTAACTCTGACGAGAATGGTAATATGCTCCGCCAGGCATACGATTATAAGGCTCCTAACTGGGGTGGTATGGTTAACGACCGTCGTCACAACCTCATTCGCTACTCTGAGATTCTTCTCTGGTATGCTGAGAGCGCAGCTCGCTCAGGTGGTGATTTGAACAAGGCTAAGGATTGCCTCCGTCAGGTTCGCAGCCGTGCCGTAACAGACGTAGAGAATGTTACTTTGACAAACGGTACTACCGTGAAGATTGCTGACATGAATGCAGAGCAGTTGGCTGAAGCTTGCTACATCGAACACGGATGGGAAGTTGCTGGTAACTGGGTATCAATGGTTACACGCCGTTCTGACGAGCTTCGTATGAACGAACTCAAGAAGAACTTCGACTACCGTGTAGCTAACGCTCCTCTCGTAGTAGCTGTAGAGAATGGCAAGGAGTTCAAAGCTCAGGAGCAAGTTACAGTTTCTGGTGCTTGGTCTGAGGATAGAATTTACTGTCCATATCCAACATCAGATGTTGAGAAGAACCCTAACTTGAAGAGATAACTTCATAGGTAATCATATATTAAGTAACATGATGCTAGTTTTTATAAAATAGAGTTCATGTAAAACATTTAGAGGGTGTGCCGAGACGGCACTCCCTCTTTTTGCAATTTCTTAATCTATATAATTTTCCATATCAGCATCAAAAAACTCAAATAGAATCAACACTAATTTTTAATTATACAATTGAAAAGTTATGGTTAACAACAATCGTAAGCAAAACAACCGCTCTTTACTCGCCTTGGCAGCGCTGCAAGTAATGCCGTTGTCGATCTTTGCACAGAATGCAGGAGATCGTCCTAACATCTTGTATATTATGTGTGACGACCATGCTATGCAAGCCATCAGTGCATACGGTAGCCCTATCTCCAAATTGGCACCAACACCAAATATCGACCGCCTAGCTGAAAGAGGAATGAAATTCAACGAGGCTTTCGTAGAGAACTCGCTTTCTACACCAAGCCGTGCATGTCTTATGACCGGTCTTTACAGTCACCAGAACGGACAGCGACAGCTGGCCGAGGGTATCGATTCTACCAAGACCTTCTTCTCAGAACTGCTGCAGGGGGCAGGCTATTCTACTGCCGTTGTGGGCAAGTGGCACATGTCCTGCAGTCCGAAGGGATTCGACTACTATCATGTTCTAGATGACCAGGGGCAGTACTACAACCCTACCTTCGCTTCTACCGGACAGTATGGTAACTTCAAGCAGGAGATGGGCTACGCCACCGACCTCATCACCGACCATGCTATCGAGTACTTGAACAACCGCGACAAGAACAAGCCATTCTGTCTGCTGGTTCACCACAAGGCACCTCACCGTCTCTGGATGCCTAACACCAAGTATGTAAGCAAGTATGCCAACGTCAACTTCCCGTTGCCAGAGACTTTCTGGGATGATTACGAGACCCGTGGTTCTGCCGCATCTACCCAGAAGATGTCTATCGACAAGTATATGGAGATGGTACGCGACCTGAAGGTTCCCGAAATGTACGATCCTTCTACTCCAGAAGGAAGAGATTCCTATGCCGGACTGATGGGCGAGATGAACCGCATGACTCCACAGCAGCGAGCCATCATCGATGCCTACTACATGCCAAGAAACCGTGAGTTCCTGAGCAAAAACCTGACTGGCAAGGAGTTGATCGAGTGGAAATACCAAAACTACATCCGCGACTACATGGCTGTGATTGCCTCTGTAGATGAGAGCGTGGGCAGACTGCTGGAATATCTCGACAAGAACAACCTCACCGACAACACCATCATTGTCTATACATCCGACCAGGGATTCTACATGGGCGAGCACGGATGGTTCGACAAGCGATTCATGTACGAGGAGTCATTCCACACTCCGCTCATCATCAGCTATCCTAAGCACATCCAGCCAAAGAGCGAGTGCAACCAGATGGTTCAGAACATCGACTTCGCCCCTACCTTCCTCGACTTGGCGGGTTTGGAGAAGCCTAAGTACATGCCTGGAACATCGCTACAGCCTCTGTTCGCCGGACAGCCTGTGAAGAAGTGGCGCAAGAGCTTATACTATCACTACTACGACTATCCTACATATCATCTTGTACGCAAGCATGATGGTGTTCGCACCGAACGCTACAAGCTGATTCACTTCTATGGCAAGGGTGGAGAAAGAGCTGTGGTAGAAAATAAGTATCAGGGACAACCAGGCACAAGAGAGAACAACTGCTTCAATGCCCTGAAGTCTATCAACTACTTCACCAATGATGCAGACATCGACTACTGGGAGTTGTACGACATCCAGGCAGACCCTAACGAGCTGCACAACATCTACGGCAAGCCTGGCACTCAGAAGATTGAGAAGGAACTGAAGAAGTTGCTCGCTAACTACCGCAAGAATTTGAAGGTAGACGAATAAGAAATCTAAGATTACAGATTTATGAATAGAACTAGCAAAACAATATGGCTCACAGGGGTAGGTATGATTTGCCTACCTACCCTTGCAGGAGCTAAGCAGAACGTACAACAGCCGAATATCCTCTTTATCCTCTGCGATGATATGGGATATGGTGATTTGGCTTGCTACGGTCAGCCTTACATCCATACCCCCAACATCGACCAGATGGCAAAGGAGGGAATGCGATTCACCCAGGCATACGCCGGTTCGCCGGTTTCAGCCCCTTCGCGTGCTACTATCATGACCGGTCAGCATTCGGGTCACACCCACGTAAGAGGCAACAAGGAATACTGGAGAAACGTGCCGATGGTAAAGTATGGAGTAAACGAGGACTTTTCTGTGGTGGGGCAGGAACCTTACGACCCGCAGCATAAGATTCTTCCGGAAATGCTCAAGGACAAGGGCTACCGCACCGGCGTCTTCGGAAAATGGGCAGGCGGATACGAAGGTTCTGCCTCTACTCCCGATAAGCGTGGCGTAGATGAATTCTACGGCTACATCTGTCAGTTCCAGGCACATCTTTATTATCCCAACTTCCTGAACCGTTACAGCAAGTCACAGGGAGATACGGCTGTGGTAAGAGAAATCATGGAGCAGAATATCCAGTACCCGATGTTCGGCAAGGACTATTTCAAGCGCAAGCAGTATTCTGCCCGCATCATCCACGACAAGGCTTTGGAATGGATTGACAAGCAGGATAATAAGCATCCTTTCGTAGGATTCCTTACCTATACCCTACCTCACGCAGAGTTGGCTCAACCAGAAGATTCCATTTTAGAGAACTATCAGAAGAAATTCTTTGAGGATAAGACTTGGGGAGGATGGGAAGACTCAAGATACAACGCCGTGGTTCATACCCACGCACAGTTTGCCGGAATGATTACACGCCTTGACCAGTATGTGGGCGAAGTATTCGCCAAACTGAAGGAGAAGGGTCTTGACAAGAACACCGTGGTAATCTTTACCTCGGATAACGGTCCTCATGAGGAAGGCGGCGCCGATCCAAAATTCTTCGGTCGCGACGGCAAGTTGAAGGGCTTGAAGCGCCAGTGTTACGAGGGCGGAATCCGCATCCCATTCATTGCCTGGTGGCCAGAGCATATCAAGGCAGGCAGCGTAAACGATACCCAGTTTGCCTTCTACGACCTGATGCCAACCTTCTGCGACCTTGCCGGAATCAAGAACTTTGCCAAGCGCTACACCAACAAGAAGTTGGCTGGCGACGGCTTCGACGGTATTTCCATCGCTCCTACCCTTCTGGGCAAGGATGCCGAGCAGAAACACCACGAATACCTCTACTGGGAATTTCATGAGACCGACCAGATTGGCGTGAGAAAGGGCGACTGGAAGATGGTAGTAGTAAAAGGCAAGCCTCGCCTCTACAACCTGGCTTCGGATATTCACGAAGATCATAATGTAGCGACAGAGCATCCTGAAATCGTAAAGGAACTCCTGGCTGCCATCCAGAAGGAGCACAGAGACAGCAAGGACTTCAAGATAACGCTGCCAGAGTTTTAAGAATTTGCGAGATTTCAACCGATTTCTAAAAAGAAAAAATATGATGAACGACAACATAGCAACCCCATTTGCCAAGCCACTGTATGTGATGCTGAAGCCGGCAGGCGCCCATTGCAACCTGGCTTGCAAATACTGTTATTATCTGGAAAAGAACAATCTTTACCAGAACTCCCACCGACATCTGATGAGCGATGAGATGCTGGAGCAATTCACCCGAGAGTACATCGAGGCACAAACCATGCCCCAGGTGCTTTTCACCTGGCACGGAGGCGAGCCGCTGATGCGCTCCATCGACTTCTACAAGAAAGCACTGGCACTTCAGAAGAAGTACGCCCACGGCAAACAGATAGATAACGTCATCCAGACAAACGGCACACTCCTTACCGACGAATGGTGCGAGTTCTTTGCTCAGAACCATTGGCTGGTAGGCATTTCCATCGACGGTCCCCAGGAATATCACGACCACTATCGCGTGACTCCTGACGGAAAGCCTTCCTGGGAAAAGGTGATGCAGGGCATCAGCCTGCTGAAGAAGCATCGGGTGGAATGGAATGCTATGGCAGTGGTCAATGCCTACAACGCTGAACATCCGCTGGAGTTCTATCATTTCTTCAGAGACAACGGTTGCCAGTACTTGCAGTTTACCCCTATCGTGGAGCGACTGACGGAACATGAAGACGGTCGCACCCTAGCGAGTCTTGCCGATGATAGGGAGATTCCGCTTGCAGATGCTTCCGTTACCCCGCAACAGTGGGGCAACTTCCTCTGCACCATCTTCGACGACTGGGTGCGCCACGATGTGGGTAAGACCTTTGTGGAAATCTTCGACTGCACACTTGCCAACTGGATGGGGGTGCTGCCAGGCATCTGCGCCTACTCCAAGGAGTGCGGTCATGCAGGCGTGATGGAACACAATGGCGATGTATATTCCTGCGACCACTTTGTATTTCCTGAATACAAGCTGGGAAACATCAGGGAGCAGTCGCTCATCGACATGCTTTATGGCGAAAAGCAGCAGGCTTTCAGCCGGTTGAAGCATACTTCGCTGCCCCGCCAGTGCAAGGAATGCGACATGGAGTTCGCCTGCCATGGCGAATGCCCCAAGAACAGGTTCGAGAAGGATAAGTATGGAGAGCCGGGCCTGAACTATCTCTGCCAAGGATACTATCAGTACTATACGCATGTGGCTCCCTACATGGACTTCATGAAACGGGAACTCCTCGCCCAGCGTCCGCCTGCCAACATTATGAATGTTTTAAAAAATAACTAACGATTATCGAAATGAACAAAACTTATATGACTATCGCCCTGATGTCGCCCCTGGTTTGCACGGCAGCCATGGGTGCCAAGAAGGCGAAAGCCAACAATCAGCAGAAACCTAACGTCATCATCATCCTCGCCGATGATCTCGGCTACGGCGACCTGGGATGTTATGGTGCCAAGAACGTAGAGACTCCTAACGTAGATAAACTGGCCAAGCAGGGTCTTCGCTTCACCGATGCCCATGCCATCGCTTCCACCAGTACCCCATCCCGCTACTCCCTGCTCACAGGTGAGTATGCATGGCGCCGACCAGGTACCGACGTAGCACCGGGCGATGCGGGAATGATTATCCAGCCTACCCAGTTTACCATGGCTGATATGTTCAAGAGCGTAGGCTATTCTACCTGTGCCATCGGTAAGTGGCACTTGGGCTTGGGTGCCGAGACTGGCAAGCAGGACTGGAATGCCCCATTGCCGTCAGCCCTTGCCGACATCGGTTTTGACCATCACTACATCATGGCAGCCACAGCCGACCGTGTGCCTTGTGTATTCATCGAAGACGGCATGGTAGCTAACTACGATCCGTCGGCTCCTATCGAGGTAAGCTATTACAGAAACTTCCCTGGCGAACCTACCGGAAAGGACAATCCAGAGTTGTGCTACAATATGAAGTCGAGCCACGGCCACAATATGTCTATCGTGAACGGCATCGGCAGAATCGGTTATATGAAGGGTGGCGGCAAGGCATTATGGAAAGACGAGAACATTGCCGATTCCATCACCAACCATGCCATCGACTTCATCAAGAAGAACAGCGATCATCCTTTCTTCCTCTATTTTGCCACCAACGATGTCCACGTGCCTCGTTTCCCACACCAGCGTTTCCGTGGAAAGAGCAGCATGGGTATGCGTGGAGACGCCATTGTGCAGTTCGACTGGTCCGTAGGTAAGATCATGGAGACATTGGATAAACTTGGAATTGCAGAGAATACTATCGTTTTGTTGACTAGTGATAATGGTCCTGTTGTAGATGACGGTTATCAGGATCAGGCAGAAGAGCTTTTGAATGGTCATAAACCTGCAGGTCCTTGGCGTGGTAACAAATACAGTGCTTTCGAAGGTGGTACGGCTATTCCTGTTATCGTTCGTTGGCCAATGTCGGTAAAACCAAATCAGACTTCAGATGTTCTCATGTCACAGATTGACTTCATGGCATCCTTTGGTAATCTGATTGGTGCAACCTTCCCTAAAGGCAGTGCACCCGACAGCAAGAACCATCTTGGAAATCTGCTCGGCAACGACAACACCCATCGTCCATGGGTTGCAGAAATGTCAAATAATCATGTAATTTCTATCCGTACAAAAGAATGGAAATACATAGAACCAAATGACGGCTCTAAGATGATAAAATGGGGTCCAAAGGTTGAGACCGGCAACGATCCTAATCCTCAACTCTATCGAATCTCAGACAATCTCTACGAACAAGACAATGTAGCAGAAGCAAATCCTAAAGTTGTTTTCGAAATGCAAAATATATTGAGAAGAGTAAAATAATAGAAAATACAATGAAATAAATAAAAGTCAGGGCAGCGATGTTCTGGCTTTTATATATAAACACTAACTTTTATATATAACACAAAAAGCCCCGACTACTTTCGTAATCGAGGCTCTTGATAAAAGAAGGCGGCTACC
>ERZ779643.107-NODE-107-length-78704-cov-4.518964_pt1 | contig 78704 bp, 71 predicted proteins | sample MGYA00511564_ERZ779643 | MGnify/ENA primary metagenome ERZ779643 (study PRJEB29588, sample SAMEA2147114) | human gut metagenome | biome: human gut; feature: human-associated habitat; material: faeces | place: Denmark | collected 2008/2010 ...
ATAATGAAAGATCATTAGAATTGTTTGATCAATTATTTAATGGTAGTAATTTATATGATTTATTTATGAAAGATTCAGAGGCAATTAATCGATTTGATTCTGCTGATAAAGAAATACAAGAATCATTGAATAGGGTAGAAGAATATATTAATAGTAATGGTACAGATTTAGAAAAAGAAGCGTTTAAAATTTATAAAGAGTTTATGGGAAATGATGAAGAAGTAAGTATAAAGGATACGACTAAAAATATTGAAGAGATGAAAGCAAGATTGGAAAAATTAGTAGAAAAGAATAATAAAAATGATTAATTTTTAGGTACGTAATTAGATGCGTAAAGTACCTAAAAACGTATAAATTTGAATAAACCCAAATAAACTGATATGTACATAAAACCTTATAAATAAAGGGTTTTATATATTTTATAAATATTGACAATATGGAACTCAGTCACCCCCTGAAGAGAGTGTTTAACCGTGTTCTCATTTTTTAAAAATATGTGTCCGGCATTGTAGACATAGGCTGAAAATAGGTTATTCAAAAAATGCAGAAGAAAGAATAAACAAATTAAATAATTCAGAAGCAGTTCCTTTTGAATTTAGAATATATGCAACTTATGCTGTTGAAACACGATCAGTAGATAAAGTATTACATAAAATAATTGATAAGTTAAATGCTGATTTAAGAAGTATCGATACCATAAATGATAAAGTAAGAGTTAGAGAATTTTATTTGATATCTCCAGAAGATGCTTATGAATTATTAGAAGATACTGCCATTATTAGTAGAACTAAAGAAAAGTTTCATTTATATAAACCAACAAAGGATGAGGTGCAAGAAGAAGAAACTGCTGAAAAGAACAGAGAACTTTCTAAAAATAGACATCATTATAAAAAATACATATAAAACATTAATGACTGGATGTATGAATGGGTGTTATGTTTATTGTACTAATAAGGAATTGTCTAGCTATTTAAAGAAAAATATTTAAAAAGAATCAACTGGCGACTTATAATCAATGGTTGATTTTTTTATATAAGGGACAAATAATATCTTATAAATAAAGGGTAAAATAATATAAATGTTGATATTTTCAACATATCTTTGTATAATATAAATGTATTGGGAAAGATAGGCGTTATATATGGATAAAATAGATTATCAAAAAATGGGAGAAAGACTAAGAAAAATTAGAAAGTGTATGGGATTAACACAAGAACAGGTTGCAGATAATTTAAATGTAGGTAGAGATGCAATATTAAGAATTGAGAAGGGTAATCGAAAAATAGGCTTACAGGAATTAAGCAATTTATCAAAGCTATATCATATAAGTATAAATGAATTAATTGCTGAAGATTGTCCAATAGATAATAATGATATTGCCTTTATAAGAGGTTTTAATGGTCTATGTGAAAAGGATAAAAAAGAAATAATCAGTCTAATTGAACATAAAAATAATTGAAAGTTAAAAAATAACCTTATATAGAACAGAGGATAATATTTGGAATTTTTGATTAGTTATTAAAATGAGAAAGAAAAGTAAAAAATAATAAAGAAATTTTTATAAAAAAGAAAAAGTGTTGAAAAAGCTTGTAAGTTAGGAAGAGTTGTGCTATAGTAGCAATTCAAAAGAGGTTGATTTAGATGAAAAAGAAAGTTTTAGTGTTGATGATGGCGATATTACTACTTAGTGGCTGTAATAAGTTTAAGGGAACTTGGTGCCGTAGTACAGAAGTATTTGGGGCTATTATTGTCACTAAGAGTGAGGCAACAGACAAACAAATAAGTAATATAGAGAGTAAAATCAAAGAATTTGGTAATTATAAATCATATGATGTAATTGATTCTTTAGAAAAGGGTAATACTTCAATAACTATTTATTTTAGTGACAATAGTAAAGCTACTGAGCTTGTGGAAATGGCTAAATCATTAGCAGGAGTAGAAAAAGTTGAAAAGAAGAGTTTTATTGTTACTAGTGAAAAGTTAGAAGTTAAAGGCAAGAAAGAATTTATCTATAGTACTAATTTGGATAATGTTGATGCCTTAGTTGAAAAAGGTAATTATATATTGAATGAAGATGGAACTTTAAGTATTACGAATAATAGAACTTTTTACTTAAAAGATAAGTTTGTTTGTACTGATAGTGATTGTACAAATATTCTAAGTAAAAAGAGTAAAACTAATACTTGTAAGTAATTGTTAGAGGGAGATTTTGGATATGGAAAATAATAATTTTACGAAAGATTTTGTGAGTATGATTAACATTGGAAAGAGAATTGAAGAAGGTTATGTTAAAAGATTTGGAAACTTTTTAAATGTAATTAATGGTGAATTAAATTTAGCTGCTTTAGATGGCATTAATAGACTAGGCAGTGATTTAAAAAGTGCCAGCGTAAGTATGGATACTAATTATCGTTTATATTTGCGTAATGGGAGTATTTATATTCGCTTTGATTTACCAGAGATGATTGATTATCATATGAAACGTTTTGATTCTGGAGAAATGATAAGAACCGAAATATTAAATAAGACAAATACTATAGTTATTTCAGCTGATAATTTTAAAAATTTATTGGATTCTTTAGAATTTACTTATTTGATTGACAAGTCAAAAGAGACTTTAACGGCTTTTAAAGAGGGTAAAGTTAAAAATTTAACTGGAACAATGGTTATTGCTAAAGATTATCCTGAATTAGTTAAAGAATTGTATGCTCCTGAGTTAAGACAAAAATTGGCTATTTATAAATCCTTAAGCAAAAAAAATTAGTAGAAGGTATTGACTTTCAAAGAAAATAGCCATAAAATTAATTTAACAATTTTGATTAGGACAAGATTATTTAAATTGCTTTTAAAAGAGAGTTTATCACTGGTGGAAGATAGATAAAAGAGTTAAGTAGTTACTACCTATGAATTGGCTAGCAAAACTAGTCCGGTTAAGGCCGTTATAAAAATTAAGTAAAATTAAGGATGGTACCGCATTAATTGCTCCTTTGAGGGGTCATTAGTGCGTTTTTTCATTTAGGAGGTTTTAGGTAAGAACTGATGAAGACACAGATGACTAAAGATGATTATGAAAAATTAGTAAGAATAAAAAAACGGGAACTTTTTGAAATTAACTATCAAATTACGATAGCAGAATCTAATGAGAAGAAAAATTTGTTAATGCAAAAGAAGAAAATAATAAAAAAAGAGTTAGTCATGGCAATGACTAATTTGGAGCTTTATGGCTCTTATAATAAGATAGATGAAAAAGGAAGAGGTAAATAAAATGATAAATATTAAAGAAGATAAAAATTTAAGTGTACTTAATCACTCATGTGCTCACTTAATGGCTCAGGCTGTTAAACACTTATATCCCAATGCTAAATTTTGGGTAGGACCGGTAGTAGAAGAGGGATTTTATTATGATATGGATCTTGGAGATATAGTTTTAACTGATGAAGATATTGAAAAGATTTCTAAAGAAATGAAAAAGATTGCTAAAGATGGTAAGAAAATTATTAGACATGAAATTAGTAAACAAGAAGCTTTAGAAATGTTTAAAGATGATCCATATAAAATAGATTTAATTGAAAATATGCCTGAAGATGAAGTTATTACTTGCTACAGTCAAGGTGATTTTACCGACCTTTGTCGTGGTCCACATGTTGATAATGTGAAGATGCTTAAAAATTTTAAGCTTTTAAAGTTTAGTGGAGCTTATTATAAAGGCGATTCTAAAAATAAAGTATTACAAAGAATTTATGGTGTATGTTTTGATACTCCGGAGGCTTTAGAACAACACCTTGCTGAATTAGAAGATGCTAAAGCTAGAGATCATAGAAAACTTGGTAAAGATTTAGGTATATTTATGTTTAGTGATTTAGTTGGTAAAGGACTTCCTATGTGGTTACCAAATGGTTTTATTGTTCGTAGAGCTTTAGTGGATTACATTATGGATAAAGAGATTTCTTTAGGATATCAACATGTTATGACGCCATCTCTTGGTAATGTTGAACTTTATAAGACTTCTGGACACTGGGACCATTATAAAGATGATATGTTTCCTAAGATGGAACTTGATGATGAGGCTTATGTTTTAAGACCAATGAATTGTCCTCATCATATGATGATGTTTAAGAATAGATTACATTCTTATCGTGATTTACCAATTAGGATTGCCGAGATTGCTAATGACTTTAGATATGAAGCTAGTGGGGCCGTATGTGGTATTGAAAGAACTAGAGCCTTTACTCAAAATGATTCGCATATCTTCTGTCGTCCGGATCAAATTGAATCTGAAGTTAAAGGAGTAATTGATTTAATCTTAGATGTTTATAAAGATTTTGGTTTTAAAGATTTTAAATTTAGATTATCCCTAAGAGATACAAAGAATGTTGATAAGTATTTTGGAAATGATGAATTATGGGAAAAGAGTGAGAATGCCTTAAGAACTATTTTAAAAAATACGGGACATGAGTATTATGAGGCGGAAGGAGAAGCAGCCTTCTATGGACCAAAGATTGATGTTCAAGTAAGAAGTGCGATTGGGCATGATGTAACTTTATCAACGGTTCAATTAGATTATCAATTACCAGAAAGATTTGAACTAGAATATATTAATGAAGATAATGAAAAAGTAAGACCTGTTGTTATTCATAGAGCTATCTTGGGTTCTTTAGATAGATTTATTGCCTTTTTACTTGAAGAGACTAAGGGATATTTACCATTATGGCTTGCTCCTCATCAAGTAAATATTATTCCTGTTAATAATAATTATCATTTAGAATATGCTAAAGAAGTAGAAGAGTTATTAAGAAAGAATGGTATTAGAGTTAGTCTAGATGATCGAGAAGAAAAAGTTGGATATAAGATGAGAGAAGCTATTATGAGTAAAAATCCTTATATCCTTGTACTTGGAGATAATGAGACTAAGAATAGAACGGTAACTTATAGAACTAGTCAAAGTGAAGAGAAAGTTACTATTGCTTTAGATGAGTTTGTAAGTAAAGTTAAAGAAGAAATAGAAAATAAGATTAGATAGTTAGAAGAGAATGATTCTTTAAGAGAGTTGTTCTTTTTTTGAATTGCATATTAATTTATAAATTAACAACAAAGTAAAAATTTCATAGAGTTTAAAACTCTACGAAAGGATATTTTAAGTTCATATTTTTTATTTATGTATTCAGTTTATCACATAATGAGGTAATTTTAAAGAGAATAATTTATTTTTTATGGTCAAAATTCTAGTCAATTTTAAAAGCTTCAATTCTAGTATTTATAAGCGATTGAAGATGATTGCTATAGTCAAAAAGACAAATGATTTCTAGTCAAAATTGTGGTCAAAATGAGGTTTTGTCAAGCATTCACCGTTTATTTTCGTAGAGTTTTAAACTCTAAGAAAGCGTGTTTTGGCTAGGAGCAGGAATGAAAAGGAAAATAAAAATATTTATAGTACTAGTAAGTATTTTATCTATGGGAATAGTTTTCGTTAGAACGTATGATTTTAAAGATAAGAATGATATAGCAGTTTTTATTGATGAGGAAAAGAAGGATGAAATACCTCTTAAAGATACTTATGTTTTTGATAAAGCTATTTGTGATGATGAGGTATCAGTTAGTTGGAATTATAAGACTTGGGGATTAAATATAAATAATCTTAAGAAAAAGGTTAAGTGTAATTTATATTTTATTAGTGATCCTATAGTTGATAAGATTAAAACATCTTTAGATACTGGTGGGAAGTGTCCAAGCGTAAACGCTGATGGCTCTGTAAATGTTACTGGTGTTGAGAAAGAAAATTCATTAGTGTGTAGTGCACCCGATAATTATGGAACAAGCTATTATTATCGTGGTAATGTTTCTAACAATTATGTTTATTTTGCTAACTTTTATTGGCGAATAGTTCGTATTAATGGTGACGGTTCGATAAGAATAATTTATGATGGTACAAGTGCCCATGAAAATGGCGAAGCAAGTGAAGATAGAATTATAGGTACGAGTGCTTTTAATGAAAAATCAGATGATAATGCTTATGTCGGTTATATGTATGGAACACCTAATTCTTCAACTTATGAAGAAACTCATGCTAATATAAATGATTCCACGATAAAAAAATATGTGGATAACTGGTATGAGGGTAATTTAAAAGGGACTAATTTTGAAGAAAATTTGGCTGATAATTTGTTTTGCAATGATAGAAGAATTAGCGATTATGATTCTGAGGGTAGATCCCAATTGGGTTATGGGAAAAATTACACTGTTTATGCTGGTGCTTACGGGCCGTGGTCAGCACCTCAAGGAACAAATAATGCTTTAATTGATTTGTATTGTCATCAAATTAACGATAGTTTTACCGTTAGTGATAAAACTTATGGCAATGGTAATCTAAAATATGCTATAGCGTTGTTAACTAAGCGAGAAACTATTTTAGCAGGAAGCTATAGTCAGGATAATGTAAAATTTTATTTATATAATAATTATTATTTGTGGACTTTGACGCCAGATAGTTATTCATCTGATCATTCTATAATCCGCCCCCAAGAAAAAAATGGTCGAACGGCTTCAACCGCAATTTCTAATGATGTCGAAGTTGGTGTAAAACCTGTTATTAATTTAAGACAAGGTTCTTTAAAACAAGGTGATGGAACTATAAATAATCCATATCGGATTAATTAAGAAAAAGGCTGTTATTCTGGGAACTAATGGCTTTTTTTTGGATGATTTTTGACTTTAAGAGCTTTTAAAAATCTAAAAATTATGTTAATCTAGTAAGAGGTGATTAAAATGGTAAAATATGATGAATCAAGCATCAAGATTTTAGAAGGCCTAGAGGCTGTAAGAAAAAGACCGGGTATGTATATAGGCTCAACTGATAAAAGAGGATTGCATCATTTAGTCTGGGAGATTGTCGATAATGCTATCGATGAAGCTATCAATGGTTATGGGGATTATGTTAAAATATCTTTAAATAAAGATGGCTCGGTAACGGTAAGCGACCGTGGTCGTGGGGTGCCAATTGGGATGCATGAATCAGGCAAATCAACTCCGGAAGTTATCTACACCGTATTACATGCTGGTGGTAAATTTAGTGAAGCTGGTTATAAAGTATCTGGTGGGTTGCACGGCGTTGGTGCTTCTGTTGTTAATGCCTTATCCAAAAGAATGGATGTTACTATCTATCGTGATGGCGTTATTTCTAATATTCGTTTTAAAGATGGGGGAAAATTAGATGTCCCTCTACATACAATAGGAAGTACTAATAAAACAGGAACAACTGTTACTTTCTTACCTGATGAGGAGATATTTAAATCGACACAATTTTCTTTTACAACTATTGCGGAGAGAATGCAGGAGTCTGCTTTTTTACTTAGTGGAATAACTATTGAAGTTGTTGATGAAGTGGATAATAAAGATGTTAAGTACCATTATGAGAATGGATTAGTGTCATTTATTGATTATATGAATGAGAATAAGACTCCTTTACATAAAGTTATTAATTTTAAAGGTATGAAGAATGGGATTGAAGTAGATGTGGCTATGCAATATACTTCATCTTATCAAGAAGAAATTTTATCGTTTGTTAATAATGTTAAGACGGGTGATGGTGGTTCTCATGAAGTTGGGTTTAAGACGGCTATTACGAAAGTATTTAATGACTATGCGAAACAGAATAATATTTTTAAGGGAAAAGATAGTGTCTTAGATGGTAGTGATGTTAGAGAAGGTTTAACTGCTGTTATTAATTTAAAGATTCCGGAAGAGTTATTGCAATTTGAAGGACAGACTAAGGGAAAACTAGGAACACCTGAGGCAAGAGTAGCTACTAATGATGTGGTTTATGAGAATTTACAATTCTTTTTAGAAGAGAATAAAGAGATTGCTCTTACAATATTAGAGAAAGCTCAGAAGAGTAAGGTTGCGAGGGAAGCGGCTAGAAAAGCCAGAGAAGAAGCAAGAAATGGTAAGAAAAATAGTAAACAAGAGAAGAATTTGTCGGGTAAACTAGCCCCTGCTCAGAGTAAGAATCCTAAGATTAATGAATTATTCTTAGTTGAGGGAGACTCCGCCGGAGGTTCTGCTAAAGGGGGAAGAGACCGTAAATTTCAAGCTATCTTGCCGTTAAGGGGTAAAGTTTTAAATACGGCGAAAGCTAGTATGGATGATATTTATAAGAATGAAGAAATTAATACCCTTATTTATACTATTGGAGCTGGAGTGGGAGCTAACTTTGATGCTAGTGAATCTAATTATGATAAAGTAATTATCATGACGGATGCTGATGTTGATGGGGCCCATATTCAGATTTTACTTTTAACATTCTTTTATCATTATATGCGAGGACTTATTGAAGCTGGTAAACTTTATATTGCTCTTCCTCCTTTGTATAAATTAGACTATGGGAAGAATAAACAAATCTATGCTTATAGTGATGATGAATTAAATGAAATTAAGAATAATAATACAGGTAAGTATACAATTCAAAGATATAAAGGTTTAGGTGAAATGAATCCGGAACAACTTTGGGAGACTACTATGAATCCCCAGACGAGAGCTTTAATTAGAGTTAATATTAACGATGCGGCCTTAGCTCAAAAACGAGTAGAAGTTTTAATGGGAGATAAGGTTGAACCAAGAAAAGAGTGGATTGATGAGAACGTTGAATTCACTTTAGAAGACGATTATAGAGGGTGATTATATGCAAAATGATACAGTAAAAAAAATTCAAGAGTATGCTTTAGAAGAAATAATGGGTCTTCGATTTGGGGCTTATGCGAAAGAGATTATTCAAGACCGTGCGATTCCCGATGTTCGTGATGGCTTAAAACCGGTTCAAAGAAGAATTTTATATGATATGTATATCAATCATAACGATGCTCTTCATCCTTTTATGAAGTGTGCGAAGACTGTTGGCGATGTTTTGGGTAAATTCCATCCCCATGGCGATTCTTCTGTTTATGATGCGATGGTACGTATGTCGCAGTGGTGGAAACAATCTGTTCCTTTGATTGATATTCATGGTAATAATGGCTCGATTGATGGAGATGGTCCTGCAGCTTACCGTTATACCGAGGCTAGACTTTCCAAAGTGGCTAATGAACTTTTAAAAGATTTAGATAAGGGTACGGTGGAATGGGCACCAAATTTCGATGATACGTTACTGGAACCAACGGTGTTACCAGCCAAATTTCCTGCTCTTTTAGTTAATGGTACCAATGGTATTTCAGCAGGTTATGCCACTAATATTCCTCCTCATAACTTAGGGGAAATTATTGATGCTGCCATTAAAAGAATTGACAGTCCTAATTGTCGTTTAGAAACCATTTTAGATATTGTTAAAGGACCAGATTTTCCAACCGGTGGTATTTGTATGGGAAAAAATGGGATAATTGATGCCTTCTCTACCGGTCGTGGACGCGTTATTGTTCGCAGTAAATATGAAATAGTTAAGAATAAAGGTAAAGAACAAATTATCATAACTGAGATTCCTTTTGAAGTTAATAAAGCGATGATGGTAGCCAAGATTGATGCTATTCGGATTGACAAAAAAATTGATGGTATTGCCGAAGTTCGTGATGAAACTGACCGTACGGGTATTCGTATTGCTATTGACTTAAAAGCTAATGCGAATAGTGATTTGATTATTAATTATTTACTTAAAAATACCGATTTACAAGTATCTTATAATTATAATATGGTAGCTATTGTTAATAAACGACCAATGACTTTAGGAATTTTACCTTTACTTGATGCTTATATTGCTCATCAAAAAGAGGTTATTACAAGACGTAGTAAATTTGATTTAGAAGCTTATAAGAAGAGATTAAATATCGTTGATGGTTTCTTAAAGATGATGGATATTTTAGATGCCGTCATTAAGACTATTCGGGCATCGAAGAATAAGACGGATGCTAAAGATAACCTAGTTAAAGAGTTTGGTTTTAATACCGAGCAAGCCGAAGCAATTGTTGTGTTACAATTATATCGTTTAACAAATACTGATGTCTTAGCATTACAAGAAGAGCATGATAATCTAGTTAAGTATATAAAAGCCTTAGAGCTTATCTTAAGTAATGAAGAAAAGTTAAAAGAAGTTATGAAGTATGAATTAAAGAAGATAAAAAAAGATTATCCAATCCCAAGAAAAACAGAGATTGTGGATGAAATTGTTGATATTAAGTTAGATACGACTGATTTAATTACGAAAGAAAATGTCATAGTAGCGTTATCTAACGAAGGGTATATCAAGAGAGTTTCGATGAAGAGTTATACTTCAAGTAATGGGGATGAGACTACTTTAAAACCGGGAGATTATTTAAAATATCTTTTTGAGGTATCAACTTTAGATAACTTAGTTATATTTACAAACTTAGGGCAATATCTATATGTCCCTGTGCATACTATTTATGAAGGTAAATGGAAAGAACTTGGTAAACATATTAATAACTTAGTGACGGGGTTAGCAGAATCAGAATATATAGTAGGAGCTTTTATCTTAAAGAATCCTGAAGAAAAGATTACTTTTGTAACGAAGAATGGTTTGGTTAAACAATCAATATTAAATGACTTTGTAGTATCTCGTTATTCGAAAGCGATGTTGGCTTTCAAGTTAAAAGATGATGATGAAGTTATTAGTGTTAATCTTTCAACGCCAAGAACGATTCTTATAAGTGCTTCTGGGTACTATGTTAATATTGATACGGAAGAGATTCCAGTTGTCGGACCTCGAGCATCAGGAGTCAAGGGGATGAATCTTAAAGATGATTATCTAGTAGCGGGTCTATCCTTAGAGACGCAAGAATACTTAAGTATCTTTACTAATAATAAGACGGCTAAGAGAATTAAAGTATCCGATTTAGAAAGGCATAATCGAGCTAAGAAGGGTAGTATTTTAATTAAGAAAGTAAAATCTTTTGACTATAAGATTATTAAAGCCTTACTTACTTATGGCAAAGACTTATTATTCTTAAAGAGTGATAGTGAAATCACAGAGATAAAGAATGCTGATATATCTATCTTAGACTTAAAGTCTACAGGAGGGAATATTAGTAAGTATAAAATAGATGATGTTTTTATGAGTACGGTTAGAGAAAGTAGTCTAAAGAAGAAAGAATCCAAAGAGGAAAAGAATCTGGAAGATAATTCTTTAGAGAAAGAGACTTTAAAGGAAGAAGAGACTTCTAAAGATAAAGAGACTAATCAAGAAGAACAATTGGATTTCTTTGAGGAGTTTAAAATCTAGGAAATAAAATCACTTACGGAAGAATAAAATCTAGTAGGTGATTTTTTATGGATAAAAAAGAAGCTTTTAAAGAATTTTTAAAAAAATATCCGCAGATTACGGAATATTTAAAGAATAATAAAGACTCTTCAATACAGAAACTTTATGAGATATATGATATTTATGGAGAAGATAAAAGTGCTTGGAGTCCGTATCTTTCTAGTACGAAGAATACTACAGATTATAATGGTCTTAAAGACTTAGTTAAGAATATAGATATAGATAGTCTACAAGAACATATTAAGACTGCTCAGAAAGCTTTGGGTTTTATAGAAGAATTAACTACTAAAGGAGCTAATAATGTTAGTAGTATACCTAAGGGACCAAAGAGTCCGAGACCACTAGATAAGTTCTTTGGAGATTAAGATGGAATTAGAACTGCAATATAAGATAAAGAATACAAAGAATTATTATAATTATTTGAAAGATAATTCTTATTATATTAAAAAACTTAATAGAAATTCTAAAGAATTTAGTAGTTTTGATAACTTTGTTAAAGATAAGTATGGTCTAAGAGTTAGTGATAAGATTAGTAAGACTATTGATAATATTGATTTGATTAATACGTTGTTAAAAGCTATTAAATAGATTGACTTTTAAGGAATAATTATCTATTATATTGGTACTAAAGAGGAATAAATATGAAGAATAAACTTATTGCTGATAATGAATTAAAGAAATTAGAAAATGATTTATATATGGAGAATTTAAAGAAGAAAGAAAATGAATTGTCTTTAAGATTAGAGAATTTAAAGAGGGGGAAGGATGATTCCTCGTATAAGGAATTACTAGGAAAAATAAGTTCTAGTAAGAATTATTTATTGGGATTGTTATTCTTAAGGAAGAGTATAAAAGAGTGTTTAAAAAAGATAGAGTCTAATTATTATTCTCTTTTAGAAGGGGAAAGAAAAAGATTGGTTACATCTTTAGAAAAGGATTTAGAAATTAATAGATGGGAAATAGATAATAAACATTTAGAGTATAGAAAGCTTTTAGATGAAAAGGATAAGTATGCTTTAAAGATAGATAAAAGACGGAAAGAATTGGAAGAAATTCTTTGGGAAGTAAGACAACAAAGAGAAGAGTATCCCCAAGAAAAGTTTGTTAATGAGTTGATTAAAGTCTTTAGAAATAATGATTTTGGGAAAATGTATGATTCGCGGAATGAGGATTTAGGCTATTCTTTGGGACAAATCTTCATTATTAAGTATGCTCTTACTAATTTAGTTAGATACTTAGATAAAGAAGATATTACATTAAGTATGGCAAGTCAATTAAGGTTATTAAAAGAATATAATTTTAAGGAACAGAAAAAAAGTTTATCTGGTAATGACTTTATAAATAACTTAAGGATGGGAAATGTTTTTAATTGTAGTTTAGATTATCCTGTCTTATCTTATAAAGAGTCTTTAAGACTTTATAAACAAGTTTGTAAGACTTTTCATCTTCCAAGAATAATTGTTTGTCGGGTAAGAAAGAAATTATAGTTTGTCAAGAACTATTTTTTTTGATATAATTAATTTGTTTGTAGTCGCTTGTATTTAAAATTATTATTATTAAAGGAAGTAGATAAAATATGAGTAAAATTAAAATATTTGGACTAGGTGGTCTTAGTGAAACTGGGAAGAATACCTATGTCGTAGAGGTTGATAATTCAATCTTTATCTTAGATTGTGGACTTAAGTTTGCCACGGAAAATTTATATGGAATAGATTATATTATTCCAGATTTTGATTATTTAGTGAAAAATAAAAAAAAGATTAGAGGATTATTCTTAACACATGGACATTATGAGAATATGGGTGCTACAAATGATTTGATAAGATTAATTCCTAATTTGAAAGTTTATTGTACAAAGTTTACGAAGTATGTTTTAGAAAGTGATGGGGTGAATCCTAATAACTTAATAGAGATTGAACCTCATAAGAAGTTGAATTTTAGAGATGTTAGTATTTTTCCTATTAGTGTATCACATTCAACTCCGGATGCTGTTATGTATGTAATTAATACTAAAGATGGGGCGATTTGCTATACGGGGGATTTTATTATTGATCCTTTGATGCGAGGAGCTTATGATATGGATTTAGGGAAGATTGCTTATGTTGGAAAGAAGGGTGTTTTAGCACTTTTACAAGAGTCATCTTTTTCGGAAAAAGTTGGGCATACATCTCCTAATCACAGGTTAGTGGGAGTATTTAAAGAGGCTATTAGACATACGAAAGATAGATTGATGTTCTTAGTTTTACCAACCCATCTTTATACTATTCAAGAAATATTTGAGGCAGCTCGTAATACACATCGTAAGATTGTCGTTATGGGTAAACAATTACAAAATTTAATTGAGATGTCTTTGAAAGAAAATTATTTAACTATTCAAGAAGGATTACTGGGGGACTTATCTAATATTAATGATAAAGATGCGATTATCTTGATGGCTGATAGTAAACAAAATCCTTATGCTTGTATTAGTAAAGTATTAAATGGTTATGATAAGTTTATTCATTTAAAACCAACAGATACGGTTGTCTTTGCAGAACCAAGATATGATGAGAATGAAAAATTATTAGTTAAAATTGAAAATGACTTAGCGATGCATGGGTGTGAGATTGTTTCAATTCCGAAAGGAAAGACTATATTGCATCATGCTTCGAAAGAAGATTTAATGTTAATGATAAAATTATTAAATCCTAAGTATTATATGCCGGTTAAGGGTGAGTATCGTTATATGGTTAATAATGCTAATTTGGCTAGTGATTTAGGTATTCCAGCGGAAAATATTCTTCTAAAGCAGAATGGGGATATTGTAGAGATTAATAATGGGGTTTTACAAGATAATTTTAAAACAATGAAGATTAATGATGTCTTAATAGATGGTAAGAGTAATGATGATGTTGGCGATTTAGTTATTAAGGATCGTCAGATGTTAAGTGAAAATGGAATTGTTTTGATTTCAGCTACTATTTCCAAAAAGACTAGAGAAGTTTTAGTGGGACCGGAAGTAACAACTAGAGGATTTATCTATATTAAAGATAGTAAAGAAATGATTAATGAGATAAAGAATATTTCTTTAGATGTTATTACGAGAAATATTACGGATCGTTATGTTGATTATACTACTATTAAAACCGAAATTAGAGAAGAATTAGGTAAATATTTATATAGTGAGACGGAATGTAAACCAATGATTATTGCTGTTATTCAAGAAGTATAAAAGAAGTTTCTAAGACTTCTTTTTTTACGGGTATTAGTCCTAGAAAATAAAGATTATATCTTTTAAAGAAGTAACTCAACTTAAAGTTTAGTTGATTCAACTGAGAAGTTATTTAAAAAAAATAATTTTTTAGATAAGGTATTTTTGGGTGATAAATTTATGCAAAGAAAGAAAAATATTATAATTATGATAATTAGTATTTTAATGATAAGTATTATTGGGTTTACTTTTTATCATTATCAAAGTTTAAAGAAGAAAGAAAATTTAAGTTTAAAGACATCTTTAGTAACTAAACAAAATGAGATTAGTAAGTCTTTAAAGACTACGGGATATACTATTGATAATCCTAAGATTATATTAGATCCTTATGAAGCTTCTCCTTTAACTGCTTTAGTGCTTTTTGAAACTAAGGAAGAAGTAAGTCCGAAAGTTATTATTAAGGGGAAAGATAAGTCTACTACTTTTACGATGGATTTTACTAAGAATAAGAAACATTATTTGCCTATTTATGGGTTATATCCAGATTATAATAATAAAGTAGAGATTAATTATACTTTAAAGAATGGTAAGAAAGTAATTAAAGAGATGGAAATTAAAACGGAGGCCTTACCTGATGATTTTGTTTTACCTACTAGTGTTAAGAAAGATAGTAGTAAATTAAGTAATGATTTATATTTTTTTACTCCCTCTAGTAAAGGGTATACTTGTGCTTATGATGTTAATGGGGATGTTCGTTGGTATTTATCTAATAATGCTGTTTGGGATAATACTAGACTTAAAAATGGGCATATGATGGTTAGTACAGAAAGACTAGTTAATAGTCCATATTATATGACAGGTTTATATGAAATAGATCTTTTAGGTCATATTTATAATGAATATTCTTTAAAAGGGGGATATCATCATGATTATTTTGAACTACCGAATGGTAATTTATTAGTAGCTAGTGATGATTTTAATAATGATAAAGGGACGGTAGAAGATTATATAGTTGAACTTGATAGAACTACTGGGAAAATTGTTAAATCTTGGGATTTAAAAGATGTCCTAAAAATGGAAGATGGTAAAAGTGAAAACTGGAGTGCTTATGATTGGTTTCATAACAATTCGGTTTGGTATGATGATGCTACTAACAGTATAACTTTATCGGGAAGGCATCAAGATGCGGTTATTAATATCGATTATCAAACAGGTAAATTAAATTGGATTATTGGTGATTCTAATAATTGGAGTAGTGAATATCAAAAGTATTTCTTTACTCCGGTGGGTAAAGACTTTGAATGGCAATGGTCTCAACATGCCGCAATGATTACTCCTGAAGGATATGTCTTTATTTTTGATAATGGTAATAATAAGAGTAAAGATAGTACTAAATATGTTGAAGCTTCCAATAGTTATTCGCGGGGAGTTATGTATAAAATTAATACTACTAATATGACTATTGAACAAGTATATGAATATGGAAAAGAACGAGGGAGTAGTTTTTATTCACCTTATATAAGTGATGTTGATTACTTAGGGGCAAATCATTATTTAGTTCATTCTGGAGGAATAGTATATATTGATGGGAAAAATTCTAATCAACCAGCGGGTTTTTCTTCTAATACTACTCTAAAGAGTGATACCGTAGAACTTTTAAATAATAAAGTAATCTTTGAGATTGTTTTACCTACTAATAATTATCGAGTAGAAAAGCAAAGTCTTTATACGGGGGATGATTATAATAATTCTTTAGGTAAAAGATTAGGGAGTTTAGGAGAAACTAAGGTAAGTAAAAAAGATAATAAATTAATTAAAACTATTAAAGCCGATGATGATTATAATAATCGTAATATTACTTTAACTAATGAAGAAGATCGCTTAGCATTAAGTGGAAAGTTTAAGAAAGGGGAAAGTGTTAGTTTTATCTTAAGAAAAGGGTTAACCAATTATTATTATGATCAAGTGATAAGTAAAAAGCCATATACAGCGTTGTGTGTAGATATTTTTACAGAAGAAGAAACTAATGAGGGAATTAATATTACAAGATATATAAATAAAGAAGGTTTATCAGGGAAGTATTATCTTTATATAAAAATAAATGATAAGATATATGATACTATGAAGTATTTAGATATTTAAAAGAGAAGCTGAGGTTAAGTTACTTCAGTTTTTTTTAGAAAAGTATTATCTAAATATTTATAAAATTAATTATAGACAAAATAAAAATTTAATGATACGATGCCTTTATAAGCTGATAACTTTAGAATATATTCTATAATTAGATAGCTTAAGAGGTGATATTAATGGTGTATATAATGATTGCCCTAGGACTTATTATTATTCTTTTGATAATATTACTTTTAAGGAATAAAAAGAGCGATAATACGGATATAGTAGAGAGATTAGGTAAACTGGAGACTAATTTAACTAAAGATATATTAGAGTTTAAATATGGGTTAAGTAAAGATATTAGTAGTGATTTTAAGGTACTTAATGATGATATTAGAAATAGTTTGATTAGAATAAATGAGAAAGTTAATCTTAATTTAGATGAGAATTTTAATAAGACTAATAAGACTTTTAATAATATATTAGAAAGATTAAGTAAGATAGATGAGGCTCAAAAGAGAATAGATAATCTTAGTAGTGATATTGTTTCTTTACAGGGAATATTAACGGATAAAAAGACTAGGGGTATCTATGGAGAGGTTAGTCTTAATTATATATTAAGTAGTATATTTGGGGAAGGTAATAAAGATATATATAAACTACAGTATACTTTGCCGAATGGCTATATAGCTGATTCGATTATTTTTGCTCCGGAACCTTTAGGGCATATCTGTATAGATAGTAAGTTTCCGTTAGAGAATTATCAGAGGATGGTGGACAAGAGTCTTAGTATGGACTTAAGGAATAGTTATGCTAAAGCTTTTAAAAATGATGTTAAGAAACATATAGATGCTATTAGACAAAAATATATCATAAGAGGGGTTACTTCTAGTCAAGCAATTATGTTTTTACCTGCGGAGGCAATATTTGCTGAGATTAATGCCTATTATCCGGAGTTAGTGGGTTATGCATATGATGCGAATGTCTTTATAGCTAGTCCCACTACCTTAGTTAGTACGTTAACAACGATAAGTATGATTTTACAGAATATGAAAAGAGATAAGTATGCTAAAGTTATAGCGGAGAATCTTAACTTACTTAGTGATGAATTTAATAAATATCGAGTTCGTTGGGATAAGTTAAGTAGGAGTATTGAGACGGTTTCTAAAGACGTTAAAGATATTAATATAACGACGACGAAGATTACGAAGCGTTTTCAGGCTATTAATGGGGTGTCATTAGAGGAGATTACAGATGAAGAAGATTAATAAATTATTAGATAAGCATTATATTATGGTGATAGGGATATTTATAGTAGCTCTAGGACTTTTATTACCTCTTTTTATTAATAAGTATCATATAGGTAATGATACGATGTATCACTTAACGACTATTTCTAGTATTAAAGACTTAATTAAAACCAATTTTATGAGTGGGGTAACGGGGAAAATCTTACCGAATATAGGGAATGGTTTTGGTTATGGGAGTAGGTTATTTTATCCACCGATTTTTCATACTTGTACGGCTTATCTTTCTTACTTTTTAGAGACTCTTGGAATAGGGCTTACTACTTGTGTAAAGATATTTTATTTATGTACTTTCTTTTTATCGGGGATAACGATGTATATATGTAGTTATCGGTATACTAAAGATAAATCTTTAAGTTTTATAGCTAGTGTTATCTATTTAGCTAGTAGTTATCATTTGAGTGAGATATATGTAAGAGATGCGCAAGCGGAGAGTTTGTTATTTATCTTTTTACCTCTTATTATCTTAAGTATTAAAGAGCTTTTAGAGGGTCATAAGAAGTGGTTTTATCCTTGTTTTATTATTGGTTATGTTGGGGGAATATTATCGCATTTTACAATGATGATTTATGTAACTATATTCTTAGGGATTACGATGTTAATTCTATATAAGAAGGTATTTACTAAAGAGTTTATAATACCTTTTATTAAGGGATGTATCTTAGTCTTATTATTATCTTTATTTTTCTTTGAACCTTTATTTGAACATAAACTTCTAGGAAATTATATGGTCTATAAGAAATGGGTAATGTCTTTAGGAGTATGGCATACGACTTTATGGGGAATGGAATATATCTTACCAATAGATAGTTCTGGGATATATTTTTATTTTTCAATAGTAGTTATAGTCTTAATGATTTATTTACTTCTAAGGAAAAGAGATATCTTTAGAGAGGATAAATACAAGTTAATTGGGATATTCACATTAATTAGTTTTATGATGTCAACAAGATATAGTCCTTGGAAGATTATGCCTTATAGTTTATTTATGATACAATTTGGGTGGCGATTAGTAACTTTAGTTATTCTAGGATTTAGTTTGATGGCTCCTCTTAGTTTAGAAAAATCTTCAAGACAATTAAAGATTCTTTGTCTAATAGGAATCATTATACCGGGGGTTTTAAGTATTCATTTTGCTAGTGATAATACTTTTAAAGAATTAGATTATTCTTATGGAGTAGGATGGCAAAATGAATATATGCCGGTTAATTTAATTGATCATAAAGAGTATTATGATTCTAGGAGTCATAATGTTATTAATATAGATACTAAAGAAGAAGTAAGGGTTAAAGAAGGAGATTATCCTAAGATTAGTTTTAGTATTAAAGATAATGGGGTTTATGAGTTACCAAGGATATTCTATTACGGATATAGTTTAGTAGATGAGAATAAAGAGAAGATAACTTTAAAAGAAAGTGATAATGGTTTTTTAGAAGCTGATTTAAAGACGGGGGATTATACTTTAGAGTTTAAGGGTAGTCTTATTTATAGAGTATGTTCTTTAATATCTTTAGGAACTTTAATAAGTATTATCATTTATTTAATAATTAGAAAAATAAAATCTTATAGAAAAGAAAGTCTATAAGATTTTTTAATTATATATTTTATCGATACATTCTCTTTTATAAGATAGAGATGGATGGACATATAAGTTTAAAGTAATACTGACATTAGAATGACCTAAGACTTCAGCTAGAGCTTTAACATCCATATTCTTTTCAATAGCATTAGTAGCGAAGGTATGTCTTAGAGCATGGAATTTATGTTTCTTAATACCCCATTTCTTTAAATAGAATTGATATTTATTATAATAAGAACGAGGTTCCATATAATGATAAGAGTTAGTTAAGAAGTAGTTAGAGTCATTAGAAAAGGTATCTAGGTATTCTTTTAGAGGGGTAAGAAGTTTAGTAGCGATAGGGACTATTCTATTAGAATTATTAGTCTTAGGACTATCTAAGACTACTCGAGTTTTAAAGTCATTATGATCTGATTTAACTCTAATAAGAGTATGATTTATATAGATAAGACGATTATTTAGATCAAAGTTTTCTTTCTTAAGAGCACATAATTCACCAATACGGATACCTGTAAATAAAGATAAGGCTATTCCTAGACAGATAGGATTATCACTTATAAGAGTATTATTTTCAAGACGAGTAATTTCATTTCTTTGAAAGACATCTATATTCTTTTTCTTCTTTATAGGAATATCAAAGTCTAAGAGTAAGTGATTATATTTAACTATTTGTTTTAGAATCATTCCTAGTTCATGGACAGTATTAGTTTCTAAGAAGATAAGTTTAGTATTTAAGTAACTTTCTATGACTTCTTTATCTAAAGAATTAAGTTTATATTCTCCTAGTTCAGGCATAATATGTTTTTTAATCTTATTAGTATAGGTAGCATAAGTAGATAGTTTTACTTTATCTTTTTTATATTCTAACCATCTTATTATATATAAAGAAAATTTATTTCTACTAACAGTTATTTTTCTTTCTTTTTCACTAATAATTTTTCTTCTTTTGTTTTTAACATCGGTATAAGTTTTACCATATAAATAGCCATAGATAGCTAAGTCTCCGTTGTAGGCTTTAATATAACGAGCTTCATAACGACCATCTTTTCTTTTGAATATACTTTCTCCTTTTCTTCCCATTATTATCCTCCTTTGTATTTATTATTATCTATTATTTATTATTTATACATAATAATAGAAAATTTTTACGTATTCTCTTATCTTGAGATTATTATAGCATTAAAAAAGAATCTGTAGTATGATAGGTTTACTATTTATAAACAGATTCTAAGTATAAAATATTATAGAGGGGGTATACTAGATAAATTAAGAATTTTCATAGAGTTGCAAACTCTATGAAAGCTAACTTACGTACCTTATTCTTAACTTATATCATAAATATACCATATCTTTAAGCTTTTTTAAAGGGTATATTTATAGATAAATCATCTTTTTCTAGTCAAATTCCTAGTCAAAGAAATACATACATTTCCTAGGTGAACACTAGTTTTGTAAAGAGTTTACATTCTAAAAATAATTATAATTTCTAGTCAGAAATTCTAGTCAAAAGGGGTTTTAGCCCAGTATTCACTTAGGATTTTCATAGAGTTTGCAACTCTATGAAAAGTGTAAAGTAATGTAAAGGTATATTATTTTTAATCTTGGGTAGGCTATAAGTGTCGCGTATTGTAGCTAGAAATGGGTTATGTTAATATGAAGAAATTTAATAAAGATAAGTATTTAAGAAAATTAAGATTTAAGAAGTATAAGAGATACTTATATATAGGTATACCTTGTATATTAGTATTATTAGTAGGAATATATTTTGCTTATTCGAAGTTTAGTGTCTCTAAAGAGGAAGATGTAGTAAGAACAACAGTAGGTGAGTTTATTCATGGTGATGTGGTAATTGGAGCTTATATAGATGGAGAATACTCTAAGAGTATACCTGGTAAAAATGATGGTTATGTAGTAAAGAGTGTTTCTTGTGATAATGATGCTACAGCTAGTTGGGATAATGATTCTTGGGGAATAGTATTAACAAATCTAACTAAAAGAACTAAATGTAATATTTATTTTGAAACTAAAAAGCCTTCTTTAAATGAGGCAGTAACTACGGCGATGAGTAATAATCCCAGTATGTTTGCAACCGATGATCCAGGAAAAAATGTAAGGTATATAGGAGCTAATCCTAATAACTATGTATACTTTAACTGTAGTGATTATAATAATCAAACCGCTGATACATGTGAATTATGGCGTATTATTGGGGTATTTAATAATGTAACTAAGAGTGATGGCTCCAAAGAAAATTTAGTTAAGATAATAAGAGCTGATTCTTTAGGTGATTATTCTTGGGATTATAAAAAGAACGGGGTAGGAACATCTACTAATGATAATGGTTCGAATGACTGGAGTGATTCTCAGTTAATGATGATGTTAAATCCTACTAGTTATTTAAAATCAGGATATACTAATTCTAATGATATAATCTCTTCTGGAAGTCAACAATTATATAGTAAAATGGGTTCTTATTATAATGGTACCAAGGGGTGTTCACCCGCTGCGATTGCAAGTGGGGCCTCATTTAGTTGTACTGAAGTAGATTTTACCTCAACCGGTTTAAAAAATGATATAACCAGAAATGCTATTGAAGAAGTTGTTTGGAATTTAGGTAGTGTAAGCGAAAGATATAATTCTCTAACGACAAGTGCGTTTTATGCATCTGAAAGAGATACAACTGTATATACAGGTAGACCGACTACTTGGACAGGAAAAATCGGCTTAATGTATCCAAGCGATTATGGTTATGCTACCAGTGGGGGAACAACTAAAGATAGAGCAGCTTGTCTAGCTGAAGAACCTTCTAGGTGGTGGGATTATGATTTTCGTGATTGTAAAGGAAATGATTATTTATATAACTCAAGTCTTAAACAACGGACATTGGTGCCTGATTCGGCTGATGTTTCCTATGTGTTCCTTGTGGAGTCGGATGGCTATGTCAACTACTATCATGCTCGCATTGCTATTGCGGTGCGCCCAGCGCTTTTTCTGAAATCTAGCATTATGGTGAAATCTGGGACAGGAGAAAAAAATAATCCTTATACACTATCTGTTCAATAATATTATCTGTTTGAACAAATAATATACCTATAAAATCTATAAAGAAAATAGTGCCTTAAGATATATTTTTTGATATAATTTATCTTGTAGAAAGTAGGTATTTATGAAGATAAGTGTAGGTGTATCGAATAGACATTGTCATTTGACTAAAGAAGTATATGAAAAGTTATTTGGTAAGAGTGAATTAACTTTTAAGAGAGCTTTAAATCAACCGGGACAATTTGCATCGGAAGAAACAGTAATTATTAAAGGACCTAAGGGGTCAATAGAGAAAGTTAGAGTCTTAGGACCTTTCCGCTCCTATAATCAAGTAGAAGTCTCTAAGACTGATAGTTATAAACTAGGGATTAATCCTCCGGTTAGAAAAAGTGGGCATTTAGATGGGGCTAGTGAATTAGAAATAATTGGTCCTAAAGATAAGATTACTCTTCCTTGTGGAATTATTGCTAATAGACATATACATATCTCGGAGGCTCTTGCTAAAGAGTGGGGAGTAGCTGATGACGAACCAGTCGGAGTGATTATAGATGGGGAAAAGAAAGGGATAATTGAAGCTTTCTTTAAGACTAGTAGTGATGGGTATTTAGAGATTCATTTAGATACTGATGATGCGAATGGTTTTATGTTAAAACAAAATGATACGGTAGAGATTAAATTTCAAAAGAAAAATTAGTCTCTTTTTCTTTGAAATTAAAAAATATCTAGACAAAGCAAAAAATTAATGATAAGATGCACTTACGAACGAAGTTGGTAGTATAATTATTAAGAAGTAAGCGGGTGAAGAGATGAAAATTGGTAATGTAGAGATAAAAAATAAAGTTGTAGTAGCACCAATGGCAGGGATTACTAATACTTCTTATAGGAAGATTTTAAAAGAGATGGGAGCAGGGCTAATCTATGCAGAGATGGTTAGTGATAAAGCTTTATGTTATCAGAGTAAAAAGACTTTAGATTTACTTAAGATGAGTGAAGAGGAAAGACCAATTAGTCAACAGATATTTGGCAGTGATGAAGAATCATTTGTAGAGGCGGCTAAGTTAGTGGAAAAAATTCAACATCCGGATATCATTGATATTAATATGGGGTGTCCAGTTCCTAAGGTAGCAATTAAAAATCAAGCAGGAAGTGCCCTTTTAAAGAATCCGGAAAAGATTAAAAGAATAGTATCCTCTGTTGTTAAAGCTGTAAATGTTCCTGTAACAGTTAAAATCAGAGCCGGTTGGGATAATGAACATATTAATGCCGTAGAAGTGGCTAAAGTTTGTGAAGAAGCGGGGGCAAAAGCCATAGCAGTACATGGTAGAACAAGGTCTCAAGGATATTCGGGAACAGCTGACTGGTCTATTATTAAGGAAGTTAAAGAAGCGGTATCAATTCCGGTAATCGGCAATGGAGATATAACTAGTTGTTATCTTGCTAAAAAGATGCTTGATGAGACTAATTGTGATGCTGTGATGATTGGGAGGGGACTACTAGGGAACCCATGGTTGATTAGAGATTGTGTTAATTATCTAGAGAATGGTGAAGAACCTAAGATAGTTACTAATCAAGAGAAAATAGAAATGATGAGATATCATTATAAGTTATTATGTGACGATACCAATGAAGTAAATGCATCCCTAGAAATTAGAAGTCATATTTTATACTATTTAAAAGGGATGCCTAAGAGTAAGGAAATGAAGAATAAGATTTGTACTTGTAAGAGTAGTAAAGAGATATTTGCTTGTTTAGATGAATATGAAAACTACTTAAAAGAAAAGGATGAATTAGAGTGAAGAAGTTAAATATTATATATGAAGATAAAGAAATCTTAGTAGTTAATAAGCCTAGTAAGTTATTAACGGTAGGAACTGATAAAGAGCGGGAGAGAACTTTATATCACGAGGTTAGGGAGTATCTTCATAAGAAGAATCAAAAAGTCTTTGTTGTTCATCGATTAGATAAAGATACTTCAGGGATTGTTTTGTTTGCTAAGAATCCAAGATTAAAAGAGTTATTACAAAGAGATTGGTTAAGATATACTAGAGAATATAGAGCAGTGGTAGAAGGTAAACTTCCTAAAACTAAAGACACTCTGAGATTTTATTTACAAGAAGATAAGAATCATCATGTATATGTTAGTGATAAAGGCTTATCTAGTGTTACGGAGTATGAAGTATTAGATACTAATAAGACTCAAAGTCTAATAAGTGTAAGGATTAAGACCGGAAGAAAGAATCAAATAAGAGCTAGTCTTGCTTATATAGGTAATCCAATCGTGGGGGATAAGAAGTATGATGCGAAGATTAATTCTTTAAGTCGTTTGGGGTTACATGCTAATAGATTAGTAATTAAGCATCCTTTGACAAATAAAGAAATGACTTTTACTTGTGATGCTCCAACTCAGTTTTATCTGGGGTTCGAAAAATATAAAAGATAAGGAAGGTTTTTTGTATGGCTAATATTAATGATTTGTTAAATTTATTTCCGGGAGAAATGGAAAAAAAGGCTCTTGCTGATGCTTATAATTTTGCTATTAGTAAAAATAGAGATATGGCAGATGGCTTTTTTTCGGCAATATATTTTTTTAAAATGGCTAATCCTAAAATTCAATTGGTTTATAATAGTGATATATCTTCTTCATATTATTTAGCCTCTTCTAATACGGTTTATTTAAAGAATCCATATGATTTATTTCATGAATTTACCCATTTGTTATCTTTTAATTATAGTAATGTGGATGTTCCTGATGAGTATTATACTTTTAAAAGAGCTTTTTTAGCTGATAATCATAGTACGAGTTTAATTATGGAACTTTTGAAAATTTGTAAAGAGATAGAATTAGATGAATTACTTCAGAATTTTATTCAAGCTAAAAAAGATGGTGATATTAATAATTATTCATTGAAATCAAATCCTAAGACAATTAATCGTTCTTCTACAAAGATATCTAGTACAGTATATAAGATTGAAGATATAATAGATGCCATTTATAGCGGAAAAGCCCTTGATGGTGGGGTTGTGTATATTAAAGATAGCAATACTATTGTTGAAAAAGCTCCTAAAATGACTGCTGGACATGGTGAAAGTTATTATCAAAATTCAGAAGTTAGGCAATTTGAGGAAATAATGGCTAATTATATGGATATTAAGTTAACTGATCCTAATAATAAGTTATTTTCAACTTTAAATATTATTCTAGGGGAAGAATTTGTGGCATTTTTAGATAAAAGATGTAATGATATATGTTTTAATTTATTGAATCATGATTATATGAATAATATATCTATATAATAAGAATAAATTTTGTTTTAGAAAGAAGAAATTATTAGAAGAAAAAAATGGTGAGTTTTAATTCACCATTTTTATAAAGCTTAAAATAGAATATTATTATATGAAGAAAGATTGGGTTTACAATAAAAAAACAGTCTAGAAGACTGTAATTAACATAAATGGCGCCTGATGTAGGACTCGAACCTACGACCTAACGGTTAACAGCCGTGCGCTCTACCGACTGAGCTAATCAGGCATCAATTACTAGTTAATTATATCCCTATTTAAGCCTATAAGTCAATATAAAATTAACTAGTTTCAGAAAAAAATTTAATTCAATTTACCAATTGATAACTTTTGGCGCGTGAGCGTAGCCAGAAAAGTTCTTTTTGGCTAGTAATAAAGTTTTATTTTGACTTTGTTCTCTTTTTGTTGTTAATTCATCGCGATGTGTATTAATATTAATTCCAGCAAAAGTCATACCTAAAGAAGATTTGATAATTCCAATAATCATATTTCTTGGATAATCTTTAGAAGTCTTTAGAATTTCTAGACTATCAGGATTTAAAGTATTTAGTTTAAGATTAGATATTTCTCTATTTTTAATATGATTATTCTTATATAAAGTAACATCGGTAATCTTTACTTCGTAATTAGTATGATCTTTACTACGGATTTCTATGGCGATATTCATAATACCATAAGTAAGATGATTAATTTTAATTTCCATAATATTTTCACTTCCCCTCGGGACTTCTTATTTTAACAGAATTATTTTTGATTGTCTAGATACTAGTTTTCTTGTATAATATTTTTGGTGAATTAAATATGGAAGAGAAAAATATAAGCTTTTTAGAAAGATATGCAGAGAATTTAGTAGATAGGGATTATATTACTGATCCGGCGATTGGTAGAGAAGAGGAAATTAAACAGATGATTTTAATTCTTTTGACGCCGGAGAAATCTCCTCTTTTAGTAGGTAAAGCTGGGATTGGTAAGACGGCGATTGTTGAAGGACTTGCTTATCGGATTAAGAATAATATGGTTCCTAATGCGTTGTTTGGGTATGATTTATTTAAACTTAATGCTTCTTCAATTATTGGGGATTATGAGATTGCTGGACAAAAAGAGACAAGAGTAGATGTTTTAATAAAAGAGCTTGCTAAAAGAGAAAAGACTATTGTTTTTATTGATGAGACACATTTGCTTATTAAAGGGAATGATAGTGAATCAGGGATGGACTTAGCTAATATCTTTAAAGCAGGGTTAGACCGTGGGGAAATTAAGATGATAGGAGCTACTACAACGGAAGAGTATGAGCAATATATTATAAGAGATAGGGCTTTCTTAAGAAGATTTCAAAAAGTTGATGTTAAGGAAGCTGACAGACAAACGACTATTAAGATTTTGATGGGGACTCTTCCAAAGATTGAAAAGCAAATGCATTTAGTTATGCCGTATACGGATTTTATTAAAGAGAAGATATTTGCTTTTATTGTGGATATGACGGATGAGTATAAAAGAATCTATGAGATTTCCTCGAGGTATCCCGATATTTGTTTAGCTATTCTTTCTAATGCTTTTAGTTATGCTTTATTTGATAATACAAAAGAAGTTAGACTTAAGCATATTTATGAGGCTATTTGTAATACGAAGAGTGTTTATGAAGATTCCTTAAAGAAAGATATAGAGAAGTTTAAAGTAGAATTTAAAGATATAGCTTTAGAAGAAGGGTTAGATTTTAATAATATATAAGAAAAAACTGATTACAAGATATCGTAGTCAGTTTTCTTTTGATTATTTATTTCGACAGAGGAAGTATCAGTGGGAGATTGGGCTTCAGGAGTGGTTAAGACTTCTTCTAAGTTACCACTAATATTATTTATGACTTTAGCATCTTCTTCTTCTTTTTTCTTAGTTTTACCTAGTAGGGCATCTTTTAGTTCTTGTTCATCTTCCCCAAAGTCGCTTTCAACATCAATTATTTGGACAATTTCATCGAAGGTAGTATCACCACTGATAACTTTTTCTAAGCCATCTTGTAAAAGTGTAACGGTATGTCCTTTATCATAGACCATTTTACGTAAGTGTTCTTTAGTGGCATTATTGACGATGGCGTCCCTGACATCTTGGTTTAACATTAAGACTTCATGGATGGCAATACGACCAATAAAACCATTGATACAATGTTTACAACCGACAGCTTCATATACTTCACTAACATCTAGTCCGAGGGCTAATTTAAAGACGGTTTTTTCATAGATGGTTACAGGGCGAGCCTTACGGCATTTAGGACAGAGCTTTTTGGCTAGTCTTTGGGCAATAACCCCTGTAAGAGCTGACCCTAAAAGGTAACGTTCAACATCCATATCTAGTAGACGTTCAATGGTATTAAGAGCATTATTGGTATGTAAGGTTGATAATACTAAGTGACCAGTAATAGAGGCACGAACGGCAATACGAGCGGTTTCATCATCACGAATTTCTCCGATCATTATAACATCGGGGTCTTGACGTAAGATACTACGTAAGGCGGCCGCAAAAGTTAAGCCGATTTCACTCATAACCTGAACCTGATTTAGACCGGGCATTTTCATTTCGACGGGATCTTCAACGGTAATAATATTAGTATCAACACGATTAAGTTTTTGTAACATTGAATAAACGGTGGTTGATTTACCAGAACCAGTGGCCCCGGTTACTAAGATAATCCCATTGGGAACGTTTATCATTCTTAAGACTTTATCATAATTAATCTTTGATAGACCAATGGTATCTAGACCGGCTAAACTTCTGGAGTAGTCTAAGATACGGATAACTATTTTTTCACCATCAACGATAGGTAAGGCAGAAACACGCATATCTAAGGGGGCATCATTATGAGTCATTTTAATAGCGCCATCTTGAGGAAGTCTTGTCTCGGTAATATTCATTCCGGAAATAATCTTAATACGAGTAGCTAAATTTTTCTTTACACTAGCAGGAACTTTAGCATATAAAATTAAATCTCCATCGACACGAATACGGACATTTAAAACATCAGGAGTAGGGTCAAAGTGAATATCTGATGCTCTTTTTTCGACCGCATCATTAATCATCTTATTGACTAAATCAACAACGGGAATTTTATCATATTCAAACTCTGTAAAGACATTATTAATCTTGGGAGTATTGTCTTCTTGGGTAAATCTTAGATTACCATCATCTAAGACATCAACAACAGTACTTGTTTTATTATTTGTATCCATTCTTACCAATCCTTTATTCTAACTATTCAAATTATACTATAAAAATAATCTTCTTACAATAAAAATTCTTTTTACTAAAGGTAAAATATCAGATAAATTAAGATTTTAGAAAAACTTTTCTGGTACTTGAAAAACCCAAAAATATTGTTGACAAATAAGATAAAGATGCTAGAATATAAGACCTAAAGTTTAAGAACAAGAGGGATGTTTATGGAATATAAAATACCTAAGACAACGCTAAGAGCATTCGTTGATTTATTAAAGAGTTTAGGAAGAAATCTAGCTAATTTAGAAGTTCTTTTGAGTAGTAAGCTACAGGAGATTAGTTATTCTTTTTTAGGGGCTTCTAAGGATCAGGATACATCGGAATATCAAGAAAATTATGAACTTTTTAGTAAGAGAATTAAGGGGACTAGAGAGTTAGAAAATTCGATTGAGGAGTTAATTTATAATTTATCTTCTGAGGATAAGAAGTATATTGATAATTTTGATGCGATTATGGCTTGTGTAGGGACTAATAATGTGTTTTTTACGATGCTAGTAATAGATATTCTAAGAAATAATGTTTCTTTAGGAAACTTTGATAAGTATAATATGGAAAGAGAAAAGATTTTAGTATCTTGTTTTGATGGATATCTTCTAAAAGAAGGGGCTAGAGATTTATTTATCTCTAGTTATAAAGAATATCTTAAGAGTGGGCATGATTATTTAGAGTTTATCAATGGGACGAGGGTTGATAAAAAGATAATAGATAAACAACTTCATGTAGTAGAGGCTAGTACTTTAGAACTTCCTAAGATGTATGAAATCTATGTAAAGAGTAATGATTATAAAAAAGAGTATGTTTCTAATAAGACTAAGGCTTATACTAAGGAAAATAAAGTCCATGATTATATTGATGGTACGGGGGTAAAAAAAGTCTTAGATCCGAAAGTCTTTGATGAGTTATTAATTTCTAATGGATATAGTGATATGGCTAGATTTAGTTTAAATAGACAGATGATTAAGGCTATAGAAATGTTACCTTCAAAAGAGATAGATAAGTTAGTTCTTGGAAGAGTAAAATCCCTAGATATGGAGACTTCTAAGGAATTAGAAGGTCTTATGGAGAAGGAAAATGATGGTTTAGAGATAAGTTTAGAGGCCATATATAAGTATTTCTTAACTATTTCAGGGATGGATATTATTATTGGGAGTAGGGAATACTTAGGATATGGCTATACAAAGGATGATTTAGATTTCTTCTTAATAGAAGAGATTAAGTCTCTAAAAGAAAGATATAATATTAGAAGAACTAGTATTAAAAAGGAGTTAGTATTATGAAATATCAAATACCAGATATAGCGATAGATGATTTTGTTAAGAGTTTAGATATAGCAATTAATTATTGTAAGATGTTAAAGAATGGGGCTCATGATATCAAGGGGTGTCGAGAGTTTTATGAGAACAAGATTTCTTATATCGAAGAAATTAAAGAAGAACTTTTAGAGACTAGGGGAGAGTTTAAGTTAGATTTTAATTATTTCTTTATGATTTTTAGTTTAATAGAGGTTAAAAATCCTTTGGTTAATGCTTTGGTTTTAAAGATATTTAGTGATTCTGCTAAGAGTGGTTTAGCTAATAGAGGTATCTATGGTATAACAAAGATAATGGGTACGGAAGCGAATAAATCTTTAATGAGAATGGTTCCTTTTATTCTTAAGTATAAGATAAAGAATGGATATGAAGATGAGTTTTTACTAGCTTATAAGGAGTATTTAGCGGATTGTGGTAGTATCTTAGGCGCTAATGCGGTGGTGTTTACGGAAGATAAGGATAATTTAAGGACTTTGGATATGTATCTAAAAGAAGTGATAGCTAGTAATGTTTCAACGATGATTAGTTATGTTTATAATTATGATAAAGATTATAAAGATTTAATTGAGATTAAAGATACTAGGGAAGAGAAGGCTATTAAGACTAATAATGCTAAAGCTTATACTAAAGAAAATAAAGTCTATGATTATATTAAGGGTAGTGAAATTAAAAGATTATGTAGTCCTAAAGAATTTAAGAAGATTTTAGATAGTGAAGGTTATGGGGATAGTGCTATTAATAATATGCTTCTTAGAATGATAAATGCTATTATGATAAGTCCTTTAAAGAATAATTTAGTAAGAGAATCTTTGGATAAGGAATACCAAGAGAAGTGGGATTATATTATAGAAAATAAAGATAATTATCTAGGAATAGATTTATCCTATATATATGAGTTATTTTATACAGTTCCAGGAATAGATATTCTAAATAATATGGGAATAGGTTACCGGGGATATGGTTTAGAAAAAGAGGATATAGATGAGTTAATGAGGGATGCTATAGATTGTGTTTATAACCATCTAAGAAAAGAAAATAGGACTTTTTGTTTAAAAAAATAGTGAAATTATTTAAAAATATGTGTGATGAGGGGTAAAGTGTGCTAATATAATTTATACAGGAGGATGTTATGGAATTAACAAAAAGAGAAAAAGAATTATTAATTATTTATAAAGCATTTTATGGGAAGAATTTTGATCCTTTAGATATAGATGCTACCGATAATTTTCAAAATATGTATTGCATTTTGGAGACTATTCCAGCAGATTTTGGGACTGAGGTTGTCCATTTAGGGGATTTTGTATTTGATCCTAAAGGGGTATATTCTAGTAAGTTAGATGATGAACTTACTTTGATTAGTCAAGCTAGTGAAGAGGTAAGAGATTTTAATAATAGTATTAAGATTGATTATTTTATGCCAGTTACGGCCTCGGCTTTAAGACCTGATGTTGATTTATCTAGTGATCAGGGAATTATAAGTAATTATGATTATGCTTTATTTGCTAGGGCTTGTTTATTTGCTAAATATGGGGTGTCTAGTAAGGAGTTAGAGAATTTCTTAGATAATGATGAGTTTGTGATTAAGGATGAGATTAGGGGGAGTAGAAATATTCGTCTTAATGATTATATTATTTCTATTTTAAAAAGCTATGGGGTTGTTAAGGATTATTCTAATCTGATAGATGGCTCTTTTAAAGAAGATTTAGATAGTTTAAGTTCTAAAGAGAAGGAAGTCTTAAGAAATTATTATTTATTCTATGGGAAATATTATGATCCTAAGGAAGCTAATCACTTGGATAATGCTTTAAATGCTTATTGTATTTTACAGATGATACCATCTAGTGTAGGGTGTTTGGTTGATAATTATTATCCTTTTAGGAAGAGTAATATTATAGATAGAGTAGAGTCTATAGAGTTAGAGAAAGTTTTAGAGGGATTAGATTCTAAGAGTAAGGATATTATTGAGTATTATAATAATGTTAGTATGGATAAAATACCTTTTAGTAAGACTTTATTGGAGAAGGAAATTGCGTCTACTGATATGATAGGGAGAGTGGCTAATACTTGTTTATATATTTATAATAATCCGGAGAAAACTTGTGATGAAGTATTAGAGTACTTATATGATTTAGATATTGATGATGGGTATTTAAATAATACGGATGATAATATAAATAAAGTGATTGTTAATATTTTAGAGAGGTATGGAATTATTAAACATCGTTTAGGAGAGGCTCATACGGATTCTAAAGATAATGATAAGAAGAAAAATGAAGGTTTAGTTAAAAGATTAGTTAAAATTTTTGGTGGACAAAAGTAAAAGATTCCTTTATAATATCACTTAGATATGAGGAAGAAGAGGAGTATTACCATAGTCTTTTATAGAGAGCTTGTGGATGGTGAAAACAAGTAAGGATTGGTAAGAAGGTTGCTTTGGAGTATAAAACGTTACTTCGCGTTAAGAAGAAGAGTGTATGATTAGTCATAAAATAAGGTGGTACCGCGATAATTCGTCCTTATATTTATGGCTTTTTTGTTTTTTGGGGAGAATAATATGTTTATAGAAGAATTAAATTATATTGAAGAAGCAAGGATTAGAGAGGCTGCTAAAGTATTGTTAGATAATTTACCAGATTATTTTTATAAGATACCAGCATCATCAACGGGAAAGTATCATCCGGATTTTGCTAGTGGTGATGGGGGTTTAGTAAGACATACTAAGGTTGCGGTTCGGATGGCTTATGAGCTATATCAAATAACTCCTTATGATAAATTATTTACGAGAAGAGAAAAAGACTGTATGCTATTGGGCTTATTAATTCATGATGGCTTAAAAAAAGGAAACCCCGAAGAGAAATATACTCGTTTTGACCATCCCATCTTAGCAGCTGAATATGTAAAAAAAATGCAAGAACAGACAGGTTTAAGTAAAGAAGAAGCAGAATTTATTAGTCATGTTGTGAAGACACATATGGGAAAATGGAATACTGATTATAATGGGAATGAGGTTTTAGAGGTTCCTAAAGATAGGTATCAATATTTTGTCCATATGTGTGATTATTTAGCGAGTAGAAAAGTTATAAATGTTAAATTTGATGAAAAAGGAGAGATAATGTAATGAAAAAGATGACAAATTGGGAAGAATTAGAGTGGCGTGGTTTAGTAAAAGATGTGGCAGGAAGTGATATTGCCGATAAAATAAATAATGAATCAGTTACTTTTTACTGGGGAACGGACCCAACAGCCGACTCTCTTCATTTAGGGCATTATTCATCGTTAGTAACGGCTAAGCGTTTGATGAAGATGGGACATAAACCAATTCTTTTATGTGGCGGAGCTACAGGACGCATTGGAGATCCAAGACCAACTAGTGAAAGAGAAATTATTAGTATTGAAACTTTAAATAAAAATATTGAATGTATTAGAAAACAAATAGATAGTATTTTTGCTGGAAAAGCTAAATTAGTTAATAATTATGATTGGTTTAAAGGTTATGAATATTTAGATTTTTTAAGAGATATTGGTAAATATATTAATGTTAATTATATGCTTAATAAAGATATTATCAATCGTCGTTTAGAAACGGGGATTACTTATGCTGAATTTAGTTATATGTTAATTCAAGGTTATGATTTCTTAAATATGTATGAAAAAATGGGTTGCACTATGCAGGTTGAAGGTTCTGACCAATGGGGTAATATTACAACTGGTATTGATTTAATTAGAAAAATCTTAGGTAAAGAAGCTTATGGCTTTACAATGCCTCTTATTTTAGATGCTAATGGCAAAAAATTCGGTAAGAGTGAGGGTAACGCTTTATGGTTAGATAAAAATAAGACTAGTAGTTATCAATTATATCAATATTTAATTAATACTGATGACTCCAAAGTTTTAGAGTATTTGAAAGTGTTTACCTTTTTGACACCAGAAGAAATTGAAGAGATAATTAAACAACATGAAGAAAAGCCTGAGTTAAGAATAGCCCAAAAGACTTTAGCTAAGTGTATTATTACTGATTTACATGGAGAAAAAGAGTATGAGAAAGCTTTAAAGATAAGCGAGGCTTTATTTACGGATAAGATTAATACTTTAACGAAAGAGGATATTTTAAATAATTTGAATACGGTTCCGCAAGTAGAGTTAGAAACTGGTAATATTGTTGATGCTCTTGTTAATGCTAAAGTTTTCAGTAGTAAAAGAGAAGCTAGAGAACTTATAAGTGGGAATGCACTTTCTTTGAATAATCAAAAGATTACCGATTTAGAGTATGTTTTAAGTAAAGAGAATGCAATTGATGGAGAACTTTATTTAATTCGTAAGGGGAAAAAGAACTACTATATTGGTAAGTTAAAATAATTATTTAACGAGGTAAAAACAATAGTTTACGTTCTAGTGATATAATTGTAAAAAGTTATTTTAAGAGAAGTAAAGTCGAGTTAGACTTTATTTTTTTTTCATAATACCATATAATGGTTGTGGTGATATTATGAAAGATTTACGGGTTGTTTTTATGGGGACACCGGATTTTGCGGTACCTGTTTTAGAAAAATTAATTTTAAATACGAAGGTTGTTTTAGTAGTTAGTCAACCAGATAAGTGTGTGGGTAGAAAAAGAGAATTAGTACCTACACCTATTAAAAAGAAAGCTCTTGAGTATAATATTCCGGTTTTTCAACCAGAAAAGGTAAAGTTTGATTATGAGGAAATTGTTTTGGCAAGACCGGATATTATTATTACTTGTGCTTATGGTCAGATTATTCCTAAGGTACTTCTTGATTTACCAAGATTAGGGTGTATTAATGTTCATGCTTCCTTATTACCATATTTAAGAGGGGGAGCCCCACTACATCATGCGATTATTGATGGTTATAAAGAAACGGGGGTTACTATTATGTATATGGATGAGGCTATGGATACGGGTGATATTATTAGTTCTGTTACTTATCCTCTTAAAGATACTGATACTGTTGGGACTGTTCATGATAATTTAATGGAGATTGGTGCTAATCTTTTGATGGAGACTTTACCTAGTATTATAAAGGGTACTAATAAGAGGATTAAGCAAGATAATAGTAAGGCTACTTATGCATATAATATATCTAGAAGTGATGAACATTTAGATTTTAGTGGTAGTGGTGTCTTAGTAGAAAGAAAGGTTAGGGGACTTAATCCGTGGCCTTTAGCTAATACTTTATTTGATGATGAAGAGATAAAGATTATAAGCGGGTATTTTGTACTTGGTAAGTCTATTCCTAAGAAGATTAATGTAGTTACTAAAGATTCTTTGGGGATAGGGTGTAGTGATGGTATTTATTATGTAACGGCACTTAAACCAAGTGGTAAAAAAGTGATGGATATTAAATCATATTTAAATGGGATGGATAAAGATAAATTATTAGCTAAGAAGATTAGTTAATTAAAATAGGTGGTTTTGGAAGATGATAGAAAATGATCAAAAGGATAATGATAAGTTAAAGAAGAAGATAATGGTTAATATGATTACAGCCTTAAGAGGAATAGGGGGTATTTTATTAGTACCTATCTTTAGTATATATGGAAGTATTCCTGCTACTGTTTGGTTTATTTCTTTTATGGCAACTGATTGGATTGATGGTTATCTGGCTCGTAAATATGAAGTGTCTAGTTTCTTTGGGGCTTTACTAGATGGAATGTTTGATAAATTATTTGGTATTATATCATTTTTACTTTTAGCTAGTATCAGTCCTAGTTATATGATTCCTTTATTGTTTGAAGCGGGAATCTTGGGATATGGTCTTTATAGTGCTTCTAAGGGTAATAATGTTAAATCAACAATTATTGGAAAAGCTAAGATGTGGTTTTTAGCAGTATCGGTCTTACTTGGTCTTTTAAATACGGATTTATTAACTTTAGAAAATTTATTACAAACTATTAATTTAAATAGTGTTCCTTTAGATAATTTAGTTAGATTAGAACAAGTATCAAAAGATTCTTTAATAGGAATGGAAGCTTTAAGTTTAAGTAGTTATGTTATTAAAGATAAGATAGAAGATAAGACTAATAAAGAAAAGACTCCTTTAAAGGTAAAAGATATTAAGGAAGTAATATTTACAAAAGATAAGGATATCCAAAAAGAAATAGAGTACCGTTTGTTTGATACCAAGTATTATGAAGAAAATAAAGATAAACCATTAAGTTTGTTACTTACATTAAAAAAATAGTTAGTATTTAAGTAAAAACTTATTAAATAGAGGATAGTTAGGAAATAATAATATGATAGGAATGGTTATAGTAAATTATAATGATTATAAGACTACTAAAAGATTATTAGATAATGTTAAAGATTATAAAATCTTAAAAGAGATAGTGGTTGTTGATAATAAGAGTACCGATAATTCTTTAGAAGAGTTAAGAAAATTAAAGAATAAAAAGATTACTATTATAGATAGTGGGAATAATAAGGGATATAGTTATGCCCTAAATGTGGGATGTAAGTATTTAATAGATAAGTATAAGTCTTTAAATATAGTTATTTCTAATAGTGATATAATTATTGAGAGTGAATTAGATATTAAAGATTTAAATAGTTATATAAGTGCTAAGAATGTCATAGTAGGCCCTACTATTATTCAGGGTAATGATTTAAATAGAGGATTTAAAATACCAACACCTTGGCAGGATATTAAACAAAATATTGTCTTCTTTGGAAAGAGGGTATTAGCTAAGGAGTTAAGTTATCCTGATAATTATTATCATAAAGAGATAAGTAAAGTTGATACGGTATCAGGGTGTTTCTTTATGATAGCAAGTAAACATTTAGAAGAGATGGGTTATTTTGATGAAGGGGTATTCTTATATTATGAAGAAAATATTATGGGAATTAAGACTAAAAAGTTAGGTAAGAATATTATTGTTTGTAATAATGTTGATGTTATTCATGACCATTCGGTTTCTATAGATAAGAGTTTAAAAAGAATTAAGAAGTATGATATCTTAAAGACTAGTCAAGAGTATTTTGAAGAAAAATATAATGAGGCTTCTAAGGTAGAATTATTTTTCTTAAAAGTATTTAGATATTTAACAAGATTTTTATTATTAATTAAATATTTAGTAGACTAGGATTTCTTTAATAGGAAGTTCTAGTCTTTTTATTTATCATATTTTTACCCGTAGTAAAAAAAATTTAAGAAAGTAGAGTTTAAAGAAGAAATTTTCTTGATTACGGGGAATATTTTCTTAATTAGGTGTTTTTAAATAAGAAAAATTATGATAACATAGTAGATGGATACCAAGATTAGTTAGTTAATAAGAATAGTGATAATTGGTATAATAATTATAAGGATGATGATAATGAAAAATAAAAAGAGTGATTTAGCAATTGATGTTAATCATGTTACTAAGACTTTTAAGTTATATTCTGATAAACCTCAGACTTTAAAAGAAAGGTTAGTTCGAGGGTGGAAGAATAAGACCGAAGAAAGAGTAGTTTTAAAAGATATTAATCTTGAGATTGCTAAAGGAGAGACGGTAGCGTTAATCGGGGTTAATGGTAGCGGGAAAAGTACCTTGCTTAAACTAATGACAAAGATAATTTATCCTAATAAAGGGACTTTGAAGACTTATGGTAAGTTAACTAGTCTTTTAGAGTTAGGAGCTGGTTTTCATCCGGATTTTACGGGAAGAGAAAATATTTATTTTAATGCTGCTATCTTTGGTTTAACTAAGAAAGAGATAGATGATAGATTACAAAGTATTATTGAATTTAGTGAGTTAGGAGACTTTATTGATAGTCCGGTGCGTACTTATTCATCGGGAATGTATATGCGTCTTGCTTTTAGTGTAGCTATTAATGTTGATGCCGAGATATTACTTATTGATGAGATTTTAGCCGTAGGAGATCAACATTTCCAAGATAAATGTTTTGCTAAGTTAGAAGAGTTAGCCAAGAGTAAGATGACTATTGTTATTGTTAGTCATAGTTTGGATTCCATAAAGAAGCTTTGTAATCGGGCTATCTGGATTAATGAAGGTAAAGTAGCGATGGATGGTAAGTGTAGCGAAGTAATTGATGAATATTTGAAAGTTTGTGGGTAGGTGTTAGGATGAACGTATTTAAAGAATTATATCAGTATCGAGAGTTATTAAAAACTAATGTTAAAAAGGATATAAGGGGTAAATATAAAGCATCATTCCTAGGAGTATTGTGGTCATTTATAAATCCGTTATTACAAGTTTTAGTGTATGCTATTGTATTTCCTTATATTATGAAAGTACAAACAGAAAATTATTTGATTTTCTTAATATGTGGAATTATTCCTTGGACTTGGTTTACAACGGTTGTTAGTCAAGGAACAACTTGCATTACTAATAATGCTAATCTTATTAAGAAAGTATATTTTCCAAGAGAAATACTTCCTATATCAATTGTAACTAGTGGATTAATTAATTTTCTAATATCTTGTATTATTATTCTTATTTTTGTTATTTTTGGTGGTATTGGCTTGTCATGGCACTTGATTTTTTTACCGTTTATTGCCTTGGTTCAGTACGTTATTTTACTTGCCGTTATCTTTTTACTTAGTGCTTTTAATGTCTATGTTAAGGATGTTGAGTACATGGTAACATTTATTATCAATTTGTTTTTTTATGCCACACCTGTTTTGTATTCTATAGATATGTTTAAAGGCTCATGGTTAATATGGCTATTTAGATTAAATCCTATGGCTCACTTAATAAATGCATATCGTGATATATTTTATGTTCATCAAGTTCCCCAACTTGGCAGCTTAACTATTCTTCTAATTATTGGTCTTGTTGCTTTATTAATCAGTTATAAGATCTTTAAAAAACTAGAAAAAAGATTTGCTGAGGCTATCTAATGAAAATAAAATTGGCAGCCGTGGTGGTCTTTTATAAACCAAGTTCGGGTAATATTAATAATTATTTAAAATATATTGATTCTGTTGATAAATTGTATGTAGTAGATAATAGTGATGATGATATTAAAAGAATTAAGGAAACGCCTAAAATAGAATATATTAAATTAGGAGAGAATAAGGGTATAGCGTATGCTTTAAATGTTGGCGCTAGAAAGGCTATTTTGGAAGGTTATGAATATCTCTTAACTATGGATCAAGATAGCAAGATAACTTCTAAAATAGTTAATGAAATGGTTGACTTTTTAAAAAATAATCAAGATGAAAGGATTGGACTTATTAGTCCTTATCATGATATTAAAACTTTTGAAGCTAAACCAACAAAAAAAATTGAAGAAAAGTTAGAAGTAATGACTTCGGGTAATATTATTAATTTAAAAGCTTATAAGGATATTGGTGGGTTTAAAGATTGGTTATTTATTGATGGTGTTGATATTGAGTACGGTTTAAATTTGAATAGCCATGATTATAAAGTCATTAGATTAAATTATATTATTATGCCTCATGAATTAGGGGCTACTTCTGTTTATCATTTTTTAGGAAAGAAAGTTTTATGTTCTAACCATAATGCTGTAAGAAGGTATTATATGATTAGGAATACTTTATATATTAATGATTTGTATAAAGATAAGTATCCAGACTATTGTAAATTTTTAATAAGTTGTCAAAAAGGTCAGGTTAAGAGAGTGATTTTCTTTGAAAAGGATAAATTTAAGAAAATAAAATTAATGATTAAAGGTTATTTTGATTTTAAAAATCATAAGGTAGGCAAGATGAGGTGAATAAATGTATAATTTTGGAAATGCAAAAACAAGCCAGTTAGGCTTGAAAGAGAAGACTAATAAGTATAGTATCGATAAATATCATATTGACTTGAATGCTCAAAATGATTCACATAGTATTATTGCTAGAGAAATTCTAAAAAATAAAAATATTAAGTTAAATATTTTAGATGTTGGTTGCGGTAGTGGGACTATTGGAAAGTTTTTAGAAGCTGAAAACATTATTTTAGATGGGGTTGAAATTGATAAAGAGGCTATCGAAGAAGCTAAAAAAAATCATTATCATAAACTTTATAATACGGATATTAACGAAATAAGTAAATCAATTAAGCAAAGGTATGATTATATTATTTTAGCTGATATTTTAGAACATTTAGTAAAACCATATAAAACATTGGAGGAATTAGCTCTTTTGTTAAAAGAAAATGGTTCAATCTTAATAAGTATTCCTAATATAGAACACATGGATATTATTGCTAACTTAATTGATGGAAAATTTAACTACAATGAAATAGGGACGCTTGATACCACTCATTTACGATTTTTTACCTATTATTCTTTCTTAGAAATGATTGATAATATAAATAAAGATAGAGAAAATAAGTTAGAAGTAGAGTGTATTGGTTCGACTAAAACTTTTAATAAGGAATATATAGATTATAATTCTAAGTTATATAGTTTATTAAACCTTGATGGAAAAAAAGACATCTTACAAAATATATTTAAAATTAAAATCTTAAATAAAAATGTGGTTCCAACTAATCTAAAGAAAGAACTTGCAAATAAACAAGAATTAAATATCTATCACACATTAGAAAAAGAAGTTGAAAATACTAAGAAATATTATGACTTATTAAGTCAATTGGAAGCTAATAACAGTGAATTAACTAATGAAATATTGGAGCTTACTAAGAAAAATTCTTCATTAAATAATCTATATTTAGGTATGGTTGATTCAAGAACTTGGAAAATTATGGAACCGGTTCGTAAAGGAGTTCGTTTTGTTAAAAGAGTTAATAATAAATTAAGAAGAGTAAGAAATAAATTAAGTGTTGCAATCGATAACTCTGATGTAAAAACTACAAATTATGATATTGAGAAGAATCGGTTGGATATTGAGGAAATGATTTTGTTAGTTGAAGATTATGATTTAATATCTTTTGATATTTTTGATACTTTGATTTTTAGACCTTTTTTAGAACCAACTGATTTATTTAATTTGATGGAGTTAGAGTATTATTTACCGGGATTTGCTGAAAGAAGAGTGGAAGCTGAAGAAGAAGCAAGAGAGAAGACTTCAAAGAAAAATTGTGAAATAAATATTTATGATATATATGAAGAGTTGAGTAATTATTTAAAAATTGATAAAGATGAAATTTTAGAGAAAGAATTTGCTTTTGAAACTAAGTGTTGTTATGCCAATCCATATTTCTTAGAAATTTTTCATAAATTACAAGAAATGGGGAAAAAAGTTATTGTTACTTCTGATATGTATTGGCCTAAAGAATATATTCAAAAATTATTACAAACATGTGGATATGAACCAGATGAAATTTATGTATCATGTGATTATGAAGCCAATAAAGGAACAGGAGCAATTCAAAAGATTATTAATGATAAATATCCAAATAAAAAGATTATTCATATAGGTGATAATTATCTTTCTGATATAAAGGGAAGTCAAAAAGCTGGGTGGGATACTTATTATTATAAGAAATGTAGTGAGATTGCTAAATCATATAAAGAACCAGTTTATAGCAATTCTTTGATTAATTCAATAACTTGTGCTGTTAGAATAAACTATTTGTATTCAGGATTTAATAAATATACTGGTTATTTTAAGTATGGATTCATATATGGTGGTATTTTAACCGTTGGTTTTTTAGAAAATATCAATAAACAAGTAAAACAAGATGGTATTGATAAAATTTTATTTTTAGCAAGAGATTCTAAAGTATTGTATGAAGCTTATAAAAAGTATTATAATCAGTATCCAAGTGAATATTTAATTACTTCTAGAAGTGCTATGTTTGAAATATCATTTGCTTCTCAAATAGAAGAATTTATAAATTTTTATTTTAAATCACGAGCTTTAATGGGTAAATATACAGTTGAAGAAGCTCTTTATGAGACGGATTTAGATATTTTAATACCAAAGGTTTCTCAGTATGATTTGAATTTATATGACTTTTTAAATATGAATAACTTTGATAAATTGAAGAATATGATTTACCAGGAAGCACATTCTATAAGTGAATATTTTTCTAGTTCTAAAAAAGCGGCAATTAAGTATTTTGATAGTTTAACTGAAAATACTTCTAAAGCCTTAGCTGTTGATCTGGGATGGAGTGGTTCAATAGTTAATTTGATGCGGCCAATATTTCAAAGTGAATTAAAAAATAAAGTAGAACTTTATGGAACTTTTGTTGGTAATAAAGATAGTAAAAAGGTTAATGCTTTAGTTGATACTAAAATATTTAGACCATACTGTTTTAGCTATGAAAATTCTAAATATTATCTTGATATTGGTACTTTAGAAGATAGTTCAAAAGCTATGATAATGGAAGCAATGTTTACTTCAACAGATAAGACTTTGCTTAAATATGCTGATACTTTTGTTTATGGTAATGCCACAAATAACGATTATATTTTGAAAGAAGTTCATAAAGGAATATTGGAGTTTGTTAAACTTTATAAAAGTTTAAATGTACCAATGGTTGATAAATTAGATATATCTAGCGAGGTAGCATTTAGACCATTGTTTGAAGCTTTAAAGAGACCAGAATATAGTTATGCTATTTTTAGTAATTTTAAAGAGTATAATGATTCTTTACCCAGATTTAAGAGTAATAGAGAGATGACAACTCTGGGAAAAATTATGAAAGATCGAAATATAATCTAAGTTTATAGATATCTTAAAATCTAAATATGTAGTTTAAAGTATGCAAGGAGAATGAGTATGACTGCTTTTAAAAGAATAGGCGTCTTTGTCTTTTTTGATAAAGATGGTATTGTTGATGATTATGAAATTCCATTAATAGAAAGCTTAAGAGAGGCTGTTGATGATTTAATTATTGTATCTAATTGTTATTTGGATGATAAAGCTACTATGATTTTGTCTAAATATACAGATAAGTTAATAGTACGCCCTAATGTTGGCTTGGATGCGGGAGCATTTAAAGATGTCTATGATACTTATCATGAATATTTTAAGACTTTTGATGAATTATTATTAGTAAATGATACGTTTTATGGACCTTTTGAGCCTTTTAAGAATATTTGTACTAAAATGGAAACAAAGAATGTAGATTTTTGGGGATTAACTGCTAATTATGATAGCGTTGATGGTTATGGCTATTTGCCAGATGGGAAAATTCATGCACATATTCAGACTTTCTTTGTGGCTTTTCGAAAAAAAGTATTATTAAGCGAAGCCTTTAATAGTTATTGGCAAAATTATGATTTAAGTACTATGAATAGTTTTGTTAATGTAGTAACTAAGCATGAGATTGCTTTTACTTACTATTTAGAAAAAAATGGTTTTACATGGGATACTTATGTTAATTTGGAAAAATATAAGTGTGATGATATTAGAGGTAACTTTAATATTTATGCTTATTGTTCTTATGATTTAATTAAAAATTTAGGATGCCCATTTATAAAAAGAAAAAATTTTGTTTTTAATAAAAAAGATGCTTTATTTTTAACTGATGGTAGTGATGCTAGAAGAAGCCTTGAGTATATTAAAGAACATAATTTATATGATACTAGAATAATAATAAATAATTTAAAAAGACTTTATAGTCCTAATGATTTATATTATGGCTTAGATTTAAATTATGTTTTGGGTGAAAGTAGGACTCTAAGGAATAATTATTGTGTATTAATGTTTTTAGAGAATCTAGAATACGTTTATGAATTTATTAATTATTTAAAAGCTAAAGAGTTAAATAATTTATATATAATTTCAAGTAATAGTGAAATTAAAAAGATATTGAATGAATATAAAATAAAGTGTTTTAGTCAAGATGAAATTGATTTAAATAATTATGAATATATTGGTATTTTTAAAGATAGTTATTATCTAAATCAAAAGATTAGAGCAGTATATAACTTTGCTATTTTAGATACATTAGATAATTTGATTTATTCAAATCAATATATAAGTAGTGTTATTAGTATTTTTGAAGATAATAAGGACTTGGGTTTATTATTACTTCCTAATAGTTTACATAGTAATTATTTTGATGAAATGGCTAGTAAAAATGACAATATAACTTATTCAAATAATGGTTGTTGGATAAGAAAAGAGCTATTTACCTGGGACTTTTTAGAAGAATATAATTGGTTAGAAACGTTAAGAGGAAGTCTAAAGAGTCATAATTTATTGTTTGGTAAAGTTTATAACCAAAAGTGTGTAAATTATAATTTAACTAATTATGAATACGCTTTGTCTAGTGTGAGTAATTCCCTTAAAAGACATCATGGAACTATGACGAGTAGTTTATCTGAAGCTTTATATCATATTACCCATACAAAAGTTGATACAACATTGAGAAAATTAGAAGAACTAGCTCATAGAATTTTTAGAAAGATTAAAAGAATATTAAAAAAATAAGCCTTTTAGTCTTTTTTTCTTGAAGTAATCTTTAATATTGGATATAATCGATATAGAGAGATAGTGTGAAGATATGAAGATGAAAGCAGCGAAAGCAAATAAATTAAAAACTAAAACTAATAAAATAAAAAATAACTTAAAAAAAATATATAACAATGTATATAATTTTTGTCATTTGGTTGATGAAGGATGGAAAAACATAATTAACAGTAAGTATTTAAAAATTATTTTTAAATTTTTACCTCATAATATTTTTACTTTTGCTTTAATGTTAATTGTGTTTTTTTTAATATTTAAAAACGTTTCTACTAATGAAGGCAGCGTTTTGTATGCACAAAGTAGCACTAACGATGTTTTTGAACCTATGATTGTTAATCCAGTTGATATAGATTTCAAAGAAATTGAAGTCTCTCGTGATGCAAATAGTGTTTGCATTACATTTGCTACATATGCTAAAAAGACAAATTCTGATTATAAATTTGTACTATATAAGGATAATAAAAAAGAAATAGTGCGAGAAGAAGAATTTAATTCCAATATTCTTGATGATGGTAAAGCACATTGCTTTTCATTAGGGGTTATAAAAAAAGACGAAATAAAACAGTATTCTGTATCGATAGAACCGATTTATACTGATTTAGAAAATGTTATTACAATTTTTAAAGATAAGGATACAAATACGGCAGCGTTTACTTTAAATTATAAAAGTGACCAAATATTAAATTTTAAGCAATTTGTTTCTATAGTTTTTGTGATATCTTTCTTCATTGTTAATTATTTAATAAACACACGTAAATTAAAAGTTAATCAGTATTGGTTATTAATTTCTTTTATTTATACTTTACCAATCGTTTTCATATATCCTCCGTATGAAGTTCCGGATGAACCGGTTCATTATTATAATGCTTATAAATTTAGTCAGATAAATTTCCATAAAAGTTTAAAAGAAAACATTGAAAATCCTAGTGTCTATGCTCCCAAAAATATGGAATGTTTAAATTATTCTGGTATTGAGAGCAGAGACCGTATTTTAAGCGTAAATGATGTTTTAGAATGTGCTAAAGAAGATGGCAATGATTTAGACTTCAATTATGGAAGATATAATTATGTTGATGGTAAATTGGGTTATATTATTCCAGGAGCCGCTATAAAAGTTGTTGATGAAGTTACAGATTCTCCTGTTCCAATATTTTATTCCGGTAGATTTATTAATTATATTGTATCTACTTTAGTTATATTATTAGCAATTATTATTGCACCAAAGTATAAAGAAGTTATATTATTAGTCGGCACTATTCCAATGTTTGTTCAGCAAGCTGGTTCATACTCTTACGATTCTATTGTAAATTCATTTAGTTTATTGATGGTTTCAATCATATTAAAAATGATAAATAATCCTAAAGCAAAAAAAATAATTCCAACTTTAATTCTTCTTTTACTAGGTACTGTTATTGGAAATATTAAGATGATTTATTTAGTAGTTTTATTATTTCTATTATTATTACCGGATGAAATGTTTAAGAAAAGAATTAACAAATACTTATATTGCTTTGGAATGATAATTATATGTTGCCTGTTAGGAAAAATGACTCAAGGTATTTTCTTTGGGGGAACGATTCCAGCAACCGTTGAATCAAGTGAAAATTTAAAAATCATTTTAGCAAATCCAACTAAAATATTTAAAATAGCTTATAATACTTTTGCTATTAATGGAGTATTTTATTTGAGAAGTTTATTTGGATATTTTTCATGGTTTAAATTTAAACTTAATGATTTATTTATATTTACTTATATTTTTATGATTTTATATTTGATTTTTAATAATCAGGGACTTGAGGCTAAAAAAATAAACAAACTTATTTGTTGGATTGGCTTACTTATATGTTTTGCTGCTACTTTTGCTGCTATGTATTTTAGTTGGTCTGCTACTGGCTTAGATTATGTTGATGGTGTTCAAGGAAGGTATTTCTTAGCAATTTTGTTACCTTTTATTATTATGTGTATGCCTCAAAAAGGGAAAAATAAAGTGAATAATAATTTCGTTTATAGTTATATTAATATTACTTTAGTGTATTATGTAACTTTATTATTAACAATGTTTTATTAATCATATGTAGGAGTGTTTATGAAAAAAGATAAAGTTTTAATAATAATTCCAGCTTACAACGAAGAAGAAAATATAAAAAAAGTTTATAATGGAATAATAAAGTACAATAAATTAAATAAAACAAATTATGATGTCATTGTTATAAATGATGGTTCTAGAGATAGTACAGAGGAAATATTATGTAAAAATAATATTCCTCATATAAAGCTTATTCATAATTTGGGAATTGGTGGAGCTGTTCAAACTGGTTATAAATATGCCTTGGAAAATGGATATGATATAGCAATTCAATTTGATGGTGATGGTCAGCACGATATTAGTTATGTGAAAGATATAATTAAGCCAATACTATTAAACAAAGCTGACATGGTAATTGGCTCGAGATTTATTGATGACAGTACCAGTGATTTTAAATCTTCTTTTGCAAGAAGAGTTGGCATAAATGTTATTTCTTCAGTTATTAAGTTAAAGACTGGGGTTAAAATATTTGATACCACTAGTGGTTTTAGAGCGATTAATAGAACAGTTCTAGAAATATTCAGCAATGATTATCCTAGAGAATATCCAGAGCCTATTTCTACTGTTAACATTTTATGTAATGGTTTAAATGTTAGCGAAGTTGGAGTAAGTATGAATGAAAGAATTGGTGGTGTTTCATCCATAAAATCTTGGAAGACTGCTTATTACATGATTAATGTTGTGCTATCAATATTATTGATGAAGGGAAAGAAAACAAATGGCAAATAATTTAAGAATTTTATTAATTATATTCTCTATATTGTTTTTCTGTATAGTTTTAAGGTTGATTTCTAAAAAGAAGATTCAAATAAATAATTCACTATTTTGGCTATTTTCAGCTGTGTTAATATTTTTAGTTGCATTATTTCCAAATTTTATTAGCTTTTTTACTAAATTGATAGGATTTGAAACAACTTCTAACTTTGTTATTGGCATTATATTGACCTTACTTTTATTAGATACGCTACTTTTAACTATATATTTGGCAGAACAAAACAAAAAAATTGTTTTGCTGATTCAAGAAGTATCAATGTTAAAACAAAATGTGGGTGATAAGGAGGGCAAACATGATTAAGTATGTTTTAACTGGCATTTATATTCTATGCACTACTCTAGGTATATATTTTATGAAACTGGGTGGCAATTCTTTTCAGATTGGTTTAAATGGAAGCTTTAGTTTTAAAATGGGTTATATAACTTTATTAGGGTTTTTATTTTATATAGTTAGTTTTTTATTATGGCAACGCTTACTTGTGACTTTTGATTTGTCATATATCGTTCCAATTACGACTGGAATTTCGCAATTAATTATTTTGTTAATTGGAATTTTGGCTTTTAAAGAAAAAATAAACGCCACGGGAATAATTGGCGCTCTACTAATTATAGTCGGAGTCGTTTTATTGGCTTTAGGAAAGAGATAAGGATGTTATTATGAAAAATATTAAATTAAGTATTATAGTACCTTGCTACAAGGTAGAGGCTTATTTGCCTAGATGTTTGGATTCACTTGTTAATCAAACTTTAAAAGATATAGAAATTATATGTATTAATGATGGTTCTCCTGATAACTGTTTAAATATTTTAAAGGATTACCAGAAAAAATATGGCGATAAAATAGTAATTATTGACAAGAAAAACGAAGGGGTTTGGCGTGGTCGTAAGGATGGCATTAAGAAAGCTCAAGGTGAATATATAGGCTTTGTTGACAGCGACGATTATGTGGCATTAGATTTTGCAGAGAAACTTTATAATGCTGCTAAGAAGAATAAAGCCGATATTTCTGTTTGTGGATTTGACCGCATTGATTTAGAGACTGGCAAATTATACTCAAGAGAAATGACAAAACCAAAACATGAAAGTTTTATTATTAAAGAAAATCCTGGACTTCTTTTAGAATTAAACGGTGCTCCTTGGAACAAGATATATAAAGCTGAGTTATTGAAAAATATGAAAGAGTTGAAAAATATTCCAAGGGTATTAGATGATATGATGTTTTTGCAATTAATATATTTAAATGCTAATAAAGTTACTTTTATACCAGATAGTTTGGTCTTCTATATGGTAAGAAAAGATTCTATTATTAATACAGTAAAAAAAGAATTAATACCTTCTACATATGCTGCGATGAAGGAAATTAGGGGTATTTATAGTGAAGAAAAGCCTGAAATGCTTGACTATGTTGATGCTAATGCTTTTTTACATTTAGGTATATCTTTTATGTATAGATTATCAGCCGATAAAAATTTAGATTTTAATGAAGCCTTAAGGGAAAATACGGCATTTTTGGATGAAAATTTTCCTAATTGGCGTAATAATAAATATATTAGCAAAAAGTATATAAAGGAAAATAATGGTTCTAATAAAAAGCTGTATATTGTGAAAAAATTTTATGACTTACATATGTTTAAATTATTTTTGAAAGTTTATACTTTTATGATAAATAATATAGGTATTGATATTAAATGGTAAGGAGAAATTTATGAGTAAAAAATATGACTATTTGATTGTCGGCTCTGGCCTTTATGGCGCTACTTGTGCTTATGAGCTATCCAAAGTTGGAAAAAAGGTATTAGTTCTTGAAAAGAGATCACACATTGGTGGAAATATTTATTGTAAGAATATAAATGGTATAAATGTTCACGAATATGGAGCTCATATATTTCATACATCAGATTTAAAAATTTGGAACTATGTTAATGAATTGGCTGAATTTAATAATTATATAAATTCTCCAATAGCAAACTATAATGGAGAACTTTATAATTTGCCTTTTAATATGAATACTTTTACAAAGCTTTGGAGTAATGTTATTACTCCTAAAGATGCAATGGCTAAAATTGAGTCGGAAAAAAAGGAATCAGGAATAGTAGAACCGCAAAATTTAGAGGAACAAGCTATAAGTTTAGTTGGCAAAACTATTTATGATAAATTAATTAAGGGTTATACTCAAAAACAATGGGGGAAAGCATGTAGGGAGTTACCAGCATTTATTATAAAAAGATTGCCTGTTAGATTTACTTTTGATAATAATTATTTTAATGATAGGTATCAAGGAATACCAATAGGAGGTTATAATCAAATAATTGAAAAAATGCTTAATGGCATTGAAGTCAGACTTGATTGTGATTTTTTAGATAATAAGAGTGAATTTTGTGATATGGCTGATACTGTGATTTATACAGGAATGATTGATGAATTTTTTGAATATCAGTTTGGCAATCTTGAGTATAGGTCATTAAAATTTGAAACAACTGTTTTAGACGATTGCGATAATTATCAAGGAAATGCAGTTGTAAACTATACAGATGATAAAACACCATACACAAGAATCATTGAACATAAACATTTTGAATTTAATAAGTGTCCGGGTACTGTTATAACTAAGGAATATCCTATAAATTGGACTAAAGGCATGGAAGCTTATTATCCGGTAAACGATGAAAAAAATAATGCTTTATTTGAAAAATATAAAGAGTATGCTGAAAAGAATGCTAAGAATGTTATATTCGGCGGTCGATTAGGAAACTATAAATATTATGATATGGATAAAACTATTTCAGAAGCTTTAAAGTTAGTAAGTGAATTGATAGATTAAAATAATTATGTTATACTGTTGTTACGATTGGATAGTGATAGTATGCGAAAGAAGAATGGATATACATTCATAGATATATTAATTATTATAGTAGGATTAGGTCTAGCGACCTTATTTACGGTTCCAAAGATTAGTCATGCTTTTGAAAGTGATAAAGATGAACTATATAGTGAGACTTTAGAACTTTATTTAAAGCAAGCTACTAAGTATGGGGATACTATTAAAGAAGAAATAAAGAATAGTGATTCTTATGTAGTTAGTATTAAAGACTTAGTTGATAAAGGCTATGTTGGAAGTATTAATGGTGAGGTTACGGACATTAGAGATGGTAGTTCCATGTTAAACTTGAAAATCCATTTAATCTATAATGATAATAGTGATTCAGTATATGCTGAACTTGTATAGAAGTCTTGTGATGAGGCTTCTTTCTTTAAAATAAATGTGTCAAGTAAATGTAAAATTTTGGCTAAAAAACTGATAAATTTTTAAAAACATAGTAACATAACTTGTGTAAGGAGTGATTATATATGTTATATCCATCGATTGATAAACTTTTGAATATTGTTGATTCCAAGTACAAATTAGTACATATCGCTTCTCGTCGTAGTAAACAGATGATGGAAAATAAACATTTTCAAATGAAAGAAAATGAATATAAGAGTAAGAAAGAATTAGGAAGAGCGCTTGAAGAACTAGAAAAAGGTTTAATCAAGGTAATCGACTAATTCTTTTTTTCTATTTTCACTAGATTTTTCCCTCTAAAATAAAGGGACATGGTATAATAAACTAGAAAGATTTAAGGAGAAAAATATGGAAAAAGTATGTTTAGTTGATGGAAATAACTTAATGTTTAGAGCGTATTATGCAACGGCATATTCAGGCAATATAATGAAAAATTCAAAAGGTTTTCCTACTAATGCGTTATATGGTTTTGTTAATATGATGCATAAAATTATAGAAGAGGAAAAACCAAAATACATTATGGTAGCTTTTGATATTGGGAAGAATTTCCGCAAAGAAAAGTATGAGACTTATAAAGCGGGAAGAAGTGAGACTCCAGAAGAGTTAAAACTTCAAATGCCGGTAGCTAGAAAAATTTTAACAGCGATGGGAATTAAATATTATGAGTTAGAGCCTTTTGAAGCTGATGATATTATTGGGACTTTTGCAAATGCTTGTAACAACAATAAAGAGTACGATGCGACGATTATTTCTAGTGATAAAGACTTATTACAGCTTATTACCAAGGAAGTGGAAGTAAAGCTTTTAAAGACGAAGGATTTTATAAGATATAATCCGGAGAGTTTTAAAGAAGACTGGGGATTTAGTCCAATTCATATGATTGATTATAAGGCTCTAGCTGGGGACTCATCTGATAATATTCCTGGGGTTAAGGGGGTTGGCGATAAAACGGCAATTAATCTTTTAAAGACTTATCAAGATTTAGATGATATTTATAATCATATTGATGAGATAAAAGGGGCTTTAAAGAATAAACTTCTTAATGATAAGGAATCAGCCTATATTTCAAAAGAACTAGCTACTATTTATAAGAAAGTTCCTATTGATATTGATTTTACGGCTATAAAGTATATGGGTCCTAATGAAGAAGAACTTTCTAATATTTATAATGAATTAGAGTTTTATTCCTTTCTAAAACAAAGGAAGGTAAAACCTGTAAAGAAAGAACTATCTTTTATGACGATAATGGATCCTAGTGAGATAGAAGATGCTGATACTTATGCCTATTATATTGAAGGTGATAAAGAAAATTATCATGAAGCAAGTATTATAGGGATGAGTGTGGCTACTAAAAATAATAACTACTATGTACCTAAACTTTTAATTAAAGATACTTTAGAATATTTAAAAGATAAGAGTAAGTATACTTATGATTTAAAGAAGAATATTTGCCTTTTAAAGGATGAGAATATTTTAGATAAGACTATTTTTGATACGATGATAGCTTCTTATCTTTTAGAAGAAAATACTAAAGATGATATAGCTTATTTAATGGTTCCTAAAGACTATAAAATAGAATTTTATGATGTTTGTTTAAAGAATGGTTTTAGTTCTAAAGATATTGTGATGAAATCACGATTTATTTATGATACTAGGGATAATTATATTAAAAATATTAAATTAGAAGATATGGAGAGTCTATTTAATAATATTGAAATGCCTTTAATAAAGGTCTTAGCAAATATGGAACTTAATGGTATCAAGTGTGATAGCGAAGTTTTAAAGAATATGTCTTTAGAAGTAGAAAAGAAAATAAAGGATATAGAAGAGAGAATTTATTTTGAGTGTGGAGAAAACTTTAATATTGCAAGTCCTAAACAACTAGGAGTAATTCTTTTTGAAAAGTTAAATTTACCGTTTGCTAAGAAAAATAAGTCAGGAGCTTATAAGACAGATGTAGATACTTTAAAAAAATTAGTTAATTATCATCCGGTTATTAGAGATATCCTAGAATTTAGAAATTTAAATAAGTTATATACTACTTATTTAGAAGGACTTATTCCTTATATTAGAGAAGATGGAAAAATTCATACGATATATAAACAAAATTTAACGCGAACAGGGCGCCTTTCATCAGTTGAACCTAATATGCAAAATATTCCCGCTAAAGATAGTGAAGGTAGAAAGATTAAGAAAGCCTTTTATCCAGAATATGATTACTTATTAAGTTGTGATTATTCCCAGATTGAGCTTCGTCTTTTAGCCCACATTAGTAAATCTAAAGAGTTAATTGAGGCTTATTTAAATGATGAAGATATTCATACGAAAGTAGCAGCTGATATTCATGGGATATCTCAAAGTGAAGTAACTCCTTTAATGCGGAAGACAGCTAAAGCTGTAATATTTGGAATTGTCTATGGGATTAGTGGCTTTGGATTAGGAGAAAATTTAGAAATTTCTGCTAAAGAAGCTAATAAATTTATTGAAAAGTATTATGAATTATATCCTGGGGTTAAAAAATATATGGATGAGATAATTAAAGAAGCTTATGAGCGAGGGGAAGTTAGGACATTATTTAACCGAAAAAGAACGATAGAGGAGTTAAATAATAAGAATTATATGATTAGACAGCAGGGTGAAAGAATAGCGCTTAATACTCCTATCCAAGGGACTTGTGCGGATATTATGAAGAAGGCTATGGTGGAAATATATGAATCTTTTAAAGAAAATAATATCCAAAGTAAAATATTGTTACAAGTACATGATGAATTAATATTTGATGTGAAAAAAGAAGAGAAAGATGAAGTCATTAGAATAGTTAAAGATAAGATGGAGAATGCTATTAAACTTGATGTTCCTATTAAAGTTAGTAGTGATCTAGGGACTAATTGGTATGATACTAAGTAATTTAGTATTTACAAATGAATAGAAAATAATATAGAATAGAATTTACGAAAGAAGAAGTAATATGCCAGAGATAGCAGAAGTAGAAACAGTAAGAAATGTTTTAAAGAAAAGTGTTTTACATAAAAGAATAATAGGGGTAGATATCTATTATGATACAATGATTGAGCAGGACATAGAAGAGTTTAAAAAATGTCTTATCAATAATGAATTTATTGATATTAAAAGAATAGGTAAATGGTTAATCTTTGAACTTAATAATTATTATTTACTTAGTCATCTTAGAATGGAAGGTAAGTATTTTATTAAAAATACCTCTGAAGAAAAGGCTAAACATGAACATGTCATTATTCATTTTGAAGATAAGACTGATTTAAGATATCATGATACGAGAAAGTTTGGGAGAATGAAGATTATTCCTAAAGAGGCTCTTTATGAGACGGAAGAAATAAAAAAACAAGGTTTGGAACCGGGAAGTAGTAAGTTAACAGGAGAATATTTACTTGATAAGTTTAAGGGTAAAAAAGAACCTATTAAGACGGCTTTACTTGATCAAACGATTATTAGTGGTCTTGGGAATATCTATGCTAATGAAGTTTTATTTGCTAGTAATATTAATCCTATGAGACCCGCAAATAGTATTACTTTAGATGAAGCCCAAAAAATAGTCGAAACCAGTGCAAGCATTATTAAAAAAGCGATGGAATTAGGGGGAACCACCATTCGAAGCTATACCTCGAGTCTGGGGGTAACTGGCCATTATCAGGATTATTTATTGGTCCATAAAAGAGAGAATTGTCCTTGTAAAGTTTGTGGGACACCAATTATATGTATTAAAGTAGGGGGAAGAAGCACTTATCTGTGTCCTAAGTGTCAAAAATGATTATGAAAACAGTAGAGGATAAAAGACTTATTAATAAAGTAGATTTCTTGGAAATGAGAAACTTTAATAATTATTTATTAGATCGTGAACTTTATAAGGTATTTGATTTTGGCTTAAATTATGGCAATAAAAATATCAAGATATTTAGAATAGTAGAAAGGGATACCAGGTATACTGTAGGAGCCGTAGAGTTTTTATTAACCCCAATGGGACTTGATATAAAGATTGGTTTAAATAGTAATTATCAAAATATGGGTAATGGGACAAAATTATTAGGAATGATTATGGATTCTTTTGGGGAGTCTTTAAATAATACGGAATATTTTGTTGCTCATATTGCTCCAGATAATAAGGCATCTCAAAGACTATTTTCTAAATGTGGTTTTATTAGTGATTTTGATGAGATGGAAACCGAACTGGCAGAGGGGTATTTAACATATAAAAAAAGAAATCCTAATTATGGAAAGAAAAATTATGGGAAAGATGAAGTTATATTCTATCAAAGTGAAGATGATAATGCTTATTATAAATTGGAAGTATTTAAGAGTGATGAGATAGGAAAACTTTTAGAAAAGCCAATAATTGCTAGAGTGGTTTTTAGAAGTGTTTATGATGGGATGGAGATTATAACTGATTATCAGGATAATATAGAAGAATTAGTTAAAACTATCTGGTATATAGAGAGTCGTTTTGAGGTAGTATTTCCTGATAGTATGTATTTTACTTATGTTTTGCGGATAAGTAAAAATGCTAATAAGAAGAACTATATTGAACTTTTTAATAAGTATTACTTTACTTTAGATGAATATAGTAGTACTGAGGATTGTTTAGTGTTTAAAAGATTAAATAAACATTATGTAGAAGATTTGAATCAAATTTTAAAGAGAGTAAAAATAAAAGGAGAAAAATAATGATTAAATTAAAAAATAGTAAAATTTTTGTTTTAGGAATGGCTAGAAGTGGTTATGAAGTAAGTAAGTATTTAAGTCGTTATAATAACGAAATTATTGTTACGGATGCTAAAGAACAAGATAAGGATAAAGTTAAAGAGTTAGAAAGTCTAGGAGTAAAGGTAGTTATTACCGATAAACCAGCAAATTTTATAGATGAAACCTTCGACTTAGTAATTAAAAATCCAGGGATTAAGTATACTAATCCATTGGTAGTAAAAGCTAGTTCTTTAGGAATAGCAGTTGTTAATGAGATGGAAGTAGCATCATACTTCTTTCCTAAAAATTTACAAGTGATTGGGGTAACAGGCTCAAATGGGAAGACTACGACGACTAATTTAATTCATGAGATGTTAAAAGCTTCCCATAAGAAGGTTATTATGGCTGGTAATATGGGGATTCCCGTATGTAGTATTTTAGATAATCTTACTGATGATACTATTTTATTACTAGAAGTTTCTATTCAACAGTTATGTAATTTAAGTCATTTTAAGACTAATGTTAGTGTGTTAACTAATTTAACTCCTACGCATATAGATTTCTTAGATACTTATGAGAATTATAAGAATACGAAGAAGAGAATATTTAATAATCATAGTGATAAAGATATTGCTATTTTAAATATGGGCAATGCTGATGAGATGGAGTTAACTAAAGATATTAAGTCACATAAGATTTATTTTAGTAGTAAAATGGATACTGATATCTGTGTTAAGGGTGATTATCTAAATTATTTTGGAGAAGATATTATTAAGTTAGAAGATATTAAACTTCAAGGAATGCATAATTACGAGAATGCTTGTTGTGCAATCGGAGCCGTTAAACATTATGGTGTTAGTAACGAAGCTATCATTCAAGTTTTAAAGACTTTTGGGGGTGTTGAGCATCGTTTAGAGTTTGTTCGTAAGGTTAATGGGGTTGAATATTATAATGACTCAGAAGCTACAAATACGGTTTCAACTATTATAGCTTTGAAAGCTTTTAAGAAACCAGAAATCTTAATACTAGGTGGTTTAGATAGAGGACATTCTTTTGACCCATTAAATGATTATATTGGAAATGTTAAGCTAGTAGGATGCTACGGAGAAACAAAGCAAAAAATTGAAGAATGGGCTCATAAGATGAATTTACCAGTCAAAGTATTTGATAATCTTCATGATACCACTATATATATAGCAAGTGTTGCTTCGCCTGGTGATGTAGTGTTACTTTCCCCAGCTTGTGCTTCTTGGGATCAATATAAGTGTTGTGAAGACCGTGGAGATGAGTTTAAGAGTATTGTAAATGGATTATAAAATGCAGGTTGTATTAGATAATAAAACAATTGATGTTATAATCGAACACAAACAAAATAAAAATCTCTATATACGGGTTACGGATAATTTAGAGTTATTAGTAACTTGTAATAAAAGGGTATCAGAAAAAGAAATATTAAATGTTATAAAGAAGAATGAGAAGTCTTTAATAAAAATGTATCTTAAGAAAGAAAAAGAGTTAGATAATAATAGTATCTTTTATTACTTAGGTAAGCCTTATACAATTATATATAATAAAGATATTAAGAAGTATGATATCATAGATGATTGTATTATTGTTAAAGATGAGAAAATGCTAAAGAAGTTCTATAGTGATGAGTGTATTCGGGTATTTAGTAATGAATTAAGAAAGTATGAAAAAGAGTTTAATTATTTACCTAAGTATTCCCTAAGAGTTAGAAAAATGAAGACCAGATGGGGAGTATGTAATAGGGGGAATAATACGGTTACTTTGAATAGTGAACTTCTAAAGAAAGATGTTAAGTTAATTGATTATGTAGTTGTTCATGAACTTAGTCATTTTAAAGAAGCTAATCATAGTGATAAGTTTTGGTATGAAGTATCTTTAAGATATCCTGATTATAAGAAAGCTAGAAAAGAGTTAAATAGTTAAAGATGTCATTTGGACATCTTTTTTGGGTTAAAAGAAAAAAGTGTTTAGATGACACTTTTTAAATCTTCATTATTATAGATAAAATCAACTATATTGATATTATGAATATCCTTTACATTTTTTGAAAGGAAAAGTCAAAGATAAATAGATATCTTGGATATAAGTCTTTAATTTCAAAGAATGGTTTGTATTCCCTTGTTTGAGTTTTTTCTTCATTAATTTATAGAAACTTGTAAATAGTAATAATTTTCTAGTCCTTGACGAGCAATAAAATCATATTCTAATTTGCCAATTATGCCAACACTTAATGAATAATATTTTCTAAAACAAGTCTATAATTTATTCTATTAGTAGATAACTCTTGATTTTGATTGATGTTTAAGAAAATACAATACGAGATAAGTTTTGCAAACACTCTTAACTACAAATAACTTTTAATTTTTACTAATATTTAGGATAATACCGATAGAAGCAAAGGATACTAAAAGACTAGAGCCACCATAACTAAAGAAGGGTAAGGTTACTCCAGTAACAGGGATAAGACCAACAACTACACATAAGTTTAATAAGGCTTGGATAAGGATACCAAAGGAAAGACCAAAAGATAGGTATTTAGCAAAGAGATTTTTAGCTTGGAGACTAGTTTTAATAGAGAAATAGAAGAGTAATAAGAAGATAGAAGTAACTACTAAGACACCTAGAAAGCCAAATTCTTCAGAGATAATAGAGAAGATAAAGTCAGTTTGCGGTTCGGGTAAGTAGAAATGTTTTTGGATAGAGGAGCCAAAGCCTAGACCTAGAAGACCGCCGGGACCGATAGCATATAGACTTTGGATGATTTGAAAACCACTACCTAGAGGATCAACCCAGGGATTAATAAAAGAGATAATACGGGCTAAACGATAAGGGGCAACAATAATAAGACCAATAATACCTACTAGACCTAGGATACCACATTTAACGAAGAAAGATATTTTAGCTCCCGAGATAAAGATAATCATTATAAGAGTAAGAACTATTACCATGCCTTGACCAAAGTCTGGTTCTAACATAATAAGACCAAAGAATAAAAAGATTATTCCTAAGATAGGAAAGATTCCTTTAACAATATCTTTGACAGAAGAATCATTATTAGCTAAGTATTTAGAGACAAAAATAATTAAACCAATTTTAGCAAATTCGGAGGGTTGGATACCAAAAGAGCCAATTCCAAACCAACTTCTAGCTCCGTTTCTTACTTTACCAATACCAGGGATTAAGACTAAGACTAGGAGAATAAAACAAATTAAAAGAATTTTATTGGCATATTTATAATATTTTTTATAATCATAGTTAGATAGGATAATCATAATCAAAATGCCAATTATAAAAAAGAGGGCTTGGTGTTTAACGTACTTTAAGGAATCATTAAACTTATATTCGGCCCAGATATTACTAGCAGAGTAGATCATAATAATTCCTAGGATACCGGCTATTATACTTAAGAAAAATAATTTATAATCTATTTTTTTCAAAAAGAACCACCTATATAAATATATGTCTTGGCTATTAAATATATGGTTAAACAAATAAAAACTTTAAGAACCGTCTCTTAAAGTCTTTATACTATCTAATTTTAGAACTTGTTAAATCAATTCCAAATTGCTTAGTTACTTCGAATTTCATCACTTGTATTTTGGCTTTTAACTGTTCGTCTTTAATAAGTTTTTCTAAGGTAGTGATATTTGTTATGACTAAATTCATAGCATCAGATATATCTTCGCCCAAGCTTGCTAACGTACCAAGAGTTTTTAAGTTTTTAATTTCCTCAGCAATTTTTTCTAAAATGTCACGTTCAGATAAATTTTTATAATCAGTATCATCATTAGCGGCTTTTTCGGTTCTTTTTTCTATGTTTTCAATATTTTCATCTGTTTGTTCTATTAAGCCTTCAATATTTTCAAAATAATTCATTTATTCCTCCTAGAAAAATTATACTATATAATTTAATTAAATGAATATAATAAAGTAATAACTCTTCCTTTAGTGGTGATAAAACCTTCTTCTTTTAAGTTTTTAAGTTCTCTTGTCATAGCACTCCTGTCGATAGCTAAATAATCAGCTAAGTCTTGCCAAGTGCTTTTAAGATAAATAATCTTCGAACGGTTTTTTTGGGCTTCGATACGAAAGTATTCTAAGAGTTTATTACGAATAGTTTTTTGAGTAAGAATTTCGATTCTTTCATTCTTAAGCGTATTTTTTTCTAAAGATATCATTAGTAAGTTTTTAATAAATTGGTTATAATAACGATATTTAATATCACTTATACTTAAAATAACATTATAATCAAGCCATAATATCTTGGTATTTTCTTTAGTAATAATCTCATAATCATTGCTAAGTAAACTAGTTAGGGATGTACCTAGTATTTCTTCTTCATAGATAGTTTCAATGATAGTACGAGTACCATTATAATCAATTCTTATAATATCTAGGCTTCCCTTTATAACAAGCCCAATACTTTCTTTATCTTTAAAAAGATAGGCGATATTGACATTTGGTTGATATGTAAAGGTAGATGTTTCTAAGAGTTTTAGTAATTTGTCTTTATTATCTGGGCTTATGCCTTCAAAGAGTGATATCATATTTACACCTCATAATTAAAAATATAGCAAAAAGTTTAAAATGTTGCAAGTGCAACAAAATAATTTTTAAGATTATGCTATAGTGAATATGTTACGAAAGGATATTAGATGTATGAAAGTAATTAAAAGAGATGGACATATGGTTGATTGGTGTCCAGAAAAAGTTGAAGCTGCAATTATGAAAGCTAATAAGGAAGTAGAAGATGAAGACCAAGCTTCAGGAACGCAAATTAAGAATATAATTAAATATATTGAAAGACTAGGAAAGAAAAGAATTCTAGTTGAAGATATTCAAGATATAATTGAAATGAAATTAATGAGTATTGGGAAGTATGAACTAGCTAAGAAGTATATTACTTATCGTTATACGAGAGAATTAGTTCGTAGAAGTAATACAACTGATTTAGCTATTAAGGAATTAATTGATGGGGAATCAGAGTATTGGAATACGGAGAATTCTAATAAGAATGCAAAGATTGTTACAACCCAAAGAGATTATTTAGCGGGTATTACTAGTACCGATATTACGAGAAGATTTTTACTACCAGAGGATATAGTAGCGGCTCATGATGCAGGGATTATTCATTTTCATGATGCTGATTATTTTGCACAGAATGCCCTACATAACTGTGATTTAATTAATCTCGAAGATATGCTTCAAAATGGGACAAGCATTAATGGAGTTATGATTGAAAAACCACACCGTTTCTTAACGGCAATGACAATTGCCACCCAAATTATTACGGCGGTTAACTCTAGTCAATATGGTGGTTGTACAGTAACTTTAACTCACTTAGCACCATTTATTCGCTCAAGTAAGGAATACTATGAGAAAAAATATAAAGAGCGTAAACTTACTAAAGCTCAAATAACTAAGTTTGTGGATGAGGATTTGAGAAAAGAAATTACGGATGGAGTTCAAACTTTCCAATATCAAATTAATTCGATGACTACTACTAATGGACAAGCACCATTCTTATCAGTATGTATGTATTTAGGAGAAACAAGTGAATATAAAGAAGAGTTAGCGATGCTAATTGAAGAAGTATTACGTCAAAGAATTCAAGGAATGAAAAATGAAAAAGGTGTATATATAACGCCAGCTTTTCCTAAACTTTTATATGTTTTAGAAGAAGATAATATTCATCCGACTAGTAAGTATTACTATTTAACAAAGTTAGCGGCCGAGTGTACGGCTAAACGTATGGTTCCTGATTATATTTCAGAGAAGATTATGAAAGAAACAAAGATTGATAAGAATGGTAATGGCAATTGTTATCCATGTATGGGATGTCGTTCATTCTTAACACCTTATGTTGATAATACTGGTAAGCCTAAATATTATGGACGTTTCAATCAAGGTGTTGTTACTATTAACTTAGTAGATGTGGCTTTATCAAGTGATAAAGATATGGATACTTTCTGGCGTCTATTTGAGGAAAGATTGGAGCTATGTCATAGAGCGTTACAGATTAGACATAAGAGACTTTCTAAGGTTACTAGTGATGTTGCTCCTATTTTGTGGCAACATGGGGCTTTAGCAAGACTTAAGAAGGGTGAATCTATTCATGATTTATTACATCATGGTTATTCCACAATATCACTTGGCTATGCTGGGTTATATGAATGTGTTAAATATATGACGGGTAAGAGTCATACTGATGGGGCTGAAGGTAAAGAATTTGGACTATCGGTAATGCAAAAAATGGTTGATAAGTGTAATGAATGGAAAAAGGCTGAAGATATTGATTACTCAGTATACGGAACTCCTATTGAATCAACTACTTATAAGTTTGCGAAGTGCTTAAAAGAAAGATTTGGGGTTATAAAAGGAATTACAGATCGTAATTATATTACTAACTCATATCATGTACCGGTATTTGAAGAAATTGATGCTTTCACTAAATTAAAACTTGAAAGTGAATTCCAAAAATTAAGTCCAGGAGGAGCGATTAGTTATATTGAAACTCCTAACTTAACGAATAATTTAGATATTGTTTTACAAGTAATTGATTTCATCTATAATAATATTATGTATGCTGAGTTAAATACCAAGAGTGATTATTGTCATGAATGTGGTTATACGGGAGAGATTTTAATTGATGATAATTTAGAATGGTATTGTCCAAACTGTGGTAATAGAGACCATGATAAATTAAACGTAGCTCGTCGTACTTGTGGATATATTGGAACTAATTTCTGGAATAAAGGGCGTACTCAAGAAATTAAAGAGAGAGTAACGCATATTGATAATAAGGACGCATAAAAATGGCAAGATTTAATAAGATTAGAAAAATGGATATATCTAATGGCCCGGGAGTAAGAGTTTCTATCTTCTTCCAGGGCTGTCCTTTCCATTGTAAAGGTTGTTTTAATAGTGAAACTTGGGACTTTACTTTAGGAAATCCTTTTGATGAAGGAACAATTAATAAGGTTTTAGAAGTAGCAAGCCCTGATTATATTAAGGGGTTATCTATTTTAGGGGGAGAACCTTTATATAAAGATACTGTGGATGCTACTATTGAGTTATGTAAGGCTTTTAAAGAAAAGTATCCTAATAAGAATATATGGCTATGGACTGGTTTTACTTGGGAGACTATTGAAGATAAGAGAGTCTTAGAATATTTAGATGTTTTAGTAGATGGACAATTTAAAGAAGATTTACATGATCCACGTCTTAAGTGGTGTGGTTCTTCTAATCAAAGAGTTATTGATGTTTCTAAAAGTTTAAAAGAAGGAAAAATTATATTATATGAAAGTGAGAATTAAAAATGCAGGGAAGAGGATTTGAGATAGCGAAAGGATATGAAGATAAAGATATTCATATACCAGTAAGAAAAACCGCTAATTCCGCCGGATATGATGTGGAAGCTGCTAGTGATATGGTAATACCACCATATAAACCGGGGATGAAACCTAGTTTGATTCCGACTGGACTTAAGGCTTATTGTGAGCCGGATGAATTCTTTATGTTAGTAAATAGAAGTAGTGGTCCTAAAAAAGGTTTTATGATGAGTAATTCTATTGGAATTATTGATGCTGATTATTATGGTAATGAATCAAATGATGGACATTTCTATTTTCAATTTTGGAATTTTGGGGAGAATGATTTAGTTATTCATAAAGGTGATGTCATTGGACAAGTTATATTTCAAAAATATTTAACTACTAATGATGATGAAGCTAAGAGTACGCGTACTGGTGGTTTTGGATCAACAGATAAGTAAAAACAGGATTAAACATCCTGTTTTTTTAATGTTTTAAATTTTTTCTTTACCACATAATAAGTCAATCGAGATGTGATATTTATTAGCTAGTTCAATGGCAAATGCTGTTAGAAGAAGGGTTTTACCTGTTTCATAGGCACTTATAGTAGAAGAAGTGGTATTTAAGACTTTAGCTAAGTTCCTTAAGGATAAGTGTTTATCATTTCTTAATTTTTTTATATTATTACCTATTATCCTTTTATCTAATGATTTTAATTTTTTATATTTTGTCTTTTTCTTTGTTAGACCAAGAATATAATCCATACTCATATTATAATAATTAGCTAGAGTATTTAAGTGTTTTAGGGGAATTATTTTAATACCTATTTCCCAGGTAGAATATGTTGATCTACTGACTTTTAAGATATCAGCTATATCTTGTTGTCTTAAGAATTCTAATTCTCTTAATTCTTTTAATCTTGTATTGTTCATATTATCACCAATTTAATTTTTACATTTTATTGGTTAGTTTTAATTATATGCTGCCAAATACGAGCGAATATGATATGATAATAAGGAGAATAGGAGAATAAAGATGAAAAGAGAAAAGTTATTAATAATGAGTGGGATAATTATTTTGGCATTAACTCTAGGTTTAGGACTTTCTTATTCTATGTGGAATATGAGTGTTAGTCAGGATACTAGTAATGTGATTGCTACTACTAGTGAGTGCTTTAATATTGAATTAACTAATCAAAGCAATGCTATAAACTTAGAGAATGCTTATCCAATTAGTAATGAAAAAGGTAAGAAGTTAACCCCATTTACTTTTACGGTTAAAAATACTTGTGATATGTTTTTAAGTTATACTGTTAGTTTAGAATCTTTAAAAGGAAGTACTTTAAATAGCAAGTTTATAGATGTGATGGTTAATAATGAAGCGGTTACAAGACTAAGTGAGTATGAGACTACAGAGACAGTTAATAATGAAAGCGTCGAAGCAAGAATATTAGCTAAAGGTTCTTTATCTAAAGATGATAGTAATGATTATTCATTAAGACTTTGGATAGACTATGATACAACGGTGGAAGATTTAGATAATGAGACTAAAGTATTAAAAGCTAAAGTGGTAATTAAAGCAGTTCCTAGTAATTGGGACCCTGTAAGTGAAGGTTATACAACTTTACATGCTGCCATCTTAGCTAATGAATATCAGACTACTCCAGCAAAAGCTATAGAGAGAATAAAAACTAAAGGAACACCTGATTTTAGTGAGACCGCTCCGATAATTGTATGGCAAGAAGTTCATAGTGATACTATTCAGAAATATGATACTCGTTTACCTCATCCTAGTTTGATTGGCAATGAACAGCTTGGGGGAAAAAATTTAACTGCTAACGATTCTAAATTTTATTTGGCAACGGAATATTCTTTTGATAAAAGTCTTGGCAATTATACATTAAAAGATGGCAAAGATTACTCATCTGAAGAAATAACAACCTTAGATAAAAACAAAGATTATTATTTTTGCGATAATTATACTTTAGTAGATAAACCAACGAACCAATTTTATACAGGTAAGCCTACAACTTGTAAGAAATTAAAAAAATTTGTAAGTGCAACAACTAAAATTGTAGGGACCATAAACACTCAAGATTATGCAATAAATTATCTGGTTGATTATATAGAATATTCACAATCAGAGTTAGAAAGTGATAAATCAGATAAAGGCCTATATGAATCAGAAGATGATTATGGTACAACTTACTACTTTCGAGGTAATGTTTTAAATAACAATGTTTATTTTGCAGGACTTTATTGGCAGATTATAAGAATAAATGGGGATGGATCCATTAGACTAATGTATAATGGTACGAGTAAAAATGCTACTGGTATTGATCAATCAATTGGCTTATCTAACTTTAATCCTTGGAATAACCCAGCTTATGTTGGCTATATGTATGGAAATAATATAGGTACTAGAGAAAATAATATTAAAAATGAAAATGATTCTCTTGTTAAATCATTAATTGATACTTGGTATGAAAAGAATTTATTATTAAAGTATTCGAATTATATAGCAGAAACAGGTTATTGTGGTGATAGAAGTATATACACTGGTGATGGTTATAGTACAGATAAGTGGACAAATTTTGCTTCTGAATATAGATTAAGATATAATTCAATTAAATCGCCAACTTTAAAATGTCCTGATAAAGATAATGATTTATATACAACATCAGGATCAAGCATTGGCAATAAAGCTTTAAAGTATCCAGTTGCTCTAATAACTGCCGATGAACTGGCTATGGCTGGCATGGTAAATGAAAAAGCTAACTTAAATGGTTGGGCTTATAATAATTATAATTATTATACAATGACTCCAAAATTATATTTTTCTAGTGGCGAGGCTGCCTATGTTTGGGTAATGTGTGGTGATGATTATAATTTTGGAGAATGGCGAATAGGCGATAATATAAGTATTAGACCTGTTATTTCTCTAAAAGCTGATGTTAAGATATCCAGGGGTATTGGGACCTCTAATAATCCGTTTATTGTTGAATAATAAAAAGAATAGAATATTTCACCTTAAATTAAAGGAAATATTTTATTCTTTTTTCATAGTTTTTCATAGAGTTTAATACTCTATGAAAGGATATTTCTGGGACTTATTTTTACTTTATATAACGATTTTATCATATAAGATGATACTTTTAAAGAGATAAATAAATGTTTTTCTGGTCAGAATTGTGGTCAAGAAAGTTAGCTTTGATCTCTTTGTTTATCTGGCTTTGAAGATGATATTTATAGTTAAAAAGAATAATAATTTCTAGTCAAAAATTCTGGTCAAATAGGGTTTGAAACCGGTATTCACCTAGCGCTTTCATAGAGTATTAAACACTATGAATCTGAAAATATGGATATTGGATACTTATTTAGTTATTATTTTTATTAATTTAAAGATAATAAAGTAGTAAAGGATTTTTTATGAAGAAGAATATTATATTTGTAGGTGTAACTGTATGTCTATTAGTCTTACTGGGAATAGGATTTTCTTATTCTATGTGGAATATGCGTGTTAGTCAGGATACTAGTAATGTGATTGCTACTACTAGTGAGTGCTTTAATATTGAATTAACTAATCAAAGCAATGCTATAAACTTAGAGAATGCTTATCCAATTAGTAATGAAAAAGGTAAGAAGTTAACCCCATTTACTTTTACGGTTAAAAATACTTGTGATATGTTTTTAAGTTATACTGTTAGTTTAGAATCTTTAAAAGGAAGTACTTTAAATAGCAAGTTTATAGATGTGATGGTTAATAATGAAGCGGTTACAAGACTAAGTGAGTATGAGACTACAGAGACAGTTAATAATGAAAGCGTCGAAGCAAGAATATTAGCTAAAGGTTCTTTATCTAAAGATGATAGTAATGATTATTCATTAAGACTTTGGATAGACTATGATACAACGGTGGAAGATTTAGATAATGAGACTAAAGTATTAAAAGCTAAAGTGGTAATTAAAGCAGTTCCTAGTAATTGGGACCCTGTAAGTGAAGGTTATACAACTTTACATGATGCCATCTTAGCTAATGAGTATCAGACTACTCCAGCAAAAGCTGTAGAGAAAATAAAGGCTAAAGGAACACCGGACTTTAGCGAGACAGCACCGTTTATTACTTATGAACAGACGACTTTAGAAGAAACAACTATTGAAATTGTTAAGCCGGCGGAAAGTTCTATAAAATCTGACGATGCAACTAGTAATTTAATGACAAAAGATACTATCTTGTGGTTAGGAAAAGCATATACATATGATGAAACTAAGAATGTTTATAATATTGCTGATGGTATTTATATTGATCCCACGACAATAGATTATAATGGTGATATTAAATATTATACGAGAATTGAGACTACTAACGTTTCTGATGGCAAAATTGCGACTAGTTATGGCTATGCTGATGTTACAACAATTTACGAATTGGTGGGAGCAACTAAAAAGTCTACGAAAACCACTTGGAATGGCAAGGAATATGATAGTATTACCTATACTTTAAATGTTATTCCTCATTCTTTAAAAGAAATTGAAAGTGATAAATCAGATAAGGGTTTATATAAAGATGTTGATGATTATGGTGATACTTATTATTACCGTGGCAATGTATTAAACAATAATGTATATTTTGCTGACTTTTATTGGAAAATAATAAGAATTAATGGAGATGGTACGATTAGACTTTTATATAACGGGGAAAAGCCAAATAGCAGTGGGGATGACAGTGCCATTTTATGGACACAGTATAGTAATAAAAAGGATAATGCCGCTTATCTTGGTTATATGTATGGTAATAGCGTTGATATCCTAGATAATGCATTTAAGAATGAGGTTAATTCTAATATTAAAGAACAAATAGATAAATGGTATCAAAATAATTTAACTAATTATACTAATTATTTAAGTGACAGTGGATTTTGCAATGATAGAAGCATTTCTTCGGGAAGCACTCCGACTGGATATGTAATATTTAATGCTAATGATAGACTGATAATAAATAAAACGCCAACTTTTAAGTGTAGTAACGGTTCTAGAGACCTATTTACGGTTACTAATACAACTGGTAATAAGGCTTTAACTTATCCAATTGGATTAATAACAGCTGATGAAACATTATATGCTGGGATTGTTAATAATAAGCCTAATGATAATAATTACTTACATACTTATGTTTGGAATTGGACGATGACACCTATTAAATATAATTATCCCTATTTAACAACTTATACTTATGGAAATAATAATGCAGCATCTTTGCAGACTTCAGCTACATCTTCTTATTATGTTAGACCTGTTATTTCTTTGAAAGCTGATGTTAAAATTACTGGGGGAATAGGGACGTCTAATAGTCCATTTATTATAGAGACTAAATAAAATATTGACATCTTTTGTCGAATTTAGTGCTAGAGAAAAGTTTTTTTGCTAAAATTATATTGGTGAAGATAAGATGAATTTAATGAATAATGATGTTTTTTTTAATGAGATGATTAAGGATATCGAAGACATAAGATTAGAGCTAGTCTTGACAAGGACTTCTAAAATAATATATAATTAGCTTGTAGGAAGGGAATTTTATGAATAACAGTAGAATAGTTCTAACTACCCAAGATATAGTTAATAAAGATTTTACAATTGAACCTAAAGGGTTTAAACCCCAAGAAGTTGATGCTTTCTTAGATATAATTATTAAAGATTATGTGGCTTATGATAAAGAAATAAAGAAACTTCGTAAGGAAATGGCTAGTCTTAGTGAAGAAAATAGTAATCTTCGTGGTGAGATTAGAAAATTAAAAGATTTAGAGACTATCGCCTCAGAAGATAAAGAGGTAAGTAAACCTGTTAATAATGTTGACCTTCTAAGAAGAATTAGTCAATTAGAAAAAGTAGTTTACGGAAAAAGTGAATAATTAAAGAAGAAATAACTTAGAAAGACAAATGCTGGTATAGTATTATACTTGAGGAAAGTCCGTGCTTACATAGTCCTGGAATGGCTATAGGGTTCGTTGCTAAGGCTAATAACCTTAGGCAGTTTTTAACTGACGGCGTCGAGGTAACCTTAAATGGTTATATTAGACATAAAGTGCCAAAGAGACGAGTTACTTTAGAAATGAAGTAGGTGGAACGTGGTAAACCCCGCGAGTAAGAAATCCAAATTTGGTAGGAGAGTTTCTACAAAGAAATAAAAACGGCGTAGGAAAGTTTATACGTAAGTATAGATTAGATAAATATTTGTCACTAGCTAGCTAGTACAGAACACGGCTTACTAAGTTATTTTTTTAAATTTAAAAAAGGAAGTGAATTATCTTGAACGGAATAGGCCTGATGCTTAGAGGTGCAAGAGAAGAAAATGGTGTATCCTTAGAGGAAGCAAGTGAGGATTTAAAGATTAAGCCCGCTATTCTTTATAATATTGAAGAGGGTAATATGGGCTGTTTTAAAGATATTTTTATCTTAAAAGATTATCTTAAGGATTATGCAAAATATTTGGGAATTGATCCTACAAAGACAGTAGATAAATTTAATGAATTTATGTTTGAGAAAACAAGTAAAATTCCGGTTGAAGAAATAGAAAAAAAGATAATGGAAAAAAATAAGGAAGAAGCTTTGCTTAAGTCTAGAATAGCTAGTCCTTATACTGATACTTCTTATCGTTATAAGAAAAAGAGTATAGCATTCTTATATTTACTTGTTATTGCTTTAGTGGCTTTGGTAATATTTTGGTCCGTTAAACAAGTTACTGTTGGCAAAATGGTAACCACAACGGCTAGTCAGATTGAAGGAAGGTAATTATGAATTTACCAAATAAATTAACTTTAGGAAGAATAGTGTTATCAATAATAATTTTATTACTATTAGGATTTCCTGTTTATATGTTAGGATATAGTTGGCCAGAGTATCTCTTGGGAGGTAAAATTGTTATTAAACTTAATTATATCTTAGCTGGTATTTTCTTTGTTATTGCCTCGTTAACAGATATGTTAGATGGTAAGATTGCAAGAAAATACAATATGGTAACGGATTTTGGAAAGATGATGGATGCCATTGCCGATAAGATATTAGTAAATGGCGTTTTAATTCTTTTAGCTTATAATCATAACATTCCTGTTGTTGTACCGGTTGTAGTTATTTTAAGAGATACGGTTGTTGATGCTATTAAAATGGCTAGTGGTAACAAAGGAAAAGTAGTAGCGGCCTCTATGGCTGGAAAAGTTAAAACGGCATGTATGATGGTGGGCTTAACTTTAGTGTTATTTAGTAATATCCCCTTTGAATTTTTTGGTATTGGGGTTGGAAAAGGCTTAGTATTACTAGCAACTTGTTTGTCCTTATATTCTGGTATGGAATATTACATAGTTAATAAAGAGGTAATATTTGGTGATGATGCCCATTAATGTAGGGCATCTTTTTTTGGAAAGGAATAATTTTATGAAATATTTTTGTGTGGGGATTAAGGGTAGTGGAATGTCTACTTTAGCGCAGATTTTAAGTGATTTAGGAAATAGGGTATCTGGGTATGATGATAATAAAAATCATACTTTTACTGAAGAGGGATTAATTAAAAGAAATATTAAAATCTTTTATGAAGTTGGTCATCCTATAGATAAGGATACTATTGTTACATATTCGAAAGCTTTTAGTCTCGAGCATCCAGAGTTAGTTTATTTAAAGTCTTTAGGACTTAAATTTATTTCTTATAATGAGTTATTAGGAGACTTGACGAGGAAGTTTCAAACCATTTGTGTATGTGGAACGCATGGAAAGACTACTACTTCGACAATGATAAGTGATATTTTAAAGACTAATATTGGGACTAATTATTTTATCGGAGATGGTTCTGGGTATGCTGATCCTAAGAATAAGTTATTTGTAATTGAGTCGTGTGAATTTCAAAGACATTTTTTAAGTTATTATCCTTATATAGGGGTGGTTACTAATATTGAGCTTGAACATACCGAGTGTTATAAAGATATAAATGATATTATTAAGACTTTTAATATATTCCTAGATAAGGCTTCTCTTGTGGTAGCTTGTGGGGATGATACTAATATTAGAAAGTTAAATCTAAAGAGCAAGGTTTATTATTATGGATTAGGTACTTCTAATGATTTATATGCTATTAATATAAAGATGAATGAAGAGGGTAGTTCTTTTGATTGTTATTATCATAAGAAATTTCTTGGTCGTTTTAGGATTCCTCTTACAGGTATTCATATGATTCTTGATAGTTTGGCAAGTATTATGGTAGGTATTTTATATGAAGAGGATGTTTTAAATATAAAGAATGTTTTAAAAAATTTTACGACTCCAAAAAGAAGATTTAAAGAAACTAAAGTAGGTAGTAATATCTTAATAGATGATTATGCTCATCATCCAACGGAGATAGAGAAAACTATTGAGGCGGCGAGACTTAAGTATCCAGTTAAAAGAATAGTAGCAATCTTTAAACCTAATACTTATTCGAGAACTAAAGATTTAAAAGAGTGGTTTAAAGAGGCTTTAAGAAGAGCGGATGATATCTATGTTACTCCTATATCTTGTAATAGAGAAAGACAAGAGGATTATCCTGGTGTTACTTCTGAGATTATTATTGAAAACTTAGATAATGCTTATATTTTAGATGAAAATAATATTGAGGCTTTACTTAAGTATGAGAATAGTGTTTTAATATTTATGAGTTGTGCGAATATTAGCACTTTAGAAGAAAAGTATAAACAAGAGAAATTGTTAAATTTCGACAAATGATTATTATTTTCTTTGTTAAACTAGTCTTGGTGATATTATGTTAGAAGAAGCTTTGCAAGTATTTAATTTAAAAGAGGTAGTATCTATTAAAGAATTGGATAAAAGATATCAAGAATTAATTAGAAAAAATTATGAGGAGAATTTCTTCTATAATAAAGAAATGGGAAGTATAAATATAAGATTATATGAATGGTCTTATTTAGTTATACTTCCTTTTAGTATGGCTAAGTCTAGAGAATATAATAATATTTCTTTAGATGATTTAAAAGTATTATGTTTACTTAAAGAGTTAAATATTTCTGAAGATAAGGCTTATCAAAATTATAAATATGATTTATTATTAGGATATAAGGGTAGTTTTTTAGAATGGGCTTTTAATGAGATTTTAAAGAAAAATTTAATTCCTATTAGTCTTATTGATAAAGAAGATTATACTTTTGGAGGAGAAAAAAAGCTCTCTAAAAGATTAAATAAGTTACAAGATGTAAATTAGCATTTTTGTTACAGTTTTTAGATTAAAAAGTATGTTATACTTTATTAGGAAGGAAGAGGTAGTATGCAATTAAAATATAAGAATACTAAGATTGATTATAAGTTTACGAGGACTAAAAATCAAGATGGATTAGCGGATAATGATTATTGGCTGATGGTGGATTTTCTTGTGGAAAATGATGAATTTATTTATCATAGTAATAGGGAGTCTTTAAGTTTAGGGGAGGTAGTGGAGAGTGCTACAACGATAAGAAATTTTTATGATGGACCATATCCTAATAAGAAGAAGATTACTTTTATTAAAAATTATTTTAAAATATATCTTCAAAATACGGTCAATAAACGGTTGATGATTTTTGAACTAGTTAATTTAGAAGATATGAGAAAATCTAATTATAAGGTTTATCTAGAAGATGAAGAGATTATTGAGTTTGTTAACTTGTCGCGTAATATTTCTTAAAAGGAAATATTTTTTTTCTATCTGAAGAATAATTAGTTAGATAATAGAGACTATTAAAAGATTTAGAGTTATGTTATAGTATAGATAGTGATATTTATGAAAAGAAAAGTTATATGTTTTATAGTTATTTTAGTTATAGGAGGTGTTATGGGATTTATTCTTTTTAAGAATTATAATAGTTTTAAAGATAAGGATATTCTAAAGAATAATAATACTTTAGATAATAAGGATACTTCTATAGATAATAATAATAAAGAAAAGGATAATTCTTTAGATGATAATAATAGTAATACTAGTTCTATAGATAATAATGGTTCTAAAGACAATAATGATTTTAAAGATAATAATAGTTCTAAAGATAATAATAGTTCAAAAGATACTACTACTTCTAAAGACAATGCAACTACCAGTGGCAATATAAGTTCTAAAGAGGAGGTAGAAAAGACTTTAAGTAAGATTTATCCGAAGTTAAAAGTAATAGATGGACAAAGGGTTAGTATTGGAACTACAAAGAATGGTTTTTCTATTTATAAGGTTAATGATGTTTATTATATTGATGATATTATGATGGTTAATAAGACTTATGGGTTACCAGAGAGTTATATTCCGGTGGATACGAAGGAGTCTTGTATTGGAAAGACTGGTACTTGTAATAAGTGTATCAATAAGACGGCGTATGAGGCTTTTAATAAGATGAGGGCGGATGCTAGTTCGATAGGGCTTAATATTTATATTGCTAGTGGATATAGACCTTATGTAGGGCAGGAAAGCATTTATAATCGTTATATTAAAAGAGATGGGAAAGAAGCGGCAGATACTTATTCAGCTAGACCAGGTTATTCTGAACATCAGACTAGTTATTCTTTTGATTTAAATTCTATTACCGATAGTTTTATTAAGACTAAAGAAGGATTATGGGTTAATGATAATGCTTATCTTTATGGATTTATTATAAGATTTCCGAAGGGAAAGGATAGTATAACTGGTTATAAATATGAACCATGGCATTTAAGGTATGTTGGTTATGATTTAGCAAAAAAGTTATATAATAATGGGGACTGGATAAGTCTAGAAGAATATTTTGGAGTAGATAGTAAATATCAAGATTAGTAATATGAAAGAATTTAATGAAATTAAAGAGAAGAGTAAAAAAGCTTTAAAATATCATAGGTTTTATAGTATAGTTGTTTGTTTTTTAGTTAGTTCAGTCTTAAGTTTTGGTTATAAGTTTAATAGTGGTCTACCGATAGAAATACCAGGAATAAGTTTGGGAAGTGTTAGTAATTTAGCTGTGTTAAAGAATTTTTTTAGAGTTATTCATCTTGAGGAATTTTTAATGCCATTATTTAATTATAAGCCTACGGTTGGGGTTATAGCTACTTTTTTAAATCAATTATCAGGGACAGGGTCAATTGTATTTACTTTGTTTAATATGATTAATAATTTGGTCTTTAGAAAAATTATGCCTTCGGCTGGTATTTTAGCTTTATCGATTTTAGCTTTTTTACTTATTTATATATTTGTAGCGACAGTATTAAATGTAGGGAAATCTAGGTATTTTTTAGAGCATAGTACTTATCAAGATACGTCGGTTAGAAAGTTATTGTTTGTTTATTATACGAAGAGTATCTTTAATGTGGGAGAGGTTATGCTTATTAAGATGCTTAAATCTTTTTTATGGTATTTTACTATCATAGGAGGTTTTATTAAGCATTATGAGTATAGTATGATTCCTTATATTTTAGCAGAGAATCCTTCTATTAAACAGCAAGAGGCTTTTAAGATATCTAAAGAAATGACTAGGGGTAGAAAAGTGGAACTCTTTAGATTAGATATTAGCTTTATACCATGGTATATCTTAGGATATTTATCTTTAGGGTTTAGTAATATTTTTTACTTTAGACCTTATAAAGAAATGGTAAAAGCTAATATGTATTTAGAATATCGAAGAGTCTTAAAGAATAAGTATTCTTATGTATTTAGAGATGATTATTTGGATTTACCTAGTACGAGGGGATGTTATCCCGATAATTTATATTTTATTAAAGAGATAAAAAATATTAAGGTTACGAAGTATGATTATAATATAGATTATAAACTTAGTGATTTGATTTTAATCTTTTTTACGGTGGCCATGGTAGGCTGGCTTTGGGAGATTATGTTATGTCTTATTTATGAAGAAAGACTAGTGAATAAGGGAACTATGATGGGACCATGGCTACCCATATATGGATATGGAGCGGTTTTAATTTTGATGCTTCTAAAGAAATATAGAAAGAAACCACTTAATTTATTTTTAATGACTTTCTTAGTATGTGGAATCTTAGAATATACAACGGCTTGGTACTTAGAGACTTTTAAAGGACTTAAATGGTGGGATTATACTGGTTATTTTTTAAATATTCAAGGAAGAATATGTTTAGAGGGATTAATGTTCTTTGGGTTTGGAGGATGTATATTAACTTATTTAGTAGGACCACTTTTATATAATATATATAAAAAGATAAGTCCTAAGGTTAAGAGAGTATTATGTATTATTTTAGTTAGTTTATATCTAGTAGATTTATGTTATTCTCATTATCATCCTAATACAGGAGTAGGGATAACTAGTCCAGTTAAGATTAATATTATAGATGAAAGATTACATTAGAATGTAGTCTTTTTACATTCTATTACTTAAATTTATGGTATATCTATAGCAAAAAGTAAATATTCTATGGCTTCTTTTATATAGTATAATTATACTAGGAGAATAGTATGGTTAATAGAGAAATAAAAACAATGGAATTAATAAGACAAGGGAAGAATAATAAAGAGATATGTAATATCCTAAAGATAGATTTAATGGATCTAAAGAATATTTTAATTAGTTTAAAGAATAAGGGAGTCTTATATAATAAGAAATATACTTTAGAGGGGAATACTTTATATATTCCTAATAAAGATTTAGATGGGGATACTTCTAAAGATATAGATATTCTTATGAGTAAGAATAGTTTTAAGAGTATTTTAATCTCGGATTTACATCTAGGGACAAAAGAAGAACGGTTAGACTTACTTAATCTTGTATATGAGTATGCTTCTAAAGAAGGGATTCATCTTATTATAAATGGGGGAGACTTGATAAATGGATTAACTAAAGAGAGAAAGAATGTCAATCAAACGATGATGGAACAGTGTTTCTATTTTATAGAGAAACATCCTTTTGATAAGAATATTCTAAATATATGTGTATTAGGTAATCATGATATTAAGTGTTTAACTAAAGAAGGGATTAATTTTAAATACTTATTAGAAACTAATAGATTAGATTTTGCGATTAGTGGGGTTGGAGAGGGAAGGATTAATCTAAAGAAAGATAGTATCTATATGTATCATCCTTTGTCTTGTGAAGAGAATAATCTTCCTTGGAAAAGGTTTATCTTAGTAGGACATTCTCATCATTATAAGATTAAAATATATAAAGAAAATGTTGCTATCTTTATACCAGCTTTATCTAACTATGTACCAGAGTCTATTGGAATAATACCATCATTTTTAGTTATGGAAACTTATTTAAATAAGAATTTTATAGAGAGTATTAGACTAGAGAATTTAACTTTTAATGATAATAAAATAACTCATTTAGGAGTACAGGAATTAGAATTAAAAAGAGTCTTAAGAAGAGGTTAGTATTTACTAAAGAAATAAAACATTTTATAATAAGACCAGGTGATTGATGTGGGCTACATAAGAGGAAAAGTACGTGTTATTATCTATGAAGCAGAGAGTAATTATAAAGTAGGAGTCTTAAAAGTTAAAGAGACTAATGATAAGCAATTAGAAGAGTTCTTAGGAAAATCGCTTCATTTTACGGGATACTTTGGGACTTTGCAAGTAGGGGATAACTATGAGATGGAAGGTAATTTAATCTATAAAGAAAAGTATGGTTATCAGTATAATGTTACAGATTATAAGAAAATGGAAGTTACAGGGTATGAGGCGGTTATTGAGTTTTTAACGAGTGATCTAATTAAGGGCTGTGGAGAAGCTACAGCGAAGAGAATAGTAGATACTTTAGGAAATGATGCCATTAAGAAGATTAAGGAAGATAAGAATATCTTAATGACAGTGCCTAAGATGAGTGAAAAGAAAGCTTTAAAGATATATAGTTCTATTATGAGTAATAGTAGTGTTGATGATGATTTAATTAAGTTAAAAGAGATGGGTTTTTCGATTAATGAGGCTTTAAATATTATTAATAAGTTTCAGAAGAATGCTTTAAGTATAGCTAAGACTAATCCTTATGCTTTAAAAGAGATAATTGATTTTAAGAAGTTAGATAATATATATTTAAGTGGGGAAAATCCAGATGAGACTTTAAGGGTTAAGAATTGTGTTTTAGAGACTATTAGACTACTAGAGATTAGAAATGGAGATACTTATTTTTATCTAGAAGAGATTAGGGATGGTTTAAAGACTTATTTTAATATTGTTGATGTTGATTATCTAGAAGAGGTTATTAACTCTTTAGAGAGTAATAAAGATATATATAGAGAAGGAAAAAGAATATACTTAAATAGTACTTATTCCATGGAAGTAGAGATAGCTAAAAAACTTAATTATATTAATAGTTTACCAATTACGGGGAAGAATATTAGTATGATTGATACGGAGATAGAAAAGTTAGAAGAGAAGTTAGATGTTACTTATGATACGGAACAGAAAACGGCGATTAAAAGGAGTCTAGAGAATAGAATAAGTATTATAACTGGGGGTCCAGGGACGGGGAAGACAACTATTATTAAGGCGATTACAAGTCTTTATATGAAGATGTATAATCTGAGTCCTAGTAATGTTAATTCTTATATTGCTCTTTTAGCACCGACGGGTAGAGCTTCGAAAAGACTAAGTGAAGCTACTGGACTTGGGGCTTCTACTATCCATAAGTATTTAAAATGGAATAAAGATATGAATGAATTTCAAGTTGATGAGTTTAATCAAAATTACCAGAGATTAATTATTATCGATGAAGTAAGTATGATTGATACTAATCTTATGTATCATTTACTCTTAGGACTTACCAATACTATTCAGATAATATTAGTAGGAGATAAGGATCAGTTACCGTCGGTAGGATGTGGGTTAGTTTTAAAGGATTTAATTGATAGTGATTTATTTAATTTTTGTCCTTTAGAGACTATTCATAGACAAAGTGAGAATTCTTATATACCATATTTAGCTAAAGAGATTAAAAATAAAGATATTACGAGTGATTTTCTTAGTAAGAAAGATGATTATAATTTCTTAAGAGTAGATAATAGTAAAGTATTGGAAAGTGTTAGTAGAGTTTGTGAACTATCGATTAAGAGGGGACATACGGACAAAGATATTCAAGTCTTAGCTCCTATATATAAGGGAATTAATGGGATAGATAATTTAAATAATCATCTCAGAGATTTATTTAATCCTAAGAGCGATAAGAAAAGAGAGATTAAGATAGGAGATATAACTTTTAGAGTTGGGGATAAAGTCTTACAGTTAGTAAATGATCCAGAAAGAGGTATTTATAATGGGGATATCGGGTATATAGATAGTATTGTAAGTGTTAATAATACGAAGGCTTTAAATGTTAATATCGATTTTGATGGTAACTTAGTTAGTTTGACAACTAGTGAGATGATTAATGTAAGACTTGCTTATGCTATTTCGATTCATAAAGCTCAAGGAAGTGAATTTGTTAATGTCATTATGCCGGTATGTAGTAGCTATTATAAGATGCTTTATAATAAACTTATTTATACGGGGGTATCAAGAGCTAAAAAGAGTTTAATGTTGGTAGGAACTGTTGAGGCTTTTTTAATGGGGGTTAATAATAATTATAGTATGGATCGGAAGACTTCATTAAAAGACCAATTATTAAAATATATTTAGTATATTTTTAAGAATAGTAATCATACTAATCTTAGAAAGGATTGGTATGAAAAAAATACTTAATATTTCTTTAGGAATGGGTTTAGCTATTTTTTCATATATGGCTTATGAGAAAATAGTTAAACTAAAGTATGAAGCTTTATTTAATGAAATATTAGATGAAGTTAATTTACTATAA
>ERZ779643.108-NODE-108-length-78031-cov-4.546104_pt1 | contig 78031 bp, 68 predicted proteins | sample MGYA00511564_ERZ779643 | MGnify/ENA primary metagenome ERZ779643 (study PRJEB29588, sample SAMEA2147114) | human gut metagenome | biome: human gut; feature: human-associated habitat; material: faeces | place: Denmark | collected 2008/2010 ...
TAATACTTTGTAATTCTCTACCATTACTCCAATTATAAGTAGTATTACCTATTTTTAAGGGATTACTTTTATAAATAAGAAATATACATAAGTACCAGTATTAAATACTAAGTTTGATTAAAAAATAACCATCAGAACTAAATATCTATTTCTAATGATTACTTCTTATTTTTACATTTAATTTTTCATTTTTTTAATATCTACTATTTAAAATAGCATCGAATATAATATAGCTTATTACTGTTTATATCGTAAACTAATATCAAATTACCTTTTCTAGTATTCTTGATTTTATAATATAAATTATTATTAATTTCTTTTGGAAAATTTTCTTCAAACAAGTTATAAAACTCCGAGTTATAATTTCTTTTGCAAATCAAAATCTGATTTTCCAAATGTTTCAAATCATCATGGTCCAATTGTTTTATAATATCGTCACTATCTGACTTATTATAATTAAAAATGTAAAATTCGTCAGCATACCTGAAAGCATTTGGGGTCTTAAAAATCAACTTCTCTGCTTTTGGGCTTTTTATTCTAATTTCATTATCAAAATTTAAATTTACGAAATTATTATTTTGGAGTATTATAAAAGCTATTATTAATACTAAAATAAATTCGAAAAACAATATTTTTTTCATTAATTATCAACACTTTCTGAATAAAATATCATAAAATCAGCATCCCAAGCGTAAGGTTCTATAAGTTTTGTAAACTGTAAAATATATCCAAAATCATTAGCAATGTCTCCAAGTCTAGCAATATTCTTTCGCCATTCAGTAAAATCATACACATCGCTAATCCTTACTTGGACAATCCAATAATTATTTTGTTTTAATCCAGACACAGTATATCTAGCATGCTGAACAGAATAATATAAATCAGAATCACTTATAAACTCTGTTTCTCCTCTTTCTTTGAAAGTATTTCCTGATGTTATTGATACATTTTTTTTAATAATTTCTTTCACTTCAATTGATTGTGCAAGTTTTTCTATTAATTGACGTTTAGTATCCTTATATTTATACGCATCAATGTTACTCTTTTCAAGTGCAGCTGAAAACATATTACCGGATATAGGCTTTTCCCACGCATACCCAACTAAGTGAGAAACATTAAAGATAGTTTCTCTTACTTTTGAAGTAACCATATCATAAATATAACCTAATATTCCTTTAGAACCAAATGCATCTCTATAACAGATAAAATTATTATTACAATAAGTGTATAAATTATATCCTATTACGGTTTTAGATGAGCCAATAAGACCATCACAATTAATAAACCTTCCCATCTTTGGACTATAATATCTACTATTTAGATAATAAAGACCAGTCTCTGTATCGTAATAATATGACCTATATCTAAATGGGTTTATTAGAGCAACATTTGAAGTATCTGTTATATCTTTACCATTATTATCTTTTATAGATAAGATATTACCATAAGCATCATAATTATAGGAACATACTTCTTTATAGTTACTATCATAGATACCAATAATATCATCAAAAGCATTTTTCTTATAATAATAAGTTTTATTTTTATAAGTAAAACCTAAGAGATTATTACTGTTATCTCGTAAAAAGTATAACATATAATTCTTATGTTTTTCAATAACTATACTAGTATTTTCTAAGACATAAGATATTTCTTCATTATTTAATATTTTCTTAGTACGAATACCATTTCTATCGTATTTATAAGATACATTTAAGTTAGTATTACTAATACTTTGTAATTCTCTACCATTACTCCAATTATAAGTAGTATTACCTATTTTCAGCGGATTACCTATACCATCATAAGTAATAGTGTCATTATTAAACTTGGTTAATTGGTCTTTATAATTAGCATTATCATAAGTATAAGTATCAGTATTTATTAAAGTTGTTGTATTTAGTTTATAAGTACTCTTAGATAAGATATTACCATAATTATCATAGGTATATTTATAAGCAATATCACACTCTAATATTATCCTCATATACTATCTATAAGGAGAGAATTATGAAAAAAATATTTAGTATTATCATATGTTTAGTATTAATTTTAATGATTAGCTTGCTTAGTGTTCACAATAAGAAAGATGAAGATAAGTCTTTAACGAAAGTGAAAGTTGCCGAAGTTACCCACTCTGTTTTTTATGCTCCTTGGTATGTAGCTATAGAAAATAATTATTTTAAAGATGAAGGTTTAGACATTGAACTTATCTTAACACCAGGGGCTGATAAAGTAGCAGCAGCCGTCTTATCTAATGATGTTAATATTGGTTTTGCTGGTTTAGAAAGTACAGTTTATGTCTATAATGGTGGTGAGGATGACTACTTAGTTAACTTTGCTGGTCTTACGAAAAGAGATGGTCAATTTATTTTAAGTCGTTCTAAAGATGATAACTTTAATTTAGAAAAGTTATATGGTAAAGAGATTTTGGTAGGACGTCAAGGAGGAATGCCAGCCTTAAATTTCTTAAATGCTCTTAAGAAAATGAATGTTGATAGTAAGAAAATAAATCTTAACTATTCGGTTGAATTTGCGGCTTTATCAGGATCATTTATTGGCGGGATGGGTGATTATGTTAATCTTTTTGAACCTACAGCAACTAAACTAGAAAAAGAATCCTTGGGATATGTAGTTGCTAGTATTGGTGCATATTCAGGAGAAATGCCATATACTACTTACTATGCGAGAAAAAGCTATATTGAAAGTAATAAAGATATAATCGATAAATTTAGGAAAGCCTTAAATAGAGGGTTAGAATTTGTTAATAATAACAATCCGGAAGTAGTAGCAGAGATTATTCATAATCAATTTAAAGATGAAAGTCTTAATAATTTAACTACGATGATTAAAAGATATAAAGATTATGATTGTTGGTATAATGATACTCATATTAAAGAAATAGCTTATCAGAATTTAGAACAGGTTATGTTAGATAATAATCTAATAGAAAAGAAAACAGATTTTAATATTCTTGTTAATAATAATTAATAAATTCTAAGGAAATATAATGTCTAAAGTTTTAGAGATTAAAAATTTAAGTAAAGAATATCATACTCTTAAAGGAGAAGTTTTAGCCTTACAAGATATTTCTTTTGATGTAGAAGATAAAGACTTTATAGCTATAGTAGGTCCTTCTGGATGTGGTAAATCTACTATTCTATCGATTTTAACCGGTCTTGACAAGGATTATGATGGTCTTATAGATACTCATAATAAAAAGATTGGTTATATGCTACAGACGGATTGTCTTTTACCCTACTTAACTATCTGGGATAATGCTATTCTAGGACTTAAATTAACAAAGACTCTTACGAAAGAAAGTATAAATTTTACCAAGAGTCTTATTCACAAATATAATCTAGATGAATTTATAGATAAGTATCCTAGTAGTTTATCAGGAGGAATGCGCCAAAGAGTAGCTTTAATTAGAACCCTTGCTACTAATCCAGATATCTTACTTCTTGATGAACCTTTTAGTGCCTTAGATTATCAAACTCGTTTAGAAGTAAGTAATGATGTCTATAACATTATTAAATCTCTGGGAAAAACGGCTATTATTGTAACTCATGATATCGGAGAAGCTATTGCAACCTCTAATAAAGTTATTGTTCTATCGAAAAGACCAGCTATTATTAAAAATATTTATGATATTAGACTTAATAATCCTAAGAATCCTATTCTTAATAGAAAAGATCCTAAGTTTAATGAATACTTTGATATTATCTGGAAGGAGTTAGAGGAATATGTCACCTAAACAACAAGCCTATTTAAAAAACATAAAAAGAAATAATCTTTTGATACTTATTATTCAAATTCTAATTATTATTAGTTTTTTAAGTACTTGGGAACTCCTAAGTAAATATAATATCATTAATAGTTTTATCTTCTCTAGTCCTAGTAAAATCATTAAGACTTTAATTAGTCTTATTAGTAATCATAACTTCTTTAAGCATTTATTTACGACGACTAAAGAAGTCTTAATTTCTTTTGGACTAGGTTTTATCATAAGTCTTTTATTAGCAACAATATTCTATTTAGTAAAACCTATTTACCGTGTCTTAGATCCTTTTATTACAATGTTAAACTCGCTACCGAAAGTTGCTATTGGTCCTTTGATTTTAATTTGGTGGGGTGCTAATATTAAATCAGTTATTATTATGGCGTTACTTATTAATCTCATTGTCAGTTTAGTTACTATTTATACAGGGATGCTAAGTGTTAATAAAAATCATTTACTACTCTTTAAAAGTTTTAAAGCAAGTAAATGGCAAACTCTTTATTACTTGATTATTCCTAGTAGCATCTCTAGCATTATCTCAGCCATAAAGTTAGGACTATCTTTATCTTTTATTGGAGTTATTATGGGAGAATTTCTAGTCAGTAAAGAAGGGATTGGCTATTTAATTATCTATGGAACGCAAGTATTTAATTTAGACTTAGTCTTAACGGGAGTTGTAGTCTTAATTATCTTATCTTATATCTTTTATAAACCAGTGGCCATCTTAGAAAATAAAATGCTTAATAGAGCTTAATAAGCTCTATATACCAAAAATATTGAGATTAGTTAATCTCAATATTTTTTATTAATTAGTACTATCATCGATTGTATTATCCGCTACTTGGGAAATAAATATCTTTATTTCTAATTTAATACTAGGCTTATCTGGATACTGATTTTTATAATTATAAGCTAAATGTCCCCATTTCGTATCAAGGGCATCATCTCCTGATTCAAAAGGCCAATTAACATCAATAGTATATTTAGCTTGTCCAATCTCGGCATCTAAAACGGAACTAGAAATATTAAAGTTAAACTTAAAAGGATAATCATTCTTTAACTTATTAATTAGTTCTTCACTAGTTATTGTATTTTCCGGGACCGGTTCATTATGATCATTTAGCCCTTCTTTGGTACTATACTTAGTACCCATAATATCAGCACTTAATATTTCATAAGTTACTACGGCCCCCACTTCACTTTTATTATAAGCATTTAACTCATAATGATAATCTTTCATCCCTGGATACATGCTTTCTATATTTACATCAACATAATCAATGATGGGACTATCTCCTGATTGAAATAAAACATCCCAAGCTCTAACATGAGCATCCATCGTATTATTTACTTTGGTCGCGTAAATAAACCAAGCAAAAGAATTGCTACCTATTAGAATAATTAATAGGACAATTTGATGAGGTTTTACTACTTTCTTTAACTTTTCCCAAGTATTCATATAATCCCTTATTCTTCTTTTTCTTTTAAAACAAAGGCCCTTAAAAATTCATAAGAGAAGGCCACTCCTACACTCATAAAGATTAGATAATATATAATAACATTTTGCATTAAATGACTAATAAAACTTAATATAACTGTTTTATAAATAACTTTTCCATAAATACTACTAGCTTCGATTTCGGGATCTTCAATTTGATTAGCTATTCCTTTGGTAACAAAATAATTCTTATTATCTTTCTCTTCTTTCTTTATAATTCGGTGGGTTACTACAATTCCTCTTAATTCTTGTCTTTCCCCAAGATAAGTAATATCATCACCGACATTTAGACTCTTAGCATCCACTTTTTTACTTATTATGATGTCTCCTACTTTATAATCGGGAGCCATACTTTCAGATACTATTGTAAACATATAATAACCCCCAATATTTATTTTATTATTAGAGAATTTCTGAACAATAACTACTATTAATACACATAATAGGGCTACTGTTAAGATACCCTTTAATACTCCGAATATTTTTTTTATCATTTTTCCTCCTAAAACTTAAAGTTCTCAATTTTTTCTAAGTAGTTATCAATACTTTTCAAAAAGACATTTTGAATTTCACTTAAACTAGCTTGTTTTTTTAGCTTGGTAATAGCGATTTTATCCCCAATTTTTTCTTTTAAAGTACTAAGAGGCATATCGACATTTAACTCGACTATTCTTTCGATTAGATTATCAGTTATTTCTTCAATATTCTTCTTGTAGTCTTCTGTTGTTTTATCTTTACTTAGAGTATCAAGAGCTAAATAGTTTAAATAGAATGTATTATTTAAATAATCTTTTATAATACCATTTTCTTCATAGTTTTTATGTTCTTTCGTAATTTTAGTATCATTAGCAACATGACTTTGAAGAAAATCCCAGAGTTTCATCGCATACTGGAAATTAGTATTTTTTAATATGACATTAGTCTTCTTAATAGGGGGTATTACTCTAGCAACATGTTTTTTTCTTAAATCTTTATATACATCAGTATTTTGAAGCATGGTAATATTTTGTTCTAATTTTTCTATGCGTTCTTCAATAGAAAGAGAGGAATCAGTTGAATTATTATCAAGACTCGCAATTAAAGAGGAGTCAAGAGCTACATTAACATTAATTCTTTCTTTACCTAAATTACATTTTCCTTGATATTCTAGTCTTTTTATATCTTTAACTTGCGAGGTTGTTAAAGTTTCTTTTTTCTTTAATTCCACATAGTTTCGCATATTTTCAATTAAAGTATAAATAAGACGATTTTCATAAGTATCATAACTTTCATCTTTATTAATATTTAAAATCTTAGAGGGTTTAACATCGCCATTATCTTCAATCTTTTGAATAAAATTAGTATGTTTAGATAGATGTCTAATACTTTCGACTGTTACACGACGAGCTAATTCAATTTTTACTATTTCTTCTTCATTAACAATAAAACGATTAGGATTTCTTAAGATATTATCTAAGTATCTAATAGTATCTTCCATTAAATCTAACCATTCATAATCAACAACCACTTTTTCATAAGAAGTATTAAGATTCAGATTAGAGCGAATATTACTATTAAAATTTTGAACTTTGTTTTTATTATTTTCATATAATTTTATTATACTTAAATCTTCCATAATTCACCTTATGCTAATTTCTTTAATCTTAGTAAATACTCGATACATTCAGCCATTTTACCTTCACCGAATTCATCATTTAAAAATTTTACAAAGCCATCAATTTCATCACGAATATAAGCCACGTTTAACTGTTCAAATTTACGTAGTATTTTGCGGGCAATAAAATAATCAACCCCTTCAACTTCAGTACCACCACAAGCCACAAAGACAGGAACGAACTTTTTCATATGAGCTACAATACGATTACCAAAGGCAATACGGAAATGTTTAATGACATAATTATCCATTTTTTCAATTTTATCTAAAGTTTCTTGACTAATTTGATTATCTTTAATCGCACTCTGAAATAAATTATCTAAATAAGAATAGTTTATATCTTGAGCAGGAGTATTAACAGGTTCAAAAGCTTCACCCTTATCATTAATATCAATAGGCATGGCACGGTCATATACTTTATCAGTTACCATAAAAGTAGAATCATCGTTATTAATAGTCCCAATATACCACATATTAGGAGGGATTAATAGTTTCCCATCTTTTAAATGGATAGGGTCACTTTTCCAAGCACTAGGTACTATTTCTACTATCCATTCCGATTTATTAGGCATTTCTAAAATAGATAACATTTCGGCAAAGTAATACTCAACACGGGAAATATTCATTTCATCTAAAATTACCGTATAAATATCATCTGTATAACCAGCAACATACATCTCTTTTAAGACTTCTGTTTCATTAAATCTTTTGGTAAATTCATTGAAATAACCAAATAATTCGGTACGATCACGCCATGATGGTTGGACAGAAGCAATACAAGAGTCATGTTTTAAAAATTTTCCCCACGCATACGCTAGTGATGTTTTACCGGTACCAGAAATACCTTGTAAAATAACTAATTTCGTAGAGGCTAAGGCCGATACAAATAATCTAATCATCTTAGGTGTATAATAAAGTTTTAACTGACTAGCCGCAAAATTACGAAAAAGCTCTACTAACTGGGGTAAATCAAAAGAATTATTATAATTAGCTACTTTATAATCCTTAAACTTCTCATCAACTTCATATAGTTTAGGAAAACGTATTTCCGTATTCTTATCCGTAATCCCATTATCTTCACTAACATTTTCAGTATCACTCTCATCGGGTCTTAATCCTAGTTTAGAGACCTTCATAGCTAAGATATCTTCTTTTTCTTTCATTAGAGTAGCTACTTTACTATTTAAAGTACTAACCTCTTCTAATAATGACTCTTGATCAACTAAAGACTTTCTAATTCTTATATACTTGCGAAGAAGAAAATATCCTCCTAGAAATATTAAACCTAAAACAATAATCATTATTAGAATAGCAAGTCCTACTAAGAACCATTCGGGCATATTAAAATCATTCTTATAATAATTAACAATATTTAAATAAGCTTTAAAATCAAATATTTTGCCAATGCCATTAATTAATCCCATGACAATAGAGTTAAGACCACTAAAAAACTGAGATAAAAATTCATATAAAAAACGAAAAAATGTATCCATATACCCACCATCCTATAATACAATTATTCTTCCTGGTATTTTTTCTTTACTATTAATAATCATATCAAAAAATTCATTATTTTTATAGATAAAAATCGTCGAAAATAAATATAATTCCGTAATTTCCCCTGTAAAAGTATCATCTAAATATAAAGAAAATAAGTATCCTTCTTTAATTAATTTATCAATTTGACTTTTAGTCTCATAATAAGTAGTTAAACTAATCTTTATCTCAAGATATTTTTTAGCTAAAGTATTATTTAGAATCTCTAATAGTCTTTTTTGTTTCTTTTCTTTTGGCCATAGACTATTTGCAAATTCTAAACAATATCTTCGAGAAAAGTCTAAGTTAATAGCATTTTCTAAGACTAGTTTAGATGCTAATATATATAAGACAAATAAAGAGTCTTCATAAGTATTTCCGGTCGTAAAGGCTTTATTAATAGCCGTATCACTATAAAGATAAGATATTTTAACATTCTGTTCTAAAGATAAGTTATAATATCCTCTTTGAATTCTTTTTTCTTTTAAGATATATTCATTAGTTTCTAATACTCTAAAGAATTCTTTTTTTCCTTTTGTAAAACTTCGCAACCACTTATTTAATTCATCTTTCTTAAGCGCTAATCCCTCTATCTTTAGATTATTATCACTAATTAAATAATCTATTAAAGACTTAGAAGAATCAAAATATATAGCATCATCAAGATACATAATATAACCAAATAAAGCATAAATACTCTTAAGAAGAGATATATTATTATCACTTTGTAATTCTAGGAATAGGGGTTCTAATTCTTTACTTACTCTATTAGTAGGATTCTTTATATTATGATAATTAGTTTCATTATTATATCTAATATCAATATACTTATCTAAGAAAGGTTCTATTAAACTCTTTTGATATTTATTTTCAAAGATAATTTTATAAAATTCTAAAAGACTTTTTTTAACATATTTTAAATATTCACTTATTATATTTAAATCCATTATATACCTCCTATGGATCTATTATTTCTACTTTTATTATACTAGTATTGGTATCATTAGGATAGGTATAATTCTTAGATGGGTCAATCTTATAGAATTTTAATTCCCTACTACTTACGGCATCTATAGGAAAAGTAATTTCTTTAATATAAGAAACATCTTTAAGAGTAATATAATCTAATTGACTATTATCTAATAAAGATGAAGTAGTATCTACAAGAATTATATTAGGATCAAAAGATACTTTAACATATTTACCAATACATTTATCTTTAAGAGTACTATCAAGTTCTAAGAAGTTATTTATATCTAGATAATCCCCTTTCTTATAAGAATTAAAAGCTTCTATGATGGTACAATAAGTATTAGCATTCGTAATACTTAAGTCTAAATAAGGATTACTATTATTATCCGTAATACTATAAGTAACACCTTTCTTTCCGGATGTATAAATAAATTTAGCGGCAAGAGTTTTAACATAAGGACTAGTAGAAGTGGCTACGACCTTGATAATTAACTCTTCCCCCTCTTTAAAAGCTCTTTTGGGAACAACATTAATATTAATACTGGTACTATGCGTAGTATGATAGATAGTCCCAGTCTTATTATCTATCGTACATGTTGCATCCTCACTACAAGTAAATTCAATCTTATAATCAATATCATAATTAGTATATAATTTATTATTTAAAGAAGATAGTAAATCAAAAGTTATCTCAAAAGCTCCTACTCCACTCCAGTTATTTACTTGATAAGTAGCTTCTTTTTCTTTTAATCTATTACTAGTAAAATAAAATTCCTTACTACCAAGATAAAAGTTATAAAAAGTATCCTTAATAAAGCGAGCAAAGGTTAAAATAACAGGGGTTAAGGCTAAAAGAGAAACGAGAATGAGGATTTGTTTTAAATGAGGAATTTTCTTGGTATACTGCATATAAAGCCTTTCTATACGACTTGGGTAGCATTAATATTTATTTCTACTAAGTCAATAACAGATTCATAGTAATCAGGATTATTTTTATATTCTAAGGGAAAATATACTCTTAATAAGAAACGGTCAGTCTTTTTAGTCTTACAAGCCATAAAATAATCATTAGTATCTACATACTCTTTAAAATACATTCCATCTTGATTAGTACTAATATTTACGGTATTAATATTAGCCATCGTATTATCTTCTACCTTATATATTTCATAAGTAAGAGGTAGATTAGTAGTCATTTTTAACTGAATATTATAGTTTAAATCGACATTAGCTTTACCAGTATCATTAAAGTTAGATACTTCAAAATAATAGTCATAATAATCATTAGAAGGAACCATCTTGGTAAGTTCTAAGGACTTAGTAGTATTAGTAGCCTCTACGATAAAGAAGGCTATATTAGGATTTAATTTCAAGGTAGTATCGGATTCATACCGAGCATAAGTAAAACCGATACTACTAATTATTATGGTAAGAAGAAAGATGACGATGGAAGAAAAGAAGGTTTTTTTAAATTTTTTCTTATTAATATTATTAATAAATTTCTTTAGATGTTTAATCATATTACTTCTCTTTATTTTCTATGGTCTCTTGAATTTTACTTAAGTCTAAACGAATAGTATATTCTAAGAATTTCTTTTCTTTAGCTTTTAATTTAGGTAAATCTATTTCTTCATTACTAATCTTTTTCTTAAGATTTATTATTTCTTCCGGACTTAATTTAAATTTACTAGAGGCTTCTAATAAGTCATTAACTTCTTTAATATCTATATGTCTAGTGACTTCTAAGAGTCTATCGACTTCATTCTTCTTTTTAGTTTTAGTATCTTTAGGAGGATCCTCAATCTTAGTTACTTTTAAAGGGGTAGTATCAATATCATCCTGAAGATGTTTTAATTTAGGTTCTTCATAAGAAATAGCAACATCAAAGAGGATTAAAGTTATAAATAAAAGGGCGATAACACGATAATCACTAAAGACATCTTGCCAGACTTTTAGTTTAGGAAATACTTTAACAATTTTTCCAATAACCATATCTTTCTTAATAGGATTATCAATAGTATTATTATTATCTCCTTTAACAGTTAATAAGTCATTATCAATATATATAATTCGATGGGTAATAATATTTCCATCTTTCAAATAAGAAATAATATCATCTTTTTGTAAATTATCCTTACCAATCTTAACTAGAATAACATCATCTTTATATAATGCTGGTTCCATCGAACCACTGGCAATCTGAAAAATCGTATATCCAAAATAATTAGGATAAGGATTATCAGAAACTAGTACACTTACTTTACCATAAATAGCTAATAGTAATAATATAAATAATATACAAGACAAAAAATTAGCTAACCATTTAAATACCCTTTTTATCATACAATCTTCCTTTAACTGGCAATATATTGACTAAATTTGGCCTCTAGTTTAATTGGTAATTCTTCGCCAATTAAACTAGTATCAGCATCATTATAGTTGGGATCATCTTGCCATTCTAAATTTATCTTTAAGTGTCTTATTTTTGCAATATCTTCTAATTTAATAACCCCTTCATACGTTAACCCATCATTACTTAGCGAATCCCCTTCTAAATCCATAACATTAAATTTAATATTAGGATGTTTATCTAAGGCAGAAGCATCTATCGTAATAGCATAAGAAACAGCAACTTCGGAAGCACTGGTATCTATATCTAAAGTATAAGATGCTACAGTTCCCGGAGCAAAATAACCATCATCATTATGATTGTTGTTCGTGATAATAAAATCACTATAATTTAATTCTTTAGCTAGAGTTAAATCTTTACCATCGACTTTAATTACCCATTTAGCAATAGGAATATTGCTTGTAGCTTGGCTATTAGTTTCAAATAAACCGTAAGTCTTAGTGATGGTAATTAAAGTTAAAATAATAAAAAAGCACTCAAGTAGTAACAGGCGCTTTTTCATTTAACGTATCCGTTTTCTGTTTTGAGTGCTTTAGCAGCATCAACAATCATTAAGATTTCATACATAATTAAAAAGATAGTAGGAAAAATAATTAAAAACATAAATCCCCATTTAGATGTAAAAATACTATATAAATATCCTAAATTGTGTATTATCTTAGTGCCATTAACACGCCCAATCACATAGCTTCCCGATACTTTAGTATTATTAATAGTATAGGTTGATTCTTTAGTCGAAACCGCAAATTTATCTTCAACCACCCCTATATTAATCAAATACTCATTGGCTTTATTTCCATTATAGAAAAAAACTTCATCTTGATTAGCAATTTTCTTATCACTTTCTCTTTTTATTAATAAAAGATCCCCGGCATAAAATTTGGGTTCCATCTCATCATTATCAACAGCTAGAATGGTAGTCTTACCAAAAGTAGGAACATTAAATTCATTATATGATAATAAGCATACTGTTACCGTTATGGCGATAATAACCCAAACTCCAAGGAGAAAATCCTTTAAAATAATGCTTAGTTGCTTCATACTTCCTCCATATTATTCATCTAAATTATATCACGGTGCGAATAAACATTCAAGTTAAATATCCATATTCAAAATAGTTAAATAACTAAGGATATCGGTATAATTTAGATTAGCTTTTCCTAGATTATAATAATTATAAAGAATATCTACTTCTTTAATAGTACTCTCTAAATTATCTTCTTCTAAAGAAGTTATTTCTAAGTTAATATTTTCTAACTTATACTTATCAGCAATAATCATCTTCAGATTTTGTTCATCTAAAAGAGCGATATGATTAATAAAGATAAAATTATCTTGATTAATTATATTCTGTAAGTCGATATATTCTTCATTTAAAATATTAATCGTTAGATTATCATCTTCTTTTTTTCGTTCAAAGACAAAGTATAAGAAATTACTAGTTATAAATTTAAATACTTCTAAAATGGTAGTATCTAAAGTCAAGGAATTACTAATTCGTATATTAAAGATTTCTTCATCATAAGTATCATAATTAGTACTTAATTTTTCCAAAGACTCATTATATTTAAATAGTAGTTTATCATCTTTTTTCTTACTCTTAAAAAGTCCTATTTTAGTTTCATTCTTATTATGATTTAATTTAATTATTTCTTTTTCTAGTTTATTTATTTCTTTTTGAAGAGTGTTTTTCTTACTCTTATAAGTATCTTTATTACTAATCTTATTTTTCATATCTTCTAAGAGGGTTATATACTTAACAATTAGATTATACTCAAGAAGAGTTTGTTTTAATTTACCTATTTCTTCTAAATTATTATTATTACCAAAGTATTTAGTTACTAGTTTTTCGATACTATTAGGAGCATAATCGCTAATACTCCATTTCTTTGTAACAAAATTATCTATTAAATAATAAGTATCTCTATTATAAATATCATTACGTTCTTTTACTAATTCTTTTCTTAGATTAATTAAATCAGCTTCTTGATGCGTTTCTAAATACTTATTATGACGTTCTTGATAATAACGTTCTATCCTAGATTCATTAGCTAAATAAATCCCTTTAATATTAACTTCTATGGTCTTAATAAGATTAGGACACTGCCAATATACTTCATCAAATATTTTTTTAGTATCTTCTTTTTCTTCTAATAAAGTCTTAATATATTTTTTAGCATAAGTATTATAATTAAAATTTTCATAGGTAATATTAAGTCCTACCGTCTTAAAGGCTTTAAATATCGTTAAGAGCCATTCATTTACAGTCTTTAAGTCTTCTTTATAATAATGAGATAATAAGTATAAATAATAGTCTAAATGCATCTTTTCATAAGCTGTATTATACTTATTCCATTCATTTAAGAATTTACAAGTCTCTAAAGATTTATTAATATTATCAATTTTACTATTAGGTTTTAAAGAAGAAAAAGATTCTTTAAAAATTTTTAGTTTAGTTGTTACCTTATTTAAGAGTTGTTGTTTATTTTCTTTTTCTTCTAAAATAACCTTTTCTTTATTAGTTCTATTCTTAATATTATTAGTAGGCATAGTCTCTAAAACAGTCTTAAAATCATTAATTTCTTTTAATAAGTTTTCTTTCATTTAGAATCCTCTACTTTCTTTTTTTCGGTATCTAAATATTCTAAATATTCTAATAATATTTTATAGATATCTAATAGTTCTTTTACTTCTAAGTCATTAACATTCATATTTTACCTCACTTAATTATTATATAGTTTTTAGTACCACCTATATAAGTATTATCATCATATAATTTAAATTCCAAGCGATAAGTACCTGTCTTAACATTATTTTTTAATAGAAGATTTAATTCATTTATAGTATTAGGATCTTTTATTAAGATATATTCATAAGGATTATCGGTCTTAAAGAGAGCTTGGTCAACATAGTCATTTAAATCAACTAATTCATAATCGGTATCATAAATATTATCATACTTACGACGATATAGACTCATTCTTATAATAGGAGTATTTAAACCAGAGTCATAAGAAATAGTAAATTTCAGATTCTTATTGCCTTCTTCTTTAGAAGTATCAATTATAGTATTTTGGGGTTCTAAGGTTGATTTTAAACCATAAATACTATTTATAATCGTTAGATTTAGTTCTTTTTTAGTAGAAACATCAGTACCATAATAAATTCCATCCACAGAGCCAAAAGTTTCTATTACTATTTTATAAGTTCCGGTAGCAATACTGGCATTTTCAGTGTTAAATTCTAACCATCTACTAACATTACCTACTTTATCGGCTATTTTTATTCTAGTGGTTCCATCTACATCAGGGTAATATCTTTTCCCATCTAGGAGAAAATAAGCTCCAATTAGACCGTTACCAGTTACCGCGTTACCATCTTTATCTTTTAGAATTATCTTTAAACCTAATTTAGAATCAAAATATTTAGTATCATAAATAGTATTAGATCCTACGGATAAATTTTGATAATTAGTACTTAGATTAATAATGGCATTATTACCTACATATAAAGGGTTTTTATCAATAGTGGCATTTATATCTATTATAGAGTCTTTATTATTATAGAGGTTATAATGCATATTTTCATGTTCTATTCCTAAGACGCTATAGATAGTTTGATTATCCTTATCCCTTAGTTCAACTAATAAAGAATTATCGAGGACATCATTTTCTAAGGAAGTAGCACTAAAGTCTACTATAAAGATAAACTCTTCATCAGAATCATTATTCTTGTAATAGATTTTATTCATTGCCTCATCATCATAATGACTATTATTACTAGTAGAACCCATAACCGTAAAAATAGAAAAATCATAAGTAGCTTCTCCTAAGGTTTGTAAATCTTGTTTAGCTTTTTCTTCTTCGGAAGTAGTTATTGTATGATAATAGTATTTAGGACTTCCTTCAATAATATCTAACATAGTTATTTTTGTATTAGCTGGTAAGGCATAAGATGATACTAAAGTACGATGATATCCTTCTTTATAAAGATTAACATTTTCTCCAAATAAAGAGTAATAAGCACTAAATTTACTACCTGTAGTAATATTGGTCGAAGTAGATGCAAATAAACTATATTTATCGCCAGGAGTCATAGCGGCTTCATATTCATTAGTTTGATAAAGTGCAGTTGATAAATCAATATTAATTACTAATCTTTTAGTTTCATTAGTTAAAGCATCTAAGGCAGTTATAGCCATAATACTTATACTTACAGTTCCCATCTTTTTTGTTTCGGTTAAGTTTTTACTATGATATAGATAAAATAGTAAAGAAGGAACCACCGATGTATTATCACCGGCATAATAAGAAGTACCACTAATACTTGGCTCTGTCGACTTAAAGAAAGTATTTCCATTAGTTAACCAGCCTTGGTTTGAAGGTTCCATGGCTAAAGCAAAGTTATTATTAGCTTCTTCTTCTGTCTTAGCTTGTCTGGAGATGTTATTCTTATCTACAAGATTAATACCATTAGCTAAATTAGAGTAATCAAATCCTAAGATTTGGAATGAGGTATTAGGTTTAGAAAATTCTAAGAAAGTTAATTCGGTAGAGCCTAGAGTCGAATATTTACTAGCTACTAAAGAGATATTATATTCAATGACGGCTTCGCCAATAATCCACATATAAAAGTTAGAATCTTTAGGCGTAGGATCTATTATCTTAACGATATTAGTATTAGTCTCTTCGTCCATAAAATTACTATAGAAACCATCTTTATTTATATCATGATTTGTCATATGAAGTCCTAAGACATAGCTACCTTTATTAGGCATATCTTTCCAAGATAGGGTATCTCCATAATTATAAATAGAATTGTATATTCCAGTATTAGGTAATCCCTCTCGGGTATGAGTATACATTCCTAAGAAAGCTTGACCACTCATAATACCATAACTAGTAACAGCTTCATTAGTCGCAATATTTAAGTTTCGCCCTTCTAATAAGTAAATACGATTATCTACATTCCTAGTAACAGTTTTAGTATCATCATCAATACTTACCGTCTCAATATTACCATCTTTATCTAGGCTTTCTAATTTCTTCAATAGATTAGCCCCATTATCTAAATATAAACTAGAATTATTTTGAAGTTTTAAATCATCAATAATACTTAAAGAAAATAAAACATCACTATATTCATTAGTTCTATCAGTAGCTCCACTTAACATAATACTAGAATTATCTATAGTTAAAATATTTGTCCTTTGAATAGATATATTCTTATGCGGATTACTACTAGTTCCATAGTTTTTAATAGTTATTGTACTAAGACCATTAGTACTAGAGGCATTACCACTTCCAAAGATGGAACCATAAGTATTAAAGTTAGAATAATCTTTACCATCAATTTTAATATTAATACCATTAGTAACGCTGATAAAAGAGTAATCGTAGTTTTCATCTCCACTAGCATTAGCTTCTCCGCCACCAAATATAGTTCCTTTAATATCAATATCAGCAGCCGAAGTACTAGGAATATCTTGATTATCGGAGTAAAATCCTAGAATTTTAATTTTCTTAAAATCAGTAATCTGCCAGTAGCCATTTAAAGTTAAAGTGCTATTAGCATCAATGACGGTTTGACCTTCAGTATAAATATTAGGGGTTATATAAGTTAGACTACCTTCTTTAGTAAATTTACAGTTATAGCATTCTTTTAATTCATTATCACCGGTATCTAAAATTAAAGTAAAGTTTTTAAGTGGATTAGAAGAAGTATTAGAAATATTTATAAAACTATTCCAATAATTGCCATTAGCATTTTTAAAGTTATCAGTATAGGTTAACTTACTAGTAGAATTACTGTAAGTAGTAGTTGCATCATCGTAATTAAGATTACTATTATTTTCTAAGACGGCATTTTTACCTATGTAAACATTAGATTTACCATAAATAGTTGATGTATTAGCACCACCATAAACATTGCCATAAATAGTGCCGCCGGTAATATTAACAATGGTGGTGGAATTATTGGCTTTTTCTAATCCCGTAGCCGCGGCATTACCGCCTCCAAAAAGGCTACCGGATAAAGGAGCTTTACTGCTCTCGGTTCCAATAATTGTATTACCACTAACGTTTATACTGGTATTACCTTGAACGGTGGCTAAGGAGCCATTACCACCAGCATAGGCACTTCCCTTGATAGTGGCGTTGCTAATCTTAACGGTGGTATTTTGACCAACAGTACCATAATTTCCACCGCCATAAATATTGCTTGCAATAGTGCCACCATTAATAATTAAAGAAGTAGAATTGGTAATTGCGGCCTCGTTTCCCCCGCCATAGATAGTTTTAAAAATACCATCTTCAATAGTAACATTACTTTTATCAGCATAGGCTAAATTACCACCACCATAAACATTATCAATAGTGCCATTCATAATCTTGACAAGCGGATTTACGGTATTGCCACCTTCGTTATTACCACCATAAAGATTAGTAATATTACCCGCTGTAACGGTTATAGTTGTATTAGTTACAGTGCCACTTTTATTAGAGCCACCATAAACGTTTTGAAATTGGCCGTTAGCGATATTGATAGTCGTATCATCTATTCCGGCTTCATTACCACCACCAAATAAATTGGCAATAGTCCCATTTGTTACATCAATTGTGGAAGTGGCACTGTTAGTTTTATTACCACCACCATAAAGATTAGTCGTGGTTCCATCAAGATAATTAATTGTTGTAGTAACAGTATTACCACCCTCGTTATTGCCGCCAAAGAGATTAAGGGTTGTTCCTTGGTTGTGATTAATAGTTACTTTATCTACGCTACCACTTTTATTAGAGCCGCCATAAAGATTAGTTATGGTACCACCATCCTGAATAATACTTACATTAGTAGCATTAGCGGCATTGCCACCACCATAAACGTTAGCAATAGTATCATCATTACCACTGATAGTTAGGTTAGTAGTGGTCGTAGGAACTTTATTGCCGCCCCCGAAAAGATTAGTTATATAGCCTTTAGAAACATTTACATTAGTGGTAGCTACATTGCCACCTTCGTTATTACCGCCAAAGACATTATAACTATGGCCACCGGTAATAGCAATATTAGCGGTAGTAACATCACCACTAATATTGGAGCCACCATAAAGATTATTACAAGTTGTCCCTTCTTGATAAACATTAGTAGTCGTAACACTAGATTTATTACCACCACCAAAGACATCACCAACCGTTCCGCCTTTTAAGGAAACAATCACTTTATTAGATAGAGAGCCTGATTTATCATGACCACCAAAAACACGACCAATATTTCCATCATTAATGGTCACGGTAACATTTCCTAAAACATAAGGAGTACTATTAGTTTCTCCTTCGCCCCCACCGAAGACATCACCAGTTATTATTCCGTTATTTACCGTAACAAAAGTATTACCGCCGGATGGATTATAACTACTAGTTCCATTAACCGTACCTAAAGCACTACCACCATAAACATTACCATTAATCGTTAAATTTTGATTTTGACTACCGATATTTACCGTACTATTATCTCTTACAAAGGTATTAGAACCTTTGCCACCGCCATAAATATTATTATTAATGGTACCGCCTAAAATATTTAAGGTTGCATCACCATAGACTGTTCCACTGATATTGGAGCCACCATAGATATTACCTTCGACTACTCCTGATGTCATTTCGATACTAATACTGGCCGTTTTACTACTACTACCAGAACCATTCTGGTTACCGCCACCATAGATATTTTTCTTTATCGTACCCCCATTAATAGATATTTTAGTATAACTAGATGAGCTAGTACTACTAATACCAGTAGCACCGTAATTACCACCCCCATAGACGCTATTATTTATTAAAGCATTCCCGGTTATTAAAATATTAGAATTATCGCTAGAACCAATTGATGAAGTTCCTGGTCTTCCGTTACCAATTCCAAAAACACTACCCGCTTCACTTCCAAAAAGAGTGGTATTATTATTAACCAAGGTTTCATCGCCGATTATGGCATTACCCCCAATATAGATGAAACCAGTACCATTTACGGTACCATCCGAACCGCTACCTGTTGATCCATTAGAACCAGCAAAAACACTATAATTTACTTTGCCACCAGTTAAAGCGATAATTCGATTACCATAAGTAGCAGTTTGTCCAGCTCCCCCAGTTATCATATCAATCGTACCACCAGTTTGGTAAATATAAGTATCATTAACATTAGAGCGATTACTAGCGCTTAAAGGACCACCAATTAGATTGTAAATCCAACCGCCTTCTACTTTTATCTGTCTTGCAGTATAATGGGTTCCACCATAACGTCCTCCAACATAAATTCCGGTTGTCAAATCATATTTTCCTGTTCCAAAGGAACCACTTTTAACAATGGTTTTCATACCAACTTCAGAAGAAGAGTAAATATCTCCACCCCAAGAGCCCCCGACACAGTAATAAAATTCTAAATTACTATTGTTGCCAGTTACCCGGTCATAATCGGAGCCATAAACAACAGTAGCATTTACATAATCAGTATCTGAATTCCAACTATCGGTATTAGCATCATGAGTTAGGGAAGCAGAATTATACACTCCCGATTCGATTAGCAAATTATAAGTAGAATCATTGCCACTACTACCGGTATAACTATTACCACCAACAATGGATTCAATATTTACATAAGAACCATTTTGTCTAATTCCGCGGCCAATTTTCAAATTATGCCAATTAGCAATAATAGCATTACTAGCTTCCGCATAATTATTAGTCTTACGGGTAGTACTGTATAGTTCTAAATTTTCGATAGTAGTATCATTATAAATATTAATTTTGGTTTCGCTATTTCCCCACCAGCCACCACCACTAGTCTCGGGATGCCAATAAGTACTATGTTTTACCCCATTATACAAACCTGTAAAAGTAAATGGTTTACTACTAGTCCAATTACCTTGAAAAGACCCAGTCAAAACGGCTATATTAGTATCTCTAGTAGCCATATAATAATAAGTATTATTGCGATCAAAAAGATTATCCGCCGTATTTTGTAAGTATTCATAATAAGTACAAGATGAGCTAGTACATCTACCGCTTACCATTTTACCATCAGCATTATAATAACCATCATAAGAAGCATTATAACTAAATTCTCTAGCAATAAAGTATCCAGCCATTATTTGATTATCAAAACTAGTATCAACAATATCTTCACAATGGATATTTAATCTACTAGGATCAAGAACTGTCATATAGCCATTATTTAAATAATAATAAGTATTATTTTCATCATATGATTCATTATTTATCTTGACATAATAAGTACAACTATTTTGCCAACACAAAGTATTATTTTGATATCTACCTCTCGAGTTATAACCACTATAATATTCACGATATCCGGCTGTTTTTTGGTAATAATAACCAGTCATATCATACTCATCACAGACTCTTTTGACTGTTTGGACTTTTTGCAATTTTTTATCATCAAAGTTATTGAAGACACTATTCCAATTATTAGATGATATATAACTTACTTTAGCATTAATCCAAGATGCATGTAAATTCAGGATAATATCATTATATTTATCCCCATTTTTAGTAGGAGTCATGATAGCATATCTTTTATAGTTATCATAATCAAAAGTAATCAAAGTATTTGGGGTATCACTTATCCACCCATTAAATCCCTTGTCATTAGGTCTATTAGTAAAGGGATTATCAATAAGTTCTATATTAACTTTACCGTCAACTACAGGATACCACTTATAATAAACCATCTTATTTTGAGTCTCATCTAAAGATATAGAACCTCCGGTAGCATCATAAGCAATCATAACACGAACCATATTATGAATATTATATTTATTTTGACTAGTAAATGATGGTAGGGTTCCTCCTGTTTCTACAAAGTTTTTAGCTTCATAATAATTCCAATCAGCCTCTAAGTCATTAACATAGACAGTATCTCCTGATATGCCACTATTCTCGGGATTAAAAGTTAAATTTTCTTTAGGACTTAAAGCAATCGGATTAACTAATTCATTTTTATTGACAAAAGATACTTTATCTTTATTAATCCTTACTATTAAATCATCGTTTTCAAAGTTTTCTAAGACATTATCACCATAAGTAATCTTATTACCAGTAATTCTATATTTATAAGTATTATCTATCTGAGTATTAGTATTGGTATTATAATCATCATATATATCTTCTTTACTTAGAAGATAATTAATCTTTGTATTTTCCATATCATAAGCAATAGTTTTATTATCAGTGTCACTTGATTTAAAATTAGTATTAAGAATAATCTTTTCATAGGAAGAATTAGAGTCTTTATAAACTAAAGAGGCTATTTTACTATCTTTAGAACCTGTAGCATCCATACTAATTGCTAAAAGGGAAACTTCAATAGTATTAGCATTCTTCGCTAAGAAAGCCCCTGTATTAGAAACATTTAAAGATGCTCCTGTAAAATTTAGATTAGCTATCTTTGCTGTATTTAAGTCATTAAATAAAGACTCTTCTAATTTAAAATTAGATATCTTATGACCTCTTCCATCAAGAGAGCCTGTAAAAGCTTCTTTATTATTAATACTTAATAAGTAATTTCCAAAATCCAAATCATTAGTAATAACATAATACTTATCTAAGTAAAGATTAGCATCACTACTCTCTAAGACTTTCTGAAAATAGGCTAGTTCATTAGGAGTAGTAATTTGATAAGGGTTTTCTTGACTACCATTACCTGAGGAAAAAGAAGTGGCTACGACGCCATCATAAGCCGAAGAGGAAGTAGTTTCAGACCAGGTAGGAATTCTAATAAAAAGATATAAACATATTAAGACAATAATAATTAAGCCATAAAGTTTATAATTAAGATATAATTTATATTTATTATTTTTAGTCATAGAAACTCCTTATCTTATCGAAAAAAGCTTCACTATGTGAAGCTTTACTTCACTTCAAACGTGAAGATTATTTTAGACACCAGCAGCACTAGATTGAGTACTTAATTGAACATTATAAGAAATATCGGTACCAGATGCATTATTTTCGCAGTCAACATCTTGACCTTCAACCCACATATAAACACGAATCTTAGTAACTCCAGCATTTAGTCTTATTACTTGTTTATATGAACCAGTATATGTCTCTGGAGTAACAATATTTGGTGTTACTTCCGCAGCATTAGCCGTATCAGTACCGTTCATTGCATCCTTTAATTTAGTAGGATTAGTAATTTCTTTTTTTAAGCCAAAGTAACCAGTACGGTCAGTTTTATCATTAACGGTAATACCGTATTCAATTGCTGAGGCATTACCACGAGCGGTATGAGCATCAGCATTTGGTTCCCAAATAATGGCATTAGCAGCTGGTGTATTTAGAGCTTGTAAAGTGCCAGCAGCTGTTTCACTTGAGGCATTTCCTAAAGTAACAAAGCCAACACGAGAAGCATTCTTTAAGCCCTTATCTTCAGTTCCTTCTTTAGCTGTTACATTTGAACTTGTTGTTAAATATATAGTTTGAGCTTGATCAACTCGTAAAAACATATCGAAAGCAATATAATCGCCAGTATTTCCAGCTTTGGCTGCACTCTTAGCGGCTGTAATAGTATATTCACCGGTTTGAGCATCTGAGCCAATTACACCTTTATACATATTTAGTTCCGAATCAGTAACAGTGCCATCAGTAGAAACGGCATTTAAAGTAGCTGGAACCATATTTTTTGAGCCGGTATAACCTGCTGTAATATCAGCATTGGTTATAACTGTTTTCCACTCGCTAGCATCTGTGGAAATTTGTAGACCATTACTAGCTTCAACATGAACATCTAATGTACTAACAGTAACTGTTTGATTGGCTGTAAACCAAGCATAAGTTGCAGTACTAAACATTATGATTGTCAAAACTAATAAAAGGACTAAAGATCTAATTTTTTTTCTTTTTTTATCTTTTTTTGACATTTTCTTCAACTCCTAGTCTTCTTTTATATGCTCTTCAGTAAGATTCATATGCATTTTTATTTCCCCACCAATTAAGCCATCAACACACTCAGGATCATCACCCTCAAGCCATACTACAATTGTGTATCGATCAATATCGCCTGGATTAAAATTAAGTCTTGATTCTAAAACCAAGGTGGCTGGACTATCTTTTAATTCTTTAAAAGCTGTAGTCCCTTCTTCCGGAGCATTAGCTAAAGCATTTTTCTTCGCATAAGTTGTTGCTTCTCCGTTTTTATAAATCCTAATTCTAATTGCTTCATCTACGTTTTTAATAACATCATCAAGGATTACTTCATACCAATAGTTAAAAGTATCCTTTCCTCTATTTTCAACATAGAAGGTATAAGCAATGTAGTTTTGACCATTATGAGCCCCTTCTGCTTCCGTATCAATATCTTCTGGTAACCACTTATAAGATATGTTATCCATAAATTTTATCGGGGTTGCCTCTAATTTTCGATGGGCTTGCGGACTATTTTGGGATTCATAAATAGTAATTCCACTTTCTAGGGTTTCGTTAGAATCAAGAGTAATTGTAAATTTTCCTTCGCTATATATTATCTTTAGAATAATATACAACACGATAAGTAAAAGGAGCAAAGATAATAAAGAAATTTTTACAATTCGCGTCGTTATTTTTCTTCTTTTTACTTTGTCTGCCGTTACGATTACTTCTCTTGCCATACTATCACCACAATGCATATATGAACTACCTCTATCATATACTCCTTAATTGTATTATATTTTTGGAAATTTTGCAATTACTTTGTCAACTTTTGTCTTTTTTTGCAAAATTTATCTCCCTAATTTTTAGTAAATATCGTTTTGACTTTTAAGATAAATTTGTTTATAATTTTATTAAGAATAGAGTTAGGAGTTTCCTTATGAAGTTAAAAAAAGTGTATTTGTTACTAGCTTTAACCTGCTTACTCTTGTTGGTTAGTCTTATCCAAAGTACTTACGCAAAGTATGTTTCTAAAGCTGAAGTCGGCTCTAATTTTGCGATTGCAGCTTGGAATTTCAAGGTAAATGAGCAAGATATTAATAATAATAATGATTTAAGTAATGTAATAGTTCCTGTCTTTGAAAATAATCCTAATATTAAAGATAATGTTCTAGCTCCAACAGCAGAAGGATATTTTGATATTAATATCGATCATAGTAGCGTTGATGTTAGTTTTACTGAAAAAATAAAATTAGGACTTAGTGATAATAATACCGTTAGTGATTTAAAAATTACTGGTTATACCCTAAACAACAGTTCTTTAAAAGAATTTAATGGTGATGTAATTAGTACAGATTGCCTTTTAAGTGATGAGAATAAGATTAATAAATATCGTTTTTATGTAACTTGGATTGATGATGAGAATGAATCTATGAAAAATAGTGATGATACGGAAGCTACTAAAAATGGTACTGCTAGTATAAAAGTGGATTTATCATTTATTCAAAAAGCCCAATAGAACTTAAGAATTTTTAAGTTCTTTTTAAATTCCAATTATAAATTCTAAGACTTTTGGTAGAAAAATAAATATTCCAGCCACAGCGGCTCCAATTGCACAAGCTAAAACCCCACCAGCAGCAATATCTTTAGCACGTCCAGCAGCTTCGTTATATTTAGGACTTACCATATCGACAATAATTTCAATGGCAGTATTAACACACTCCATCCCAATAACTAGTCCAAATAAAATAAAACAAGTAATCCATTCCCAGATAGCAATATTAAAAAATATTCCTGCAATTATAACAAGCATCATCATCGTAAAATGGATTTTCATATTTCTTTCGCTTTTAACCGCCGAACCTAGTCCTTTAAACGCATATTTAAAACTATTTATTAATTTCTTATTTTTCATAAAACCTCACAAATCATACAATAAATATACTATATATCAAAAGAAATTACTACTCTAATCAGCCGGATAGTTTTTATTTTCTAACAATTTTTTTAGTCAAAAAAAGTTGCTTACTAATTATAAGTTGGGCAACTTTTTAAATTCTTTTTTATTAAGATACATCTTTGCATCAGCATCCATAATTAAATTGGCAAGAGTATGATGGTTATCATTTTTTATCGCATAGCCTATACTCATACTTATTCTATAAGGGTTATGATTACTATTAACTCTAGTCTCTTCCTTTTTTATATTAGTTATCAATTCTTTAATAGTAGCTTCATTATCACAATTACCTACGATAATAAATTCATCGCCGCCCATACGGGCTAGAAAATAATCTTTTTTGGTATTTTTAATAGCCGCTTTTAACATATTAGCAATATCAATCAGGGCTTTATCTCCTACTAAATGACCATAAACATCATTGATTTTTTTAAAATCATTAGCGTCCATTAACATTAAAAACATTCTGTCATTCTTATCATTAAACAGCTTATTGCCAAAAATATTAAAAGCTCTTCGGTTATTAACTCCAGTTAATTCATCTATCGTAGAGTTATTTTTTTCACCATCAAGAAAAATCATTAAAACAGAAATAGTAAAACCGACACCTATTAAAGTAATACCGTAATTAAATATCTGAACAACTAAACTAAGTACAGGAATTAAAGCAAATACCATCAATCTTTTTAATTCTTGATGACTTATTTTTTCTGTTTTCCAAGCAGAAAATAGATTTATAATGACACTTATAAAATAGGAATACGAAATCACATAATATAAAAATAGCATTCCTCCTCGATGATATAAGTTATACTCATCAAGATAAAATAAATTCTTGAATAATAAGTTTAATATTAATAGAACACTGACTATTATTACAGGGAAAACTCTTATTACTTTTCTTTTATTATCTTTTATAAATTCAGTTCTCATACCAAGATATTCATTAAAATAATAAGCATTTAAAATGCCAAAAAAGAAATATAAAGTATTGCTTATTAAGAGAATTATCTTACTTATTGGAAACATCGTTCCTTTAAAAACCCCAGCTATTAAGTCAAATGTAGAGAATACGATTATTGAAATTAGTAGTTTTTTATAAGTATTAATCGTTCTTAAGGTCTTGTTTTCACCGTGGATTTTTTCCATAATCATTAGTAATATCACAATACATATGATATTTACTTCTAAATAATAAATTGGCATATCATCCATCCTTCCAAATTACTTTATGCCTTTACAGAAAACCTTAATTAATAAACCCATAACTATTTTTTAATTATAGCATATTTTTCTAGTTTGTAAATTTAATATTAATACTACCGAGACCGTTATTTAAGCTAAGTGTTTTCTCTCCACTACCTAATCTTTCTTGTTCGATAGTAACACCATCGATATTTACACTGCCAAGACCATTATCAACATCAATTGTATAGTTATCTTTTTTATCCAAAATAGCAACATTCATACTACCAAGGCCGTTATCTAGTCTGGTTTTCCCAGTTAAAGAAGCTTCCAGTTTTGCGGCTCCAAAACCATTATCTAAATCAAGGTTATTTAAAGTACTGTTAGTAATTTCAATAGAGCCCACGCCGTTATCAACCTTTGCTTTACCAGTAGCAGTGATATTATCAAAGAATGCTTTAGACACACCAAGTTCTATATCCAAATCTACTGACGTTATATTTTCGATATTAATATTGCCACCACCGACATTTAATTTAAATCTTTCTAAATTTAAGTCTTTAGGAACAGTTATATTGATTATCTTATTATTTGAGTTGGAAGGAAATGGAGTTTCGGTAGAAATTTTTAATTTTCGTTCATATTCTTTGATTTCAATATTCTTAATGTTAGTTTCAACTTTTAGAGTATCACCAGCTTTAATATTTAGATTAGCACTAGTAAAGTCTAAATCAAGAGCAATTATATTCTGATTATTTATTATTCTTTCTTGAAGATTAGTTTCCTTTTTATTAGCCATAAATAAGCTAACAATAAATAATAAAGAATAAACAATTATGAAGATAATAAAAGTTGCTAAGGCAATTCCTAAAGCCTTAGCGATATAAACGACTCTATTCATTTAATCTCAATCCCACCAAATAAACAGGTTGCCGTGATATAAATAGTTATTTTAGCATCTGACTTCTTTATATATTTATTATCAATACCTCCAAAAATGTTTGTAGAATTAACGACTAAGTTAACATTCTCTGGTAAATATAAAGTAATACCTCCGAAAATACTAGATGCACTGATAAAAGCATCATTTTTCAATTTAGCATTTTTAAGATTTAAGTCAAGATTTCCAAAAACAGCATTTAATTCTGAGCCTCTAAATTCTTCTTCTATTTTCATCTTTTCCTGACTAAATACTGCATCAATATGTAAAATATCTTTGTTATCTATTTTAATATTTTTAATTTTATCTTTAATATCACGACCGGTGAAACCTTTAAAAACTAAAGAAATGCCAAAAACAACAAGAATAGAAGGAAATAATAACTTCCAAACAATAGTAAAATCAATAAGATTTCTAGCCGCTAACAACATAACTACTCCAATAAGAGTTAAAATAGCGGGCCAAGTTTTATCACTATCTTTATATAAGCCAGATAAACCAAATGCAATGATAATCAATGTCCACCAGCCATCAAAGAAGATATTAATTTCTGTTAGGCCTATAGCATTTAAGCCAAAAATCACTCCTAAAACGACTAATAAAATCCCCCATATAATATTATCTTTATTTTTCATATAAATCCCTTTCTATTTTTCGCTTCGATTTTTAAATTGAAGAATGATTGGTGTCCCCGTAAAATCGAAAGCTTCACGAATTTTATTTTCTAGATAACGTTCATAGCTAAAATGGACTAAGCCTTTGTTATTGACTTCAAAAGTTATTTTAGGTGGCTTGCTACCAGTCTGATGGGTAAAATATATTTTAAGTCTTTTCCCTTTATAAGAAGGAGCTTCATGAAGATTATATGCTTCCGTTATAACGTCATTTAAAACATTAGTCGGTACTTCCTTAACAGAATTATTATAAGCTTCAATGATAGCTGGCAATAACATAGATACTCTCTTTTTGGTTTTAGCACTCAAGAAAACCGTCTTAACGTAAGGAATAAATTGAAATTCATTTTTAATCTTTTGTTTCCAATCTTTTAAAGCCGTATCAAAGTCTTTAATCGTATCCCATTTATTAACCACTAAAACGACAGCTTTACCCGCATTTATCGCATAACTAACGATATGCTTATCATGTTCAATTATACCTTCTTCGGCATTAATAACGACACAACAGACATCACTACGTTCAATAGCTTTTAAACTTCTAATCATCGAATACTTTTCAATATTCTCATAAATCTTACCTTTTTTTCGCATACCAGCAGTATCAATAACAGTCATAACTTCGCCGTTATAACGAAAATCAGTATCGACCGCATCTCTAGTAGTTCCACTAACATCTGAGACAATAGCTCGATTAGCACCCAATAAAGCATTAATTAGACTACTCTTACCTACATTAGGTCGTCCAATAATAGAAAATTTTAAATTATCGTTTACTGGGGCTATATCATCAGCCATTTCTTTAGTGATTTCATCTAAGAGATCATCAATTCCTAAATTATGTGTCCCACTAATCGGTAAAACAATGGGAAATCCTAATTCATAATAATTATAAATATTTTCTTGTTCTAATTTGGGATTATCAAGTTTATTAACGGCCACGATTACTCTTTTACCAGACTTAATTAACATGTTGCGAATTTCATAATCATTTTGGTTAAGCTCATAACGACCATCTACAATGAAGACAATACAATCAGACTCATCAATAGCTAACTTTGCCTGCATTTTAATATCTTTATTAAAGTCGCCTTGACCAAGATCAATTCCCCCTGTATCGATAAGTAAAAATTTCTTATCTTTATAAGCAACATTTCCATAGATACGATCTCTAGTAATACCAGGAGTATCCATAATAATCGATTTAGCCTCTCCTATTAAGCGATTAAAAAGTGTTGATTTACCGACATTTGGTCGTCCGATTAGACATACTGTTTGCATATACATTCTCCCCTCTAAAAAGTTTATTTATCATAACATAATACTATGTCTTTTTCAATTAATTCAGGTTAGTTTTCGCCAATTTATAACGACTTTAGTAACTTTAGCAAAGGCTCTATTATCTCTGGTAGTAGAATTTAAGGCAGCTCTAAAGCTAATATCAGCATTTCCTAAATGATTTTCAGAAAAGTCAATAATTTTAGAACTACCACTCGTTAATCTTACATCAAAGTAATTACCAATACTTAGTTCGATGATAGTGTTATTGCCTAATTCGTAGTTAATATTAATCGTACTAATATAGTAATTTCCCGGAATATTATCGGGTCTTACTGTCCGATAAGAATAATAATTAGACCAGCCATATACCTCGCCACTTTCTTTAACTTTAATTGGCTTAACGGTCACGTTGAAAAAGTTAGCATCATTACTAACGGTATTCTGTACAACCCCAGCATCGGCAATCTTTTCTTCATAAAGCATATTACTACCACAAACCCCATCAACTATTTGAGAGTCCCCCGTCTTATTGATATCACTTTCTTTATAGCGATAAGTAGCATACAATTTATTATTGGCACTCCAAATTCGAACAGTTTCATAATCCATCGAAGAAGAATCTCTAGGATCTAAAATACATTTAGAGTCAGCTTTATATAGATTACAAGTCGTGGGATTTCCTTTATTATCAGTGCCAATATTCACATCACTTTTTAAATATCCCATATTTACTAAATCCATAAGAGAGATATTATCTAAACTCACTTTATTACTTCCCGAATTTTCTTTTCCTGTAAAATAATCGTTAGCATACTCACTAGCAGCCGCCTCAATAATTTGAATTTTACTACAAAAAGACTCAGTTTTTAAACTTTTACCAACCTTGGTAATCGCTGGAACAGCCACAGTAATTAAAACGGCCATTAAGACAATGACTGCTAATAATTCTACTAAAGTAAAACCCTTTCTATTTAATTTATTCATAAACCACCTTATTTTTCAAGACAGATAATATCAATAGATGTACTATCACTCGTTAAAACGCCACTTAAAGCAAAGGTCCCAGCGCTGTTTCCAAAACCATATTTTTTACATGAATTACCAGCCTTAGGTCGAATATTAGTTATCTTATAAACCTGACCCTTTTTATAAGTATCTTCTGCACAATAGTCATCTCTTTGACTTACTACCTTTTTATTGTCAACATAAAGATCAAAAGTAAAATTTAAATTTCCCCATGAATATCCGTTTTCCGATTCCGTAGAGGAATTTACATCTAAACGACTATAGCCAGTAAAATCACCAGATTCCGTGTAAGTTCCATATTCATTAATATTATAAGTTGCTTTTTCCCCACAGACTTTATTAGTAGCATCAAGACTAGTATATAAATATCTTCCATATAAGCGATTATTCTCAGAATAAATATCGATATAATTATTATCTAAAGAAGAATTATCGCGAGGATCGGTTACACAATCAACTCCTATGGTACATTTTTCTTTATCTTTTTTTAAATATCCTTTTTCTACTAGTAAACGAAGAGGAATTTTATTAGCTACTATAGTACCATCAGTCGTAGCTAAATCACTTAAATAATCTTGAGCATAATATTTAGCTGCAGCTTCGATACTTTCGACCTTCTTACAGAACATATTTGTCTTGCTTTTTCTTACTAAAGAAGAAACATTAGGAACGGCTATTAAAGCTAAGATAGCTAAAATAACTATGACTGCTAATAATTCCACTAAAGTAAAACCTTTTTTCTTTTGCATTATTATCACCATCTTCATTATATATTATATTTAGTTTAAAGGAAAGAAAAAAAGCAATTATTTCTAATCACTTTATAATTCCATCGAGACTAAAACTCTTAGCATCAGTTATGGTTACATTAACAATTTTACCAATCAAATCCTTAGAGCCAACCACATTTACTAGTTTCATAGTATCGGTATAGCCATAGACTTTATTGCTACCCTTTTCACTTATTCCTTGGATTAAGACGGGTACGGTTTTATTTAATAGTTTTTGATTATTTTCTAAAGAATAGCTGTTTACTAACTCATTTAGGCGATGTAATCTATCTTCTTTTTCTTTTAGAGGAGTATCATCAGGCATGGAAGCGGCGGGAGTTCCTACTCTAGGCGAAAAGATAAAAGTATAAGCACCATCATATTTACAATGCTTAACGACTTCTAAAGTCTCTTCGAAATCGGATTCAGTCTCTCCAGGGAAACCAACAATTATATCGGTAGAAATAGCAACTCCTGGTATCTTTTTTTTCATTTTATCAAAAAGTTCTAAATACTCTTCTTTAGTATATCTTCTACCCATTAATTTTAGAATTCTGGAAGAACCAGACTGTAAAGGCAAATGAATATAAGGCATAATATTAGGATACTTAGCAATCGTGGTAATCATTTCATCAGTAAAATCCCAAGGATGAGAAGTAACAAAACGCACTCTTGGAATATTAGTCTTAGCTACGGCTTCTAAAAGACCAGCAAAGGTCATTTCATTTTCTAAATCTTTCCCATAGGCGTTGACATTTTGACCAAGTAAAGTTACTTCTTGATACCCTTCACTAACTAGTTTTTCGACTTCTCTTACAATTTCACAAGCTCTTCTACTTCTTTGTTTACCCCTTGTATAAGGAACAATACAATACGTACAGAATTTATCACAACCATACATAATATTTACCCAAGCCGTAATCTTGGAATCTCTCTTATAATCAATATTCTCGTAAACATTCCCTTCAATTGAATAAACCTTAATATCTTGTCTTTCTTTACCAACATTCTTAATCATCGTAGCTAGTTCATGGATATTATGAGTTCCAAAGATAATATCAACATATGGATGTTTAGTCTTTAATTCATTAACAACAACTTCTTCTTGAGCCATGCACCCACCAATACAAACAATTAAATCTTTCTTAGTAGTAGCTTTAAGATGTTTACAACGACCTAAATAGCCGAAAACTTTATCATGAGCATTTTCTCTAATCGCACAAGTATTTAAAACGACAATATCACTATCTTCTAACTCATCGGTTTCTGTATACCCTAGATTCTCTAAAATAGCCTTTATTTCTTCACTATCATGCACATTCATTTGACAACCATAAGTTCTTAAGAAATATTTTTTACCGGCATAAAGATTACTTTTTTTCTCTTGCTCTAAATAAATAACTTCGGAATTTTTTTTACTTCTTACTTTTGCTTCTTTCATATCTGGTAACATAAGATACACCTTCTTTGCTAAGAAATTATATCAAAAATATAGGGATTATGCTACTATTATCCGTGTATTTTTTCGTTTATTTAATTATTTTTCTCCTCCTTAGCCTTTTATAGTTTCTTAGATATTCAATATCTATTTAATTAGGTCTATATATAATAAGGAAAAAATTCTTAGATGATTTTATTCTTATAGATATATATATCCTAACAAACTTTAAAGTCTTAAGCAAGAAAAAAACGACTATAGTCTATTAAACAATAATCGTTTTTTATATTTATAAAGTCTTATATTTAAGCCGCTTTAGAATCATTATTTTCTATTTGATTTAAGAAATTCATTAAATCTAAATTATCGTTAGGACTTAAACTTAGAGTTTTTTCTGCTTCTTCAGGATGGTTATCTTCTTTTAAAGACCCATTTAAGAAAGAATTTAAATCAATAGGAGCATTGGAGTCATTATATTCGCCCACAACTTCACTAGAAGTAGCTGGATTAAAGATAGTCTCTTTCTTTTTAGTTAAATCATTCTTTAGAATTCGTTCTTTAATTTCCGCAGCATCAGTTTTTTCTTCTGGTTTTATTTCTTTCTTAGAATTTTCTTTACTAACAACTGGTTCTATTTTAAGAACTTTAAAGCCTCTTTTCGGTTTAACTTTTTTAGTATTTTCTGTTTCTAATTTATTATCTTCTTGAGAAATGGTTTCTAGGTACTTAGGAGTTTCATTCTTGGTGGGCTCTAATAAATCAGCGAAGGCTTTCTTATCAGCTCGGGTAATGCCATTTTCTTCTTCATCAAAGGAAATAACTGGTTCTTCTGAGGTCAAATTATTACTCTTAATACCAAAGATATCATCAGGATTAAAGATTTCACTAGCTTCTTTAGATGGTTCTTCTGAAGAAATTCTTTTTTTACTTACACTTTCTCTACTAAGAGGAGCTTCATCAGCAAAAATATCATCTGATGATACTTCTTCCCTAGATTCGAGATTTTCTTTGGTACTTGAATTTTCTCTAAAGATATCTGACTTGTAAGAACTTTCTTCTACTGGTTCTTCCTCTTTAGAATTATTATCTAAAGAATTATTAAAATCTATAGTATTAACTTCATCGGTAGAAATTTCTTTTTCTTCAGGAATAAAAGATAAGGTATCACTAAAGAAATGATGAGTCTCTTCTTTAGGAGTTTCTTCTTCATAAGTACCATTTAAAATACTATTTAATTTCATTTTGATATTAGTATCTATGAGATTATAACCTTTATTCATAGAACTTATTATCTCGTTTTTATGACTATTAAACGCAGTTATATCTTGATTTACTAAGGATATTTCTTTATCGATGTTATCTTGTTCTTCACTTATATATTTATTTAAAGTCTCGGAATCACGATAATCATAGATACTTACATTTATATAACAATTAACTTTTAAATAGATGGATAATACTTTATTATATAAATCATTCATTAGATATTTTAAATCGGTCTCATAGTCATTTATTTCTTTTAGAATATCTTTACTCTTAAGAGAAACATTTATTAAAGAAATGTATTTATTATTCTTAAGAAGTATTTTATCTAAAGAGTTAAGTAAAGGTTCAAAGTACTTACCAAAATATGAAGACCATCTTTCTTTGGAGAAAGGTAAATCAAAAAGACCATTACTACGAACACTAGTATATAGATATTTAGTTTCTTCGGTACTATTAGTAGAACGATTTTTATAGCTTTCTAATGTCTTTATATAAGCATATTTATCTTTTAGAGTCTCTTCAATACTCTTTAGAGTAGTATCTTCTAAATGAGGATTATTTAAGCTTTCTAGAGTAGTATTATAGTCTTCTAGATATTTACGATAGGCTTTTTTAAGAGTTAAGGGAACTTTACTAAGATTAGCTAAGTAAGAACGATAGATTCTTATATAGTTAGCGTGTTTTATTTCTTCTTTGGTTTCTAAGTAAGATTCTAAGATAAGATTTTTAACTTCATTAGTATCTAGATGCATTATTTTATATAGTTCCATTTGAAGTTTAGTTATATTATTACTGATACCTTTAAGAGAATGTTTAAGTTTCTCGGTACAGATATAAGTGAAAGTTTCGTGTTCTAAAGACTCTTTTTTTAGTCTTAAAGACTTAATTTTACTTATTACTTCTTCGTTAAGAATAAGTTCTTTATTTAAGACAGCACTCTCCATTTCTTTTATTTCTTTAGAAATAGCTTTAACGGTTAGATCTTCTTCCGTAAAGTTTCTTTCTTTTAGAAGAGTATCAGTAGTTATTTCTTTAGCTTCTTTATTAGTTTCAATGGAGTCAATGCGGTCTTTGATATAGCCAATTAGATGGGCACGATAATCTTCTATTTTCGATACAGGAGCTTCACTTATTAGTTTACAGACCAAAGTTACGATAGCTTGTTTTTTATCGTTAAAAGTTTGGATTAAAGTTTCTTTTTGACTATTATAGTTATCTATATTAGCATCAATCTTCGCATAATCTTCCCATAAAGAGTCAATTTCACTAGTAGGAGCATTAGTCTTTGTAGCAAAGTTAATTCTTTTATCTATATTATTTAAAGATTCTTTTAAAGAAGCAATAGCACTTTCGATATCTTTTACTTTAATTAAAGATAAATAATCTAAGTCTACTCTTTTCTTAATATTTTCTATTACGGCTATTAAATCAATGATAGTAGCATTTTTTAAATACTCTTGTATATCCTCGATTGGGGATTTTAAAATCCAGTCTGTAGTGTATTCCATATGCGACTCCTTACTATCTATACTTCTTAATTATCTTATAAATAAAGAAAAAAAGCAAGGGTAATTAGCAATTTTTTATTTCCTTGCTCTTTAGGATATTATGATTTCTTATATTAATAGATGTCTTCTTCTTTGAGTTCTATATTTAGACAGGTATCTATTATCTTATCTAAGATAGTCATATTCTTACCGATTTTTTTTACGTAATCTGGACCAGCCTTAGTCTTAAGATAAGTTAATACTTTATCTAAGGTATTCTTATCTAATTCAAATATCTCTATATAATTAATTATAATATCATCTATAAAGTAAAAGCCTTTATTTTTAAGTAAGTTATATATTTCAATAAAGTTATTCTCATCTATCGACTTTAAATAATCTAAATTATAATTACTATACAAGATATCTAAATAAGTGTCATTCAAGTATTTATCAAATATCATTTTCTCGTTTCTCCTTTTCCATAAGTATTTATTATAGACTCTAAAGATATACCATAGTTATCTTCTATGTCATGACTACTCATACTAAAGATATCTATTAGTTTATCGGTATTATCTACTAGTTCAAGTCCATTAGTTTCTAAATAGTTAATCTTACTTATTAATTCTATTTTTGATATTCTTTCAATTATTTCATCGTTTATTTTTAAATCAATATTATGATTCTTACATATTTCTTGTTTATATATTTTATCTTCTATTCCTTTATTAAATTTAAAGCCTATACTTAATAAAACTTGCATTTGGTCTATGGTTAGATATGTACTAGCAGAATATTTGCCCTTTCTTAAGTAATAAATTTTAGTCCCTATCGCCATTAAATCATCCTGATTATATTCTAAAGCGTTAGCAATTGTCTGTTTACCATTTAACATTATTTCGCTTTTATGAACAATTTGAAAATCATAACCGATATCATTTTTTTTAATTCTTATTTTATCTGCGGATTTAATTGTGTTGATATCGATTTTATTTTCTTGTAATTTTTTCAAAAGTTCAACATAATCTTCAAAATTTTTGGGCATCATTATAGGGTCTCTTTCGTTTTCTAGTACAACCATCAAGCCAATATCTCTTAACTGTTTTATCTGTTCAACAGTTAAATCCTTAAAACCACTACTGCTTTTCCCTCTCTTAAAGTGATTAGTAATTCGGCCTATGCCAATTGTTTCTACATCTTTGCCATATTTACTTTTTGCATCTTCTCTATTAGCAAAATATTCAAATTCATACCCATCATTTATTTTTGTTATTCTTACTACTTCTGTTACTTTAATGCTATTTATATCACGACCTGTCTTATCTTTAGCCTTTTGCATTTCTTTTAAGAGCAAGACATAATCTTCAAAACTTTTGGGCATCATTATAGGATTTCTTTCATTTTCCAGTGCAACCATTAAACCAATATCTTTTAACTGTTTTATCTGTTCGACTGTTAAATCTTGATGACCATTACGGCTTTTTCCTCTTTTAAACCAATAAATAATTAGGCCTATTCCAATTGTTTCTACATCTTCACCATATTTTTTTCTTACTTCTTCTCTATTAGCAAAATATTCAAATTCATACTCATCATTTATTTTGGTTATTCTCACTACTTCGGAAAATTTAATACTATTTATATCACGGCCTGTCTTATCTTTAGCCTTTTGCATATCTTTTAAGAGTAAAACATAATCTTCAAAACTTCTTGGATTCAATATAGGATCTACTTCCCAATCAAAAATAAAATTCAAAGTCTTTAATCTACTAATTTGGTCAACCTCTAAGTCTGGACCTTTTGAATTCTGATTAGCTTTGCCGTGTCTAAAAGCATAGACATAGCCTCCTATACAAATTAAGCCCGACTCCTTATATTCTTTTTCATTTATAATAACTGTTTTACCATTTTCTTGTTTTGCTTTTATTTTCACTAATTGAAGAGTAAAATTACCGTCAGTTTCAATTACCTTTAATTTATCATTACGACTAATATTATTTATATCAATTCCTTGATTTTTTAAAATACTTAAATAATTAAATATCTTATCGAAAGTAGACTCAGGCGATGCTAACTCATCTATTTCTTCTTTTGAATCAACAAAATCACGGAAGGAACTTTCGACTTGTAAAAATCCTTGTAAGAATTTTTCTTCATCATCTTCTGATTCTTTTTCTTTTCTTTGTCTGGTTGGCTCATCTATTTTAATATTCCATAAGTCGATTTGGGAACCTAATCTTAAGATTTCTTGAATTACTCTTCTGCTTTTAACGCTATCCAATTCTTCAGAATTATTAAAATATTTAATATAGCGATATAAAATTACATCTAACTTTAGACCATAATTCTTTTCTTCTAAAATACTACTGTTCTTATTGGGAATTTTACCACCATTATCAGTTATCCAAGCTATAATAATTTTCAAATCTTCTAAATCATTTATTGGTGATTGATTTCTTTTTAAGTTAACGATGTTTATATTATTAACTAAGTCCATTACTATTGGGCGTTCTTCTTCGGTAAATATATGACCGTCGGGATAAGAATGAATACATCTGCCTATTTGCTGATAGAATAGTATTCTTGAATCAACACTTAATGGTCGTAACCAAACAATACCTTTGACGCCTTTTAAGTGCGCACCTTCATTTAATTTATCCATGACAAATAACAACTTTGGTTTACCATTAGTTTCTTTATTAAATTCGGCTAATTCCGCTTTATTTTTACTATTACTATAGTAACTTAGAAGCGAGTTTGTATCAACCATATCAGAAGTCTGGGCTTCTATTCTTGCTTTTAAAGTTTTTTTATCCAGTTTTTCCCAATCTTGGTGTCTAGCAATCACACTTACCATAGTACTGTTGAAAGTATTTAAAGCAGCTGGTTTGTGTTTGATTTTAACCATATCTAGTAACATAATGTTATCTTGTTCTTTATTTAAGAAGACTTTATCATCACTAGATAATTCTTGTTTTTCAATGATTTTATTATAAATAGATAATAACTTATCACCATGCACCTTCATATACTCATTAGAATATAAATATTGTCTAATTAAAGTAGTATAATCTTCCATTATCAAAACAGCTTGTTGTCTACTTATCTTACTGCCATCTTCGCTATTATAATAAGTACCATCTTTTTTACGACCAACTGGTAAAAAGACAACATATTTACCATTTTGACTTAAATTATCGGCAAGTATTTTTTCAATACCACTACTTTGTTCAACTTTTCGGCATAATTGTTCATATTTAGAGAAGGCTTTGGCTTTTTTCTCTGGATTATCAATTACCAATATTCGTTCATACATCTCATCTAAAGTGCCATCACTTTTATAAACGTAAAGAGGATTTACAAATTTAGGATTAGGTAAAAGGCCAGCTTTGATGGCTGATTCTAAAGTTTCATTAATGGCTAAATGTTTATTTAATTCTATCTCTTCATCAGAATAGCCAAAATATCTTGCCCAGTAAACAGCCATATCTTTATCATCACGGTCGCGTTCAGGGGTAGCAGTTAAACCAAGGACTTTTACTTTTTTCTTATCTTGATTTGCCATTAATTCATTAACAAACTTTGACCATTCGGGAGCCCCGCTTCGATGAAGTTCATCTAAGATAATAAAATCATATTTATCATTATATTTATCTTTTAACTTATTAGTTTTTTTATCTTTTAAATCTTGATAAGTAGTTAGAGTTAAATTAGGAAACAATGTATGATAATCAGTATAGCCAAAGAACTCATAAATATAATCTTCAATTTGGTTTAAAATAATATCATTGGGAGCAATATAAAGCATTTTAGCATCTTTACGATCTAGCATTTCCGATAAGGCTAGAAAACTTTTACCGGAACCAGTGGGCATAACTGCCGTAGCAAAATTCTTTTTAGCTAAGATTTCATTAGTATTAACATAAGCTCTTCTCTGCAGTTTTCTTAATGGTAAATTATATTCTTTTAAAGTATTATAACCAATATAATCTTTTAATTGGTCTAAGATAATATTGGAATCACTAGTAAATTCTTTTCGATTGGCTATTAAGGAGGCAAACATGGAAGTAGCAATCGAACCATCATCACTTAAGGCTTTAACTTTTTCATAATAATCCATAAAATTATGGCTTACTAAGGCATTAACAATCTTTCTTCTTTGCATCTCATTAAAGTTAGTCTTAAGATTTAAAGACTCTAAATCGATGGCATCAATTAAACCATTAGCATACCATTCTTCTTTATCTTGAGACTTTAATTCTTTATCACTTATATATTTAGTAAATAAAGTATTAAAAGCAACTGTCGGATTAGTAAATAAATTATACATATCTTGAACTTGTAAATTATTAACGTAATCATAAAGACTTTGATAATTTTTAGGTAAATATAAAGCCACGGTATCACTTACTTTTAGGGCATGATTACCACTTCTTGCCATAATAGTTGGTTCAATACCTAAAGAGTTATCTAAAAGACTTTGCAAAGTTGCGTTGTATTTAGGATTATTACCGAGTATTTGATTTAATAAATTAACAGAGTAAAAACTTCTTAACTTGGCTTTTACTAAATACATAGAATTTAAATATAATTCTTTAGCCTCTTTATAAGAGATTTTACCTTCAGTTAAATTATACAAGTTATCTAAACTTAGGTTTAAATTTTCCGGATTAAAATGACTATAATCTACTTCTTTCGTACTTTGTCTTACTTCATCTAAATGAGTTATTAAATAACTTTTTATTTCTTTAATTTCTTCCGTTTCCGGTACTTGTTGGATAAGAGCCATTATCTCAATTAAAGAAGTTGGCATTTCTACAATCTTTTCTTTTGGAACTTCTTTATAATGTTCAAGTTCACGAGAAGAAAAAGCCGAACCCATTGTTTGAATCACAAAACGATTAGTTTTACCTTTGACAACTTCAAAATCTAAGACATCTAAAAGCATAACTAGTTTATCTTTAGCTAGATTCTCAGTATCGCTATAACCCTCATAAGGCTTACTTTTAATAAAATCTAGACCATTTTGAAATTCATCATTAGTCTTATCAGCATATTCTTCGGGTAAAGTTTTCTTAAGACTCTCTAATTGTTCTTTAGTAGAAATATTTTTTAAAGATTCAATATAGTATTTCTGTAAATCAGTTAAATCATCCTGATGTTCTTCTAGATAAGTATTAACTCTTTTTAAGATTTCTTCATAAATATACTTACCGGCATTAAAAGTAGTTTTACCAAGCTCATTCTTAGGAACCTTTACTACTATATACTTATCTTCATAGTCACTTCGGCCATAAGTTAAACACACATTCGCATCACTACTTAAAGAGATGCAATTAGTATCTTTATCATAATGAGTTTTAACATGATTAACCATTTCTTCTAAAGTAAGGCTAGAGTCTTCATTATATCTATCTTTATGATTAAAAAAGGTATTATCAGTAACTATTTTCCTGATATGACCAGCCTCATCTAAAATAGATTTATCCCTAATACCAGTCATATCCCTTTTATTTAAAGCTCTAAAGAAGTAATAATAATTATCATCTTGATAACAATTAGTTATATTAAATAATTCATCCATAATATCAATCCTTACTATTAAATAGTACCATAATTAAGAGAAAAGAAAAAGACTACTTAAACATAATATTAATATTCAAAAACATCTTAAATATAATCATGATAATAATCCTTTAGATACTTCTTTTCACTTTGATAATTAAAGTAATAATACTTATTAAGTCCCAGATAATAAGGACTATAATAAGACTTATAAACTATTTTATGATAAGGAACATCATAGATAATTCTTTCTAAGATAAATTTATTTTTATAATACTTATAATCTTTTAAGTATATATATATCTTATAGACTAGGAAACTAATCACAAAGATACTATTAATCTTAAGATTAAAACTTACTATACTAAATATTATTAAACTTCCTAGAGATATCATAATACTTAGGATATTACTTTTTAAATAAGGTATCCAGATATTTAAGATACTACTTAAGATTAAATAACCATCTAAAGGAATTATAGGTAACAGATTAAATAATAAAATACTAAGATTAAGTTTCATAAAGAGATAATAAGTATAAGAATTAATATAACTTGAGGATAATAAAGTCTTAAAGATAGGTATTAGAAGTATTTGATTAATAATGCCTCCTAAACTAATAAGTAATTCTCTTAGAGGAGGATAATTTATTAGTTTATGAGTAGTTATAAGTCCACCAAAGGGATAGATAGTTATTTTATCGATAGAGACTTTAAAAATTCTTAAGAAGAAAATATGTCCTATCTCATGAATAATAATAATTAAAAAGCTTAGGATTACTTGTTTATAAGAGCCTCCTAAACAGAGAAGAAAATAGATAAGAATAGTAGATATATCAAGACTTATAAGTTTCATAAGAGATATAAGTTCCATTATTATCAATAGTTAAATACATATAATTAGATAAAGTTGGTCCCAAAGGTGTATTAGCATCTATATAATCATAAAGATTTAGATTATCTAAGTTAATATTTGAATACCAGATATCTATTCCATCTACTCCCTGAATAATACAGGTTGGTCCTAAAGTGTCTTTATCTCCTAAGAAGACAATAATTCCACTGGTAATGGTAGGTATAAGATAATTTTCTTCCGTTGTTATTTTAGTTCCATTTAAATAGGGACTACCATCTAGATAAGAGAAGGTATTATTCATAACGGTTTTAGTGGGTTCAGGAATGGTATAATCAGGCAGAATATTTCCCAAGTATTTATTATATAGATTATTAAATTTTGTAAAATTAAGTTGTTTCGTTAAGACTTCTTCAGTATAAAATTCTTTAATACGGGAGTTACTTTTAATTAAAATGATACTTAGAAGTAAAAAGATGATACTAAGTAATAGTTTAGTTAAAGTATTACTTAGATATGCTTTAATTTGGGGTTTTAAATGCCATCTTTTGAAACTTTTCTTTTCTATGGAAGATGCTTCATAAGAAGGCTTATCATCATTAGAAATATAATATGTATAGGAATGTTTATGTTTATTAGAAAGGTATGCTAAGATTTCTGGACTCATTATTTATCACCATTAAAGTCTATGAAAGTTTCTTATTTTTTAGACAAAATTTAAGAATTAAAAGACTAAAAAGATAATAAATAAAAGTCTTTAATGATATATGAATATTAAAGAATAAGAGATAGTTAATTAAGTATTTTAGATATATGTTGGCTAGATGAAAGTATTTATATTTCTTAAGAATTAAGATTAAAGGGATAGTAAAAAGAAAGATTATATTTCTGGTATAGAAAATAAGGGGTATTAAGGAGATAAGAGTAAGGAGAATGTTATTCATCTTTAGCTTGGTATTACTTAAGTAAACAAGATAAAATGTAGTCTTAAAGATAGTTGTAGTCATTAAGATATCAATTATTAAATAGATGATAATCATATCGAGTAGTCCTTTAGTATTAAAGCATAAGTTGTATCGATAGGATTTAGATTAACTTTACAATGTACTTGAGAGGCATTAAGCTTACAAGAGCTTATAGTTCCAATAGATAGATTGGGAGGAAAATTCGTAAGACCACTAGTATAAATAGGAGTATCATCACGAGGGATATCTTTAGTATTTAAAATTATCTCTTGTTGTTTAAAAATACCTGTAGATGACTCTACTCTTATGGATATAGTAAGGTTATCTAAGGTTAAAAGAGTATTATCTGTATTAGTAATACCAATTAGTCCATGATGATTAATAACGGGATTTTTAGGACTAATCTTACCATTACTTTTAAGAAGATAAGTATTAGAGTTATAAAGATTCTTCAATAGAATTTTCGTAATATCATAATTATAATTAGTATAAGAGATATTACTTAGTTCTTTTATTTCTTCTTTTAGAGAAGCATTTTCTAAGGATAAAGCTTCATATTTAGTATAATCTAAGTCATTAGGACTTAAAAGATTCAAAAGAGGATTAAGAAGTAAGAAGAGAAATAAAGTTAAATAAGGAATAATTTTCTTTATCATAGGAATCACACTTATAGTATGATTATTATTTTTTCTTTTATACTTTAATTAATATTATGGGATTATTTTTTAATAAGATGTGTTCACTCTTCGATAAAAGACTTCTTAGTAATTAGACTATAATAACCATTACTACCTATGATTATATGGTCGATAAGAGGAATATTCATACTATTACCAAGTTCTGATACTTTTTCGGTTAGAATTTCATCTTTAATACTAGGATTTATATTTCCGGAAGGATGATTATGCACTAAGATAATACTACTTGCTGATGAGGATACAGCATACTTAAATATTTCTCGGGGATGAATATTACATTCATTGACAGTACCTCTAAATAACTCTTTAAAGCATATTAATTGTTTAGCATTATCTAAGTAGATTCCTATTACTACTTCCTGTTTAAGACCAATTAATTCATATTTAAACATCGCATAGACTAATTTAGAATTAATTAATTTTACTTTATCTTTATGGAATTTAAGAATTCTTTTGCCTAATTCGATAGAAGCTAAAATACTAAGGGCTGAGACCTCTCCTATACCTTTAATACTCTCTAAGTCTTTCATATCAACATTTAAAAAGTTATCTAAAGATCCTATTTGTTGTAAGACTTCTAAGCTTAATTCTTTAACATTCTTACTCTTTGTACCACACCTAATAATAAGACTTAATAAGTCTTCATCAGATAAAGATTCTAAACCTTTCGTTTTCGCTCTATAACGGGGTTTTAATTCTTCTTGTAATTCTTTAATTTTATAACTCATTAGTATCTACTTCCTTTAACATATTTTCTAATATTAGTCCATAATTATCTAGACTAGTCTTCTTTAAAATAATTTCATAATTATCAACAATACTATTTGTCTTATTGGAAATATTAATAGCTTTTAGATAGTAGCTAATACCGTTTTTATCATAATACCCTTTTAAACTATTTATAAGATTTTCATCTTTTAAGAAGGCAATATATACCCGGTATAAATCATTATCGGGAATAACAATTCCTTTATAAGACTCAGCAGTCCGGTAAGCATTTTCTTTATTTTTATAAACGCCAACCTGAAAAGCATAACATTGATTTTTAATACTACTAACTTCCATTAGAGTATCGGTATTAAACTTTCTTAAGAAAAGATAGCCAAAAGTAAAACCGATAACAATAGCCATAAGAATAGTAAATAAAGTCTTTTTCATAAAATCACCATCTTTAGTTTATAATTATTTTTTTTAATATTTTGTCGTAATTAAGTTTTCTCTGTTAGATTTAAGATTTTCTTGGCTTTTAAATTCTCCTTTCTTTTTTGTAGTTAGATGATAACATCATATCAATCATTTGTCCAGACTAAAGATGCAATTTTTATTATTTTTTTAAGCTTTATTCTTTAAGTAAATTTTTAAGGGTGAGAAATAAACTTATAGTAAATCAATAATTAAAAAAAGAGTCTTAACTAGGAATCCTAATTAATAGAATCCTTGTTAAAACTACTTTATTTTAGTAATTATTTGTTCTAAGATTTTAGCTGTTTCTTCGACTCCAAACTTACTAGTATCAATAACAATATCATAGTTATTATAATCATCAAGATTAGTATTAGTATAATATTTATAATGTTTCTTACGTTCTTTATTAATCTTATTAATCGTACTTACTGCTTTATCTTTTTCTATATGATAATACTTAGTAACCCGGTTAATCTTATCTTCCATACTACTATATAGATAAACTCTTAAGACATCTTTCTTATCTTTTAAGATATAATTACCACAACGCCCTACAATAACACAAGAACCTTGTTTATATAAATTTTTAATGACTTTAGTAGTGGCAATATAAAGTAAATCATCATTAGATTGAGGTCCCTCTAAAGTCTGTTCCTGTTCTTTAACATATTTTGGTGCTAAACCACTTTCTTTAGCACTTAAGGTAATTAAATTTTTATCATAGAAAGGAATTCCTAAGTTCTTAGCTAGTAACTCTCCTACATAACGACCACCAGACCCATACTCACGGGAAATCGTAATTACAACCTTTTGACCCATATAAGTCTTAGGAATTACTGTATCAGTTTCCTCATTTTCTTTAGCACTATAAGTACCTAGTTTTTTATATTCACTGATAAAGATAAGCCCTGCTATTATAAAAGTTATACTATCAGCAAGACATCCTGCATATAAGATACCTTCTAGTCCTTTATTAAAGACTAGACTTAAAAGAAGAGCTAAAGGTATAAATAATATAATCTGTCTAATAAATGATACAGCAGTTGCTAATAAAACATTTCCTAGAGACTGAACAACAATCGAGGTAGTCATTTCCATCGCATTAAAAGCACATACTAAAAGAAAACTATGACACATAAGAGTTGCAAAGTCCATAAATAAAGTGTAACTAGCATCATCGGGACTTATAAATACACCGGCTATCTGGCTAGGAAAGAAAATAAATATTAAGTTAAAAATAATTCCCACAGCAAAGTTAATCATTAAGACTTTTCGTAAGATTTCTTTAACTCTTAAAAGATTACCAGCTCCATAGTTAAACCCAATAATAGGTTGAGCCCCAATACTAACTCCTAAGACAAAAGAAATATAAAGACTATTAATCTTTGAAATAACGCCATAAACTGATAAAGGAATATCAGCTCCATAAATACTACTAGCTCCAAACTTGGTCATCATATTATTCATGAAGACAAATAAGACTAAAATAGTAACCTGTGTAATAAAGGAAGAAAGTCCTAAAGATAAGGTTCTTTTAACACTCTTATTAATCTTATAATCTTCTTTAGTTAATTTAATACTCTTAAGTTTAGGAAGATAACAAATGGCAATTATAAAGGATATAACCTGACCGATAACAGTCGCAAGGCCGCCTCCAAAAACACCCATCTTAAAGCCAAAGATAAAAATAGGATCTAAAACAATATTAATGATAGCGCCCACTACCAGCATAATCATTGAATACTTTGGATTACCATCTGCTCGGATAATGCTTGCTAAAACAGAATAAATAATCATAAAAGGAGCCCCAAGTAAAACGATTTGTCCGTAACTTAAAGCATAGCTATAAACACTTTCTGTACAACCAAACATATAAACTAATTTAGGCAAAAAAACATAAGCAACTCCAGAAAATAAAATGGCAATAATAAAGGTTAGAGTAATCGAAGAACCAACAGATTTTCGAGCTTCATTCTCTTTTTTCTCACCAAGTTTTAAGGATAGATTAGCAGCCGCCCCATTGCCAATAAGACCCGCAATGGCATTAGCTAATATAACTAACGGGAAGATAACGTTAGTAGCAGCATTTCCTAAAGTCCCTACCCCTTTACCAATAAATATTTGGTCAACGATATTATAAACTGAGTTAATAAGCATCGAAATTACACAGGGAATAGCAAAACTTATTAAAAGTTTATTAATCTTATCATGACCTAAATCGAATTCTTTTTTCATATAAATAAACCCTTTCAAGCCAAGAAAAAAACGCCTAAGTAAGCGTAAATTTCTTTTGGCACTAACAAGTGTACCACAAATATTTTTTCTTTGTAAGTAAAACTTTTGGTTTTTTTTAACTTTTTTAGGCAAGATAATTCTTTAAGAATTTTTGTAAATTTTCTTTAGAGTAAGAACCAACAATAGCATCGACGGCTTCTCCGTTTTTAATAACCACAATCATAGGAGTCAAACCATAAAATTCACTAATCTTACCTGTTTGGCTAGTCCCATTAACATTCTGCGTTATTTCTTTTGATAATAAACTACTAAATTTCTTAAAGTCATCACTACTTGTATCAACTTTCGTAATATCCAAATAGTCGGTAGTAAAATTCATCTCTTTTTGAGTCTCTTGTAATCCTGGTAAGAAAGCTACACAAGCACTACAAGTACTTCTTCCTAAATAAAGAATATGGGTCTCTTTATTACTAGTTCCTAAGAATTTTAAAATATCACTAACAGCCACTTCATTAAACATTGATACATCATAACCCTCGAGTACTGAGTTACCATTACTGGTTGTACTACTGTTATTAGTAGTTCCTTTGGTATTACTATAATTTACTAAACCAATCATTAAACTCATTACCGAAATTACTAATACGACGATTAACATAGTGTATATCTTCTTTAAATATTCTTCTATTTTCATCTAAATATTTCCTCTCTTTCGGCACTATTATACCTAAAAACCCTCACAAAAGTAAATATTTTCTTAAAAAGTGCTTGTCAAAGTAGATTTTATGCGATATACTTAAAAAGTCTTATGAAAAGACGTATGGTGCTTGCCCAAGTGGCGGAATAGGTAGACGCACAGGACTTAAAATCCTGCGAGATTTAACCCTCGTGCCGGTTCAAGTCCGGCCTTGGGCACCATTTAATGAATTATCCCCCGTAATTACGGGGTTTTTTCATACCTAAAAATAATAAATCTCGCAGTAAATTACAGTATTTAGGAATAAATTTATAAGTTAAATATATACTAACTGTATAAAAATTCGAATTTTTGCTTGGCGTACGTCCAAACGTACTAATATTAATGCTAGCTGGGCGTTTCTGTTATCCACTAGCATAGGAAAAATCAAATGGTGATTTAAACGGATTATACTCCAGAAGGATTAACAGACAACATAGAATTTTATATAGTGCCAACGAAAAAGATAAAGAAATTTATATTTTTAGAATGGGAACATATTATGAATAGATAGGTAATTAGTTTAAACTTTAGACTGATTTTTTTAAGACTAATTCTTTTCCTTTAACTCCTACTTCTTTAAAATTATGATATTCTAAGAAGCTTATAAACTCTTGATACTTAGGATATACGGTAATATAGATAAAGTCCACCTTATTTAGGATAGCTATATTCTTAGCCAACTTTAAATACCAAGAACCAATCCCCTTCCCCGTACTTATAACTTTAAAGGAAGATATCTTTAAAATTTTATTAGTATGTGGATTATCTAGTCCTAAAGACAAATAATCATCTTTAGTTTCTAACTTCCATAGAAAAAAAGAAGTCAAATGTTTATTATCATCATAAGAAACATAAGCATAGTCCCTATAAGATACTCTTCTTAAAAACCAATTATTAAACCCAGGATAATCATTTCTTAAAGAATTAAAAAAAGAATCCTGAAGATTAATATCTTCTAAAAGAACTTTTACTATTTCCATTATACTCTCTAATCCACTTAGGTAAAGCTTCTTTTAAAGGAACAAAACCTCTACCCTCTTCTAAATAATTACCAGCATAATTATCATCATTATCATACATTCTCTTTAAAGAACATTTGATTCTTTTTAACTTCTCATCAACCTCTAAAACTTTAACACAGATAATCTCATCAACGGAAGCATAACGCGATACATCGCGAACAAACTTTTTAGAGACCTCAGAAATATGAATTAAACCAACATAATCTTCATACTTAACAAATATTCCATAAGGAGCAAAACCGGTAACCGTAACATGAATAACATCATTAGTCTTTAACATAAATATCCCATTCTTTCCAAACTAACTATTATTATAACAATTATCTTTACTAAACGCAAAAAATTTAGTTTAATAAGAGAGGTGAAGAAATATGAATAATGAAGAAAAAATAAGTAATGAAGAAAAAATCATCAATGTAATTAATATGTTAAGACCTTATATCAATGCCGATGGCGGTGACATTGAATATCTTAAATATGAAGATAATATAGTCTATGTTAAATTTCATGGAGCTTGTGCTAGTTGTGGGTCTATTGACTATACTATTAAGGATGTCTTACTTAATGCAATTCTAGATGAAGTAGCAGAAGTTAAGGATGTCATTAATGTTACTTTATAAAAGGAGAATAATCTTGTTTAGGGATTATTCTTTTTTAGTAGCCACGTAATCTCAGGAATATCATAAGTCTTCTTAATCTCATAATATATATCTCTTAAGAAGTCTTCATACTCATCGACTCTTTCTAAAATATGCATTAATTCATCTTCGCATAACTTATCTTCTAAAATATACTTACTAAAGCAATCAAAAAAATAACTAGGATATAACATTCTGGCATAAAAAAGTCCTAAATCATCTTTAGTATACTTCTTATCATTAATAATCATCTTTACAAGATTAAGTGCCTCATAATTCTTATTTTTATAAAATACACTCTTAATATATTCCGCATAATCTCTAACATCATAGTCTCCTAAAACATTAAGACTATTATAGTAATTAACTGGTTTATTAGGATAATACACTCGATAATGACATATAGATATATTATTACTCTTAAAATTATTATAGTTAAGATAACTAATTGCATTCTCTCCTAACGAGGCAAAGTAAGAAAAACTTTTAATTAGGGAATTTTTTCCTACTCTAAAGGATGAGGCTTGTTCTTCTAGATAATCAATTTTTTCTTGCCAAATAAGACTCCAGTTAAGATGGGTACGACTAGTAAAAGGAATTCTTTTAGAAATTATTTCTTGAAAAGTTATCATATCATTTAGAAGACAATTAATCTTTAAAAGACAATAAGATTCTTTATTATATTCGACAAGATAATGATTATCTTTAGATTTAATAAGTATATGATAGTTAGTATTTACTAAAGTTTCGTAAATAGTAGTTAATTCTTCTTCAGATTTTCTAACTTTACAAAAGTAATAGATATCATCCTTAGTCTCAAGATAAAAATAGGTATCTTGACTAAAAAAAGAAGTAACTTGAATATTATAATAATAAAGAATAAAATTTTTCATCTGATCACTACTAATATATATGTAATAGAATTTAAAAAAGAATAGATCTTATTAGATTTACTCTCTTCTTAGTATTATGATAGTTTCTTAATGACTTCTAAAGATAGGCCTGTTGTTAAAGCAACCTGATCTTTAATTAACCCTATCTCTAAAAGATTTTTAGCTATCTCTTTAGCCTTTTTTTTCATAATATCCGTAGCCTTTCTAAGGAAAGTTTCTTCATCACCGATGGTCATTAATAAACGCAATCAGCAACTCATATTCTTTTTCATCACTTAGATGATAACATGTATTAAGTCCTAGATTAACAAAAATATTGTAGATTGTATCATCAAAAGCATAAGCTTTCTTGCCATGTACAGTTCGCATCTTCTTTATTTCCTCTTTTTAGGGTATTCGCTCCAATTAAATTGTTAAAACTTACCAAAAATGCTAAATTTCTTATATTTTTTTACTTTCTGATAATCAAAATTTACAAAAAAATGCATATTTCTACACATTTACAATTAATTAATTTGGTAAGGATCACTCATCGTACCGTTTCCTAGTTTCAATGTTCCTGGCTTTAAATTTATAACCGGCTTCACTCCTAAAGAACAAGTTACAGTAGAGCACCCAGTGCCGTAAGGAACACCATCACTAGTCAAATCAGAATTACGAGCTTTCTGAGCATCATTAAAAGCATCAACCGGAGTCAAAAGCCAAGTCCCGGTCCCATCATAAAGATAATAATTTTTATTCGAAGTCCGATATCCTCCAGCCAGTAAAGCTTCTGTTCTAGTAAGTAAGCCTATCGGATAAGTCAAAGCTCCATTACCATTAATACCCTCAACTACAGTAAAGCTATCGTTTCGAGGGCAAATTAGAACGTTGTCTCCCCAATAACCGTAATACTGAGTCTTTTCCTTACTATAGCCTTTTCCACTCATCATTGTTTTATAATTACAAAATAAAGTATCATTTAAATTTTGTTCATTACCTGTCCCTAAAATGTTACTTTTATACCAATTATCAACCATCTTTTTAATTTCCGAATCATTTATATTAGCATGCGTTTTTTCATATGTCGTAGCTCCTACCGTTCCATACATATAACCTATATAAGCATTATCATCATCCTTTGAATTAAAAGCACTTTTGCCTATGATTCTATCTGTACTACTCTCGCCATTTTGATGAGCAGTCTTACCATCATACACTAACCTTATCGAACCATCACCATTAATTCTAAGTATGCGCCAGTAATATCCTGCAAACTTCACGTAGTTATTAGTTACATTCCCACGATAATAGTAACTTGTTCCATAATTATCTGGTACCGAGCAAACTAAAGAATTTGTGTTCTCCATAGAACTTATAGTCACATAATTATTTTCTCTAACTACCGGGCACTTGCCAGTAGTATCTAAAGAAGTAATAATTTTCTTGACAATTTCATCAGTCTTAAAATATAAATTGCACTTAGTTCTTTGCTGAAGATTATAAATTTTAACCCCCCACTTTACATTATCCCATTCTAAACCAACTTCATTATCACAGACTGCCTTATCAAAATAATAACCAGTATTTTTAAGGGGAATTTTTTCTTGTCTAACATCATCAATATAAACCGCTAAAGTATACTTCTGGTGATTATAAGCTTGAAAGCCTACAAAAACTAGTATAAATATAAGTACTATTTGTAATTTTCTCTTCATTATTTTACCCTTTCCGACTTTTTTAGTCTAAGATGTTGTTCATTAATTATATTAGCCATTTAGCTCCTCCTTTTCATAGAGTACGCAACTCTATGAAAAAGCTAGGTGTATGCTGGGTTAAAATGGCATTTGACCATAATTTTGACTAGAAATTAATAAAACTTTTTAAGAATGTAATAAGGTGCAAAGCCCTATAAACAAAGAGAATAACCTGTTTTATTTTGACTACAATTTTGACTAAAAAAATTATTATATTGTCTAAAATTAGTCCTTAAAATATGGTATTATCTAAGTATAATGATAAAAAGTTAAATGAAAAATAAGCTTCATAGAGTTGCGTACTCTATGAAAAATTCTGTCAAATAAATGTCAAAAAAGCCCTTATAACGAGGACTTTCTAAGTAAAACGTAAAAGTGTTTTTAATCTTTTGATGACTTTTTTTTCAATCCGGGAGATATAGGATTGACTAATAGATAGTTTATCTGCTACTTCTTTTTGAGTATATTCTTTTGAATTATTAAGACCATAACGCATAACCATAATCTCTTTATCTCTAGCTTCTAAATTCTTTAATTCTTTTTGGAGAAGAATTTTTTCTTCCTTACTTTCAAATTCATCAGCAACAGCATCGGTATCCGTACCCATAACATCTTCTAAGTGAAGTTCGTTACCTTCACTATCATAGTTTAGGGCATCCTCAAGACTAATTTCTGTTTTTCGACGTTTATTTTTCCTGATGAACATTAAAATTTCATTAGCAATACATCTCGAGGCATAAGTAGCAAGCTTAATGTTCTTATCAATTTTATAAGTATTAATACCTTTAATAAGACCAATGGATCCAATAGAAACTAAATCTTCTAAATCGTATCCTGTTGATTCATATTTTTTAGCCAAAAAAACTACTAAACGAAGATTGTGTTCAATTAAGACATTACGAGCTTCTATATCACCACTTTTAGCTTTTATTAGATAAGATAGTTCTTCTTCCCTACTTAATGGTGGCGGTAGTTTATCATCACTACCAATAAAAAAGACTTCTTGGTACTTAGCTTTTAATAAAGCAATTATTTTCTTAAACATTTAATTCCTCCAATATTTCTAAATTTATAATACAATCAGTACTATTAATCATAATCTTAGAGTCCATTAAACCGACTAAAAAGTTAGTATATTCTTTATTTTCGATGACTAATTTTAAGGGTTTAATGCACTCTACTAGACCTTTATTATTCAAAGAATGATATGGTACATAGATAGGAGTTCTAATCCTAATAACGCCTTTTAGAAGTTTACGATTAACTAAGATAACCCATTTCTTAGTAACAGGGTCCCGTAATTTATTACCAGTATCAATGAATCCTGTTAGTTTAAGACTTCTTTTATTAGGAAAATAAATAGTCAAAGGATAAGTTTTATTAATAGTAGTCTTAAGATAAATACTTTGTTTATAATAAAGATAAAAAATAATGGGACTTATTAAGATAATAAGAAAATAAGGAAGATGATTTAATTTCAAAAAGTAAATAAATCCTCCTAGAATAATACTACTCATATAAAAATATAAAAGATTAGTAAATGTATAAAAGATATCTTTATACTTAAAAGTAAAAATATTTAAAAGAAGACTTATCTCTAATTTTAAAAGCACTAATAACCAGGCTTTAGAAAGAAATAAGCCAAAAAGACTAATTTCTCCTAAGATAGAAACCAAAAGAATTCTTTTTAGAGTTACATTTCTTTTTAGAGTAACATTAACTGTTAAAAGAATTAAAACATCAAAGAAGTAATTAAGTAAAATTACTAAATCGATATAAATAGTCATAAAAAGTCACCTATAACTACTATATATGGTGACTTCTAAATAATTTGTCATTTTGTGTTTTTCTTATCTTTGAACTATAATTTTTGCATTTAATGATGATTACACATTTTTCTTACTATTTTAAGCTATATTTACACATTTTTCCGACAATTTTAAGCTACAATTACACATTTTTCCTAAAAGTTTGCCTTGTGTTAATATCTTTGCACTAAAATGCTATTTCTAATCAGACTTAAAAAGCAAAAATCATAATTAATCTTTTGGACTTAAAAACACTGTCACTAGAAAAGCAAAGATTACCGAAGCACTTATCCCAGCCGAAGTAGTAGTCAAAAGATTAGTAAACATTCCTAAGACTCCCTTCGTATGAAAGCCTTCAAGACAAGCTTGGTAAAGAAGATTACCAAAACTAGTAATGGGAACACTAGAAGCTACACCAACATTTTCTACAAACCAAGGATAAATATTAAAATAAGATAATAAAGCTCCTAGACTAACAAAAAGACTAGTAATATGTCCTGGACTTAACTTAGTATTATCTAAGACTAGTTCTCCTAAAAGACAAACTATTCCACAGAATAAAAATGAATATAAATAAATCATAAGACCTCCAAAGAAACGGCATGACAAATACTAGGTATCTCTTCATGTTGATTAACTAAAGTTGGGGAATGTAAAGCCCCAGTTGCCAACAGTAAAATATTTTTATACTTTTTACTAGGAATAATCTTATTAAATAAGACTAATGGTAAGCTTACTGGACCGGAAGAACCGGCATTATTAAAGTCTTTTTCTCGGAAAAGAAGAGAGCCTGCATCATAATAATTAGTTAATTTAATATTATTTTTCTTTAAGATTTCTAAGAATAGTTGACTGCCGATACGTCCTAAATCTCCGGTAAGAATTAAATCATAAATATCAGGTGTTTCCTTAAAATTCTTTAAATGAGCCATTAAAGTTTTAGCAGCGGCCGGAGCCATTACGGCCCCCATATTATTAGCATCACTTATCCCATAATTTACGGAAGAACCAATTGTTGCCTTAGTTACCATAATCTTACCTTCCGTACTTAAGATTACTCCACTACTACCGGTAGCAGTCATCGTACTTCTTTTTAATCGGGGCGAGCCATATTCAATGGGATAACGAAATTGTCTTTCAGCGACTTCGGTATGACTACTTGTTAAGCATAAACCATTCTTAATCTTTTTACTATCAATTAGATTTCCTAAGATAATTAAGCTCTCATTGAAACTAGCACAAGCCGAATAGACTCCTAAATAAGAATAAGGATATTTAGACATAGTCATATTTAGAATAGCTAATTGATTAGCAAGTTCACCGCCAATAATTAAATCTAATTTAGTCTGTAAGTCATTTCTTTTTAAGAGATTATCAATAACAACTCTTTGCATCTTAGCCTCGGCTCGTTCATAAGTCTTCTCGCCAAAATAATTATCAGGGATTATTTGATTATACTTTTTTACGGCTCCCAAAGTCTCTTTAGGGGTTGCAATACTATACCAATCTTTAATAAATACATGATTAAATTTATAACTAACCATGAAGCACCACCTTAATAATAGTTAATATAAAAGCACTGATAATTCCATATAATAAGACCGAACCAGCAAGTTTAAAGACATTAGCGCCTAACCCTGTAATTAAACCATCCTTTTTATACTCCAGACTAGAAGAAGTCACCGAATGAGCAAAACCGGTAATAGGAATAATAAGACCACATCTACTCTTACTAACCCACGTATCAAAAAATCCTAACCCAGTACAAATACTTGATGTCAAAATAAGAATTAAAAGGGTCCAGATATTAGCGTCCTTACTACTTACATTAAACTTCAAAAGTAAATTAAAAATAAAACACGATAAAACGCCTATTAAACCTCCTACTACAAAAGCAATTAAAGCATTCTTTAACTTATCCTCACTTGGGGTATATTTTTTTACTAATCTTTGATATTCCTCTTTATTCATAAAAAGACCTCCATAGTTATTATGAGGTCTAAAGATTATTTCTATACTTAACTTAAAGAAGTTTTTAATTTTTTTAGATTTTTTGTTAATATTCTAGAGATACTTACCTGGGATGTATTAAACATCTTAGCTAGTTCTTCTTGGGTATAGTCATTAAAATATCTTAGGATTATTATTTCTTTATCAGGACTTTCTAAATTACTAAGAGTATTCTTTAAGTCTAATAAAGTATCTAAGTTTAAAGGTTTACTAGAAAGGGAGTTATAAAGATTAGTATCTTCATTTCTTATTTCATCTAGACTGATGGTTTGATCTAGAGATTTAAGAGCAAAAGAAAGGGTTTTATTATCAATATTTAAATAAGAGGCTACTTCTAATAAGGGGGTATCTTTTTTATATAATTGATCTAAGTATTCTTTTGTCTTTAAGATAAGTTTAGATAACTTAAGAGCTTCTCTAGGGAGGCATAATTAATTTTTTACTCCGGGCTAGTTCATACATTTCTCCGAAAATATAGGTGTAAGCGAAACTAGAAAACTTAGTATTACTAGTTTCTTCATAATGTTTATAAGCCTTAAATAAACCAATTCTGCCAACGTGATAGAGTTCTTCTTTATCTACTCCATAGAAGTTAGTAGCTATTCTTTTAATAAGGCCATCACAACTCTTTAGGACTTCATCCATTTCATCACCCACGTAAAGAATACTATATAGTTAATTAGTTTTAAAGACTTTCGACAAGACTTATAATATCTTCTTTTTATTAGACAAAAAACACTTGGAAGTACCAAGTACACCTGTAATCCAGATGTTTATACTTAGAAGATTAATATCTTTAGACCAATAACTATTAAGATAATACCTCCTACTATATAAGGTTTACCAAGTATCTTAGTACCAAAATAATTTCCTAGATAAGGTCCTACAAAACACATAAGAAAAGTAATAAGTCCAATTGAAGTTAAGGCTATTAGAAGATTAACTTCTAAGAAGGCTAAAGATAGTCCAATAGCAAAAGCATCTAGGGATGTTGCTAATCCTAAGACTAATATATTCTTTAGATCTACTGTAGTATCTTCTTTACTTAGAAGCATATTAATTCCTATAATACTTAATATTCCAAAAGAAATAAATTTCGTTAGAATAGTAATACTCGGATTAAAGTTATAAGCTACTAGGAATCCTAGCATAGGCATAATAACTTGAAAAAGACTAAAAGTAAAAGAAGTCATTAAAGGAACTTTTAAAGGAATCTTCTTATAATTAAGACCAATCGTAATTGAGACTACAAATGCATCACAAGCAAGACCAATACTAATTAAAATAATGTCTAAAAGATTCATACTATCTTATTAACTTTTTTCCCTCTTATAATAGTTAAGAAATTCTCCAGAACCATTCCTATAAAACTAGATTTCGTAATATCACTTTCTATAGTGACTTCTTCTTCTCTTACAATTAATCCTTCATTATCTAAGATTTCTACAGTCCCTACTTTAGTTCCTTTCTTTAAGGGAGCCTTAAGTTTATCTATCTTAAGATTATAGGTATAATTAGGACTCTCTTTTTCTTTACTAATTAACTCTGTGATATCTTTCTTCGTAACAATTTTAACGGTCTTTTCCTTACTCTTATCGATATAGGCAGTCCCAAGTTCTTGAGATTTACTAATAATTGTATTAAGTTTAAAAGAATTAAAAGCATAATTTAACATACTAGTAGTCTCACTGCTTCTTAAGTCACTAGTAGGTTCTCCCATAAGTACCGTTATATATCGAATATTATTCTTCTTAGCGGTTGCTGTTAGGCAGTACCCTGCTTCTTTAGTATACCCTGTCTTTAAACCATCTACTCCCTCGTAGTATCTAGTTAATTTGTTCGTATTAACTAACCAAGTCCTAGAGCCATCTGGTTTATTAAAATAATCTTCATATATAGATGTATACTCTAATATCTTCTCATGACTAATTAAGTTAGCCGCAATGATAGCCATATCATAAGCCGAACTATAGTGGTTATCAGCGTGAAGTCCATGAGGATTAGTAAAATGGGTATCCGTAAGGCCTAAGTCCGCTATCTTTTGATTCATCATATTAACAAAATTTTCTACACTACCCCCGATATACTCGGCTAAGGCTACAGCCCCATCGTTTGCCGAAGCAATACTTACACCTTTAATGATTTCTTCTAAGCGAATGTTACTATTTTCTTCTAAAAACATTTGAGAACCACCCATCGCTGCCGCCACTTTCGAAATATGAACCATATCATCTAGAGAAATTTTACCATTATCTAGAGCTTCAAAAGTTAAGAGTAAAGTCATCATCTTAGTCATTGAAGCTGGCTCTAAGCGTTCATGACTATTCTTTTCAAATATAACTTTATTAGTCGTTGGTTCCATAATAATCCCACTCTTTGCATTACTTGCAAGCTCTAGAGCTGATACTAGGAAAGGGCAACCCAATAAAACCAGTAAAAAACATATCTTTTTCATAAATTACCTCTATTAAAACTTATGAAAAAAAGAACACTTTATTACTTTAAAGTATCTTCTTTTATATACAAATAAAGGTTTTAAAGTTAATAAGTTAATTTATAAAGTTTTAGTCCTAATTCTAAAATATGCTTAATTTTCTATAAAGAAGTAATAAATTTATGATAAAATATAAATATGAAGAGTTTAGATAAGGAGTTTTAAATACTATCTGCATCTTTTATCTAGTATTTAAGTAAAGCATATGAATGAAGAAAAGAAAATAAATCCCCAAAATAATAATAATCTAGGAGTAAGTATTCCTCCTAAGAAGAGTAATAAAAAGAATAGTCCTAAGAGTAATAGTTCTAAAAAGACTAATAATACATCTAAAAAGAAATCAACTACAAGGAAGACTAATAGTCCTAAGAAGAAGGTTTCTAAAGAAAGAAATAATACTTCTAAAGAAGAAATTAAGACTTTAGAGATTAAAAATACTAATCTAAAGATTAATGATAAGCCTAAAGAAGTAATAGTTAAAGAAGAAGATACTTCTAAAGATAAGAATGAATCTAAAGAAATTAAACCGATAAAGGAAACTACTACATACGAAAAGAATAATAACAAGATGAGAAAAAGTCCTAAGACTAAAAAGAAAGTCTTAAAAGAGACAACAGAGATTATTACTCTTAAAGATAAAAATAGTGAAAAAGAAAAGAATTATCAACAGGAATTAAAAGATATTAATAATAACAATGAGTTTGCTAAAGCTATATTTCAAAGTGATGATATTCCCCAAGCTATTAAAGAAGAAGAAGAAAATCAAGAAAAATTAAACAAAGAGATAGATGAATTATTAACTAAAGAAAAGAAAGTCAATATGATTGAACCATTTATCTTTATCATCGTCCTTATCACTTGTTTAATTGGACTTTATGTTATTTTATTTACTAAGGATAGTGCGATTATCAGTAGTCTTCTAAATAATATTAATATGGAGATAACTAGTAATCTTAAGAGTCTTAATGCTCTTAAAGAAGAGATAAACAAAGGAATGATTATTGAGGCTAAGATTGATACCACTAATTTAGAATATACTAATCTTAAAGATTATAATTATCTTTTTACTCTTAGTAATAAAGACAATAATTATACTGGTGAATTTACAATTGAAAAAGAAGATAAAGTCTTTAAGACTGATTATGCCTATCTAGATAATAGTTTATATTTAAAGAATGAGGCTTATTACTATCCTATTAAATGGGATAATCCCTACTCTTTAAATCCTTTAAGTATTAATTATAGTAATCTTAATAATAATATTGAAGTCTTAAAGAATTATTTAATTAATAATCTAAAGTATAGTCGTTCTGAAAAATCTAAAGAAGAAATTAATGGGGAGAAACTAAAAGTCTTAAAAATTTATTTTACCGAAAAAGAAATAAATGAAGGTCTTAAGAATATGTTTAGTACCCTTAAAGGTGATAGTGAACTTCTAAAGTCAGTAGCTAAAAATCTCAGTACGACAGAAGAAGAAGTCGTTAAAGTCTTAAACCAAGAAATAACTTATCAAGGAGATATTACTTTAGATATCTATACAAAGGGTCTATTCCAAGAGTTTGTTGGCTTTAAAATCGAGGGAAATGATAATAAATCCATTGAATATTTAATTACTGAAGATACTAAAAGTCTTTATATCAATGGCAACTCTAAGATAAGTATTACAAATAGTACTGATAAACTACTCATCTATAAAGATGATATTAAAGTCTTAGATATTAAGTATAGTATGAATAAAGATAAGACCTTGGATTTTCAATTTAGTAATATTATTAATAACTATCAAGGAAGTATTATCTTAGAAGATGTTGATAGTACCAAAAAAGAGATGATTTTTAGTATTAAGGATACCAATAAGAGTGATATTAATCTTGAGGTAACTATGAATATTAAAAGGTCAAAAACTTATCAGGAGGTAATGGATCTTACAGATGCTACTTATTATCGGGATATAACGGAAGAAGATCAAGAGAATATTAGAAATACCATAAGTAATATTTTGTTTAACGAGGAGAAATCTTTAGAAGAATAAGATTTCTTTTTTAGTGTATTTTTAAATTATTTGTGTTATAATTTTCTTATAGTAATATTATAAAGATAAAGAGGAGTATATATGAACAAAGAAAAAAGCTTATATGATGAAATATTTATGACTAATGAGGCTCCAGATATTAAGGATACTAATAGTAGTAAAGATATAAAAGATGCCATTGATGATGCTAATCTAAATGATACTGTGGGAATGGAAGATATTTTTCTCTTTGATGATAAAAATACTAAGGAACAAGAGAAAAAGAATATTAAGATTGAAAAAGAAGAAACTGATAGTCCTATTAAACTAGAAGATGCTAAGTTCTTTGATTTAGTTAATAATACTTTAGTGGATTTACGTTTAGATTTAGATAAAGTGAATCTTGATAATGAATTAGCTGAAATGAAAAACGATTCTAAGGATAATGTTAGTCCTTTAGTAAATGATTATAATAAAAAGGATACTAAGGAGTTAGATAAGACTATTGTAAATAGTATTACTCTTGATGATTTTAAAGAGTCTAAAGACAATAATATTAGTCAAGTGGTTGAGACTCCTAAAGAGGTTAAGTCTAAGGGTAATTTATTTCCTTGGTTAAGTTATGTCTTCGTAATTTTATTAATCTTAGTAGCTATCGGTGGTAGTTTAACTTTCTTAGTAAGACAGTTTAAATAAAAAGACACTTAGGTCGAATGGTTTAAGCCATTTACTTAAGTGTTTTTATTTTTCTTTGGTATTCTTTTTATCTTTAACTTTTTCTTCTTTAGATTTAACTTCTTTAGGTAAAGTTTCTTTTCGGGAAAGATTTAAACGTCCCTTGTTATCATATCCTAAAGAAACAACTGTTATTTCATCGCCAACTTTAAATAAGTCTTTAGGATGTTCAACACGTTTATTATCTAGTTGAGAGACATGACATAGCCCTTCTACGCCAGGCCATAGTTCCACGAAACAGCCAAAACTTTCGACTTTGGTAACTTTTCCGGTATACACTTTGTCTTTTTCAACTTCTCTTACAACTGCTAAGATACGTTCTTTAGTCATATTAATAATATTTTGATCTTGATGATAAATAATAACACGACCATCATCTTCTAAATCAACTTTAACAGCATCTTTATCATTAACCGAAGTAACATTGCTACATTCTAAGATGATTTTAGTAATCATCTCGCCACCTTTACCAATAACATCCTTAATTTTTTCTGGATTAATTGTAAAGCATTCAATCTTTGGAGCATAAGGTGATAATTCTTTACGAGGTTCAGATATAGCATTAGTCATAACTTCTAAGACTTCTAAACGGGCTTTTTTAGCTTGGGCTAAAGCTTTCTTTAAGATATCTTCAGTTACTCCTTTAATTTTAATATCCATTTGTAAAGCAGTAATACCTTTCTTAGTACCAGCTACTTTAAAGTCCATATCTCCCATATGATCTTCAAGACCTTGGATATCTGTTAAAATAGTATATTTTTTGCCATCATTAGAAGTAATAAGACCCATCGCAATTCCCGCTACAGGGGCTTTAATTGGGACTCCGGCAGCCATTAAAGACATACAACCGGCACAGATAGTAGCTTGTGATGATGATCCATTAGACTCTAAAATTTCGGAAACCACACGAACGGTATAAGGAAATTCTTCTTCACTAGGCATTACTTGAAGTAAAGCTCTTTCCCCTAAAGCTCCATGACCGATTTCCCGACGTCCCGGTGAACCATAACGACCAACTTCCCCCACACAATAAGCTGGGAAATTATAATGTAACATAAATCTTTTTGTGTCTTCTAAGCCTAGTCCATCTAAGATTTGATGTTCATTTAAGGCTCCTAAAGTTGTAGTGGCTAAGGCTTGAGTCTCACCTCTAGTGAATGTTGCAGAACCATGAGTTCTCGGTAATATATCCACTTCTGCTTTTAATGGACGAATTTCATCCATCTTTCTGCCATCTGGACGGATATGTTTCTTCGTAATTAAATCACGAACACTCTCGCCTTCAATCTTATCGACTAACTTTTTTACATCTTTTAATATACTATCTAAGTTATTATTGCTAGCATAGATTTCTGCAAAATGACCAATAGTATTTTCTTTTACTTTACTAATAGCGTCATATTGAGCTAGTTTTCCTTTAACATCAAAACATTTAAACATTTCAGAAGTGGCATAGTCTCTTACTTGCGTCTCTAATTCTTTATCGATAGAGGCTAAATCAACCGTTACTTTTTCTTTGCCTACCTCAGCAACAATTTTATCTTGGAATGCACATAATTTCTTGATTTCTTCATGCCCAAACATTAAGGCTTCAAGCATTTCTTTTTCACTAGCTTCTTTAGCCCCAGCCTCAACCATACAAATGGCATCTTTACTACCGGCAACAGTTACACTTAAAGTTGTTTCTTCGGTTTGATTAGTATCTGGATTAATTATATAGTCTTTACCAATCTTCCCAACTACAACGCCCGCTATTGGTCCATCAAAAGGGATATCGGAAATGGATAGAGCCAGGCTCGATGCAAACATTGCGGTCATTTCTGGAGAATTATCAGGGTCTACTGATAAAACAGTATTAATAACTTGAACTTCATTACGGAAATTTTCATCAAACATTGGTCTAATAGGACGATCAATTAACCTAGCTGTTAAAGTAGCCGCATCACTTGGACGCCCCTCTCTTTTAATAAATCCCCCAGGTATCTTACCAACAGCATATAGTCTTTCTTGATATAAAACGGTTAAGGGAAAGAAATCTTGAGTAATTGGGGTATCTCCCATTACTACAGCAGTTAAAACAACGGTATCACCATAACGGACTAATACTGAAGCATTAGCTTGTTTAGCATATTCACCAGTCTCAACAACTAATTTTTTCCCTAAAAAATCATATTCAAATACTTTTTTACTCATAACTTTACTCCTAACTTAGAAAAAAGACACTGTAAAAATAAGTGCCTACTTTCTGATATTTAATTTTTTAATTGTTTCTCTGTAGCTAACTACATCGTTTCTCTTTAAATAATCTAATAAACTTCTTCTTTTACCTACCTTCATAAGTAATCCTCTTTTTGAATGATAGTCATGAATATGAGTCTTTAGATGTTCTGTTAAATCGTTAATTTCATAAGTTAAAATTGCAATTTGAGCTTCTGTAGCACCGCAACCTTTATCCTTACCAAATTCTTTAACTAATTTTGCTTTTGTTTCTTTTGAAACTGCCATAATATCTCTCCTTATCTACTTATCTGTTTAATCTTAGCATAAATCCGAAAGATGTTGGTTTAAGCCAGGAATAAACTTTCTTAAATATCTTATATTATTTTTTCAAAAATTGCAAGTCCTAATTTTCAAAAGTGGCATCTAAATAATAAATAGGTCTTCCTTCTTTTTGATATTGTTTCTCATAGTTAGTTAATACATTAGGAATAGGCTTTTCTTCATGATGTAAATCAAGACTAACACGGTCAAATGTATACCAATATTGAGATAGACTCATCAAAGAATAAGCAAAATATCCTTTATTATCTGTCTTTAAGATAATATGTTTATTCTTCTTAAATACTCTATCGTATAGTTTTAAATAGTTAACATGGGTAAGACGTCTTTTCTCATCATGAGCTTTTGGCCATGGTTCTGGGAAAGTTAAATAAATTGTATCTATTTCTTTCTTAAATACTTTATCTAAATTGCCAGCATCCATATTAATAAGTTTTAAATTATTTAATTTAGCTTTATCTAATATTCTTATGGCACTTACCATCTGAGAGGCATTAATCTCTATCCCAATAAAATTAACATTAGGATATTTTTTAGCCATCTCTACGATGAAGTCTCCTCTTCCCATACCAATCTCTATTCTTATTGGATTATTATTTCCAAAGACACTACTCCATTTACCTAAATAACTGGTGGGATTATTAACAACATAAGGACTTCTGTTAACGATTTTATCGGCATCTCTTACTACAATATATTCCATAAATACTCCGTTTCTTTTCTATATACTATCATAAATCAAATGATTATTATAGTTATTTTAAATATTTCTAATTATTTTTGTCGTTTTAAAACTAATTTTTCATAAAAAGCAACATCTTTTGAAAAATACTTAAAACCATCAGCAATTATTTCTTCGTTAGTTAAATCAAGGCCCGCAACTTTTAAGGCTTCTAAGGTCGGCATAGAGCCACCGACATGTAGGAATTGTAAGTATTTTTCTCTACTATCAGAAACATTATTCTTAATATCATTGGCTAATTTAGTAGCCATTAGCATACCCGTTGCATATTGAAAATTATAATAGCAATAATTGCCCATGAAATAATGCAGTCTCGTAATATAACCATATTTTAGGTAATCATCACAAACAATCTCTGGATTATACTTTTGATAAAGCTTTTGGTAAAGAGCAATCATTTCGTCTGGGGTCATTGGACGGCCATTTTGGATAGCTTTGCAAATACCATCTTCAAATTCAAACCACATTATAGAAGTATAGACATTAGCAATAAATTTACCAATTTTTTGTTCTAAAATAATAACTTTTTCTTCATCTGTACTTGCTTGTTCAAAGTAATAATCAGCCATTAAAATCTCATTAGTTAAAGAAGTAACTTCTGATAAGAAATTAGAGAAATGAAAATCACTGAATTGATGTGTTTCTTTGATGAAACTACTGTTAACAGCATGACCTAACTCGTGAGCAATAGTGTAACTGTCTCGCATTGTATCATGACTATTCATTACAATTAAAGATTGGGTATAATTACGAAGATGGTAACCACCAGGATATTTATTTTCCCTTGGATAAACGTCAATTAACCCGCAATTTAATATTTCTTCAAGACGTTTTAAATATTCAGAGCCTAAAGGTCTTAAGGCTTTGATGACATTATTAACGGCGGTGTCAAAATCAATTTCACTTTCATCCTTGCCTTCTCTTCTATCATAAAAATGCATTTCATCAAGACCTAGTTCTTGTCTTCTAAGTACATAATACTTTTTTAAACTTTCTAGACTATCATTAGCATTTTTTAAAAGATTATCAGTAATTTTGATACTCAAATCATCTTCGCCTAAAACGTGTTCTAAGATACTAGAGTAACCAGCTTCAGTAGCTAAATCCTGAAACATTTGATAACGCATGTTAAGGAGACTAGAAACAGTTTTATTTATTTTAGATAGACTTTGAAAGTAAGTTGCCGCTAGTTTTTTTCGATCTTCAGGAGTGGCTTTTAACATTAAACTATTATAATTTTTAGTAGTTAATTTGATAGTTTCTCCATTGAATACAATTTCTTCGGCGGGAAATTCAACATTCATTAAGATATTATATAAGCTATTTATCCTACTTACATATGGTAGTATTTTAGTAGATAATCCCCTTTCATCTAAATGATCTTTTTTACGCATAACATTATAGAAAACCATATAGTAGTCTTTTAATTCTTTGTTTTGGGCAAGATATTCATCCAAAGACATATCAATACTCATAATTTCTTCATTAATTATGTTTTTTAAGCTATCTAAATATGATTTTATTCTATTGATAATTTCTTTATTTTGATTATAAACTTGATTGCTTAGATTTAAATCTGATTTAACTTCATTATAACTATATAATTTTTCCCACTCTAGGTATTTAGCATAATACCAGTCTAATTGTGCTTTTAAAGACTTACTTTTGAATTCACTAGCTGGTATATTTTCCTTACTTAGTTGGTCCAAATGACTATTAAAATCATCATCGCTTACAAAAAAAGCGGTAAAATCGATATTGGTTTTATATTGCATATTAATTATCTCCATTTCCTATTTTCTTGATTATAATACCTATTTATTCTTTTTAATCTTTGTTCATCTGTCTCTAGTTGATTATAATTTTCTGGATAAAATCCTCTTTTGCCACTTAATATATCTAAGATTGGTTTAATATGCTCTTCTTCCAAACCTTTATATAAGTCTAAATAGACTTGATATTTTCTTAAGTCGATACTAACTAATTCATCATCTATAATTACAAAATCTGTTATAAGAGGATTATTTCTTAAATAAGTTTTTATTTCTTCTGATTTATCTTCTAAGACATAAGGTGTTATATCGTAAATAGGAATATTCATAGTCTCTAAGACTTCTAGATACTTTCCTAAGAAACTTCCTTTAATATCAGAAATATTTTCTCTTTGAAAACTATATTTATTAGAACTTGTTAATACTACTTTAGCTTTACTTAACTCTAAAATTTTCTTTAATACTAAGGCATTCTTCTTATCAATTAACTCAGGATGATACCAGTTATTTAAAACGCCGTCTAAATCAAGAAATATTATTTTCATCTTTATTTTGTTTTAGTCTCCTTTGCATATAGTTTCTGATAAGTTTTACTATTTTTTAGTAACTCTTCATGAGTACCAGCTGCTTCCACAACGCCGTTATTAATAACAAATATTCTATTAGCATCGATAACAGTTGACAAACGATGAGCAATAATAAGAATCGTATATTCGCCTTTTAAGTTATTAATAGCTTCTTGAATTTTCGTTTGCGTTTCGTTATCTAGGGCACTAGTGGCTTCATCAAACAGTAAAACTTCGGTCTTTAAAAGTAAGGCACGAGCGATTGCTAATCTTTGTTTTTGACCGCCAGATAAAGTAACGCCGCCTTCCCCAACAATAGTATCGTATTTATTAGGTAAAGTTTCGATAAAATCATCTAAACACGCTAAGTGACAGGCATCCTTAATCTCTTCTTCAGTAGCATCTTTTTTAATAACTTTTAGATTATCTAGAATACTCATATTAAAGATATAAGCATTTTGACTAATAACAGATAAATTACCACGGATACTTGATTTATCTAAAGAGTTAATGTCGACGCCATCGAAAGTAATAAGCCCTTTGTCTACTCGCTCTATAGCACTGATTAAATTAAAGATTGTCGATTTACCAGCTCCAGAAGGACCTACAAATCCAATAGTCTCATTAGCATTCACTTTAAAGTTCATTCCTTTTAAAACAGGTAAATCTTTTTCATAAGCAAAATAAACATCTTTAAAAGAAATATTTCCTTCAAATTTCTTTAGTTTCTTAGAGCCAAAATGTTCTTTCGTAAATTCATCTTCTTCTAAGATTCCAAAGATTCTATTAGCAGCCAAATTAAATTGTTTAATGATTTCAAAGATTCTTTCAATAGAACCAGATAATGAAATAATTCTACTATGATAATTATAAATAACAATAGCACTTTCAATTCTAAGAGAACCTAAACTTAAGAACATAAAGATAAAAACACTGACAATTAAGTCCCCCATATCACGGATGGAACCTCCTAATAATCGTAAAAGTGATCTAGTTTTATCTTGATGATAAGAGATATTATTAGTTTCTTTGATATAATCATTAGCTTTTATTAAGAAAGATTCTTCTGCATCTAAGATTTTAATATCTTTAGAACCTCTTACTATCTCAGAAATAAAACCTCCAGTCTTTTCCCTACTTTTCTTATACTTCTTCCGATTCTCATAAATAATATTACTAGAAAATTTATTATATAGAAAGAAGATAATTATCACAAAGATATAAAGAAGTCCTAGATAAAAGTTAATAAAGAAAACCGTAACTAAAATTCCCAAATTTCCAATAAGATCAGTTATATAATCTATTAAGATTGTAAAAATATCCGTTAAGTTATCAGTATCACCATTAATTCTTTCTATGAATACGCCACTAGAATTATTATTTAAGTCTTTTTGGGTTATTCTTAACGTCTCCCGAATAAGTTCAAGTTGGAGATTTTTTCTAGCATCATAATAAAACTTATTATAAGTATAACTATAAGCCAAGTTACAAAAATTTCTAATGATTTCTATGCCAAAGATTAGTAAAATAAAGACTAATAATTTAGAATAATTATTACTAGTTAGCGCTAATAATCTTTGTGCAGCCATAATTGGAGCAATAACCGAGATGATAGTCATTAAGACATTAATGATTAAGAATATCCATAGGTATTTCTTTCCCTTTTTAGCATATTTATAAGTCGATTTAAAATTTTGCCAAACGCTACGATTTGGAGTATTCGACTCTTTATTTTTTACTTCCTCCATAAACTTCCTACTTCCTAATTAATGAACTAAATTAAAATAATATGTGATACCTAGAATCATAAGACTTAAAGATATGACTATTCTTTTATTCTTCTTAAAAAACTTATCTAAGATACTTTCTTTTCCCAGTCCTAATAAAATTCCATATATAAGAAAAAATATAAGAAGTGGAATTCCTAAGACATTAGCATTTATACTCTCTTTTATATCTAATCTAAAAAGAGCAAGCATTGATCTGGTAAGACCACATCCCGGACAAGGAATTTTAAATAGGTTATAAAAGGGACATATCCTTATATTAAAGTAATTTAATACTAAGGATATAATCCCTAAGAAGAAAATATCTATTAAGGGTAAATATTTCTTCATTCTTTATAATACCATCGAAATAGTAGCAAAATTCTTTTGTTTAGTTTTCTTCGTAATTGTAAACCAATCAATGATAGTTAAAATTCCACAGCAACCAAAGGTTAAGAATTTTAAGATTCCCATTCCGATATCGCCTAGCATAAAGCGGTCAATTCCTAGATAGCCTAAGAAAACAGAGATTAAAAGCAAGGTTGTTGGGTCTTGTAGTTCACAAGTTTGTAAAGTAAGATACGTGTTTTCATCAGCATTTTCTAGCTTTTGTCTAATAATCGGAATGGCACCGGCTTCAAAGTATTTAGCATTTGTTGTTAAATATAAATCTATTGTTTGTTTATCCATATAATATAAACTCCTCTTTTTCATTATAACATTATTAGATGATATTGGCTATCTTTTATTCAGTTCTTAATGCTTCAACTGGATCTTTTTTACTAGCCATCTTAGCGGGGATTAAGCCACCAATTACGGTAATTACTATACTAATGATAATCATTAAAACTGCATGATAAATATTTAACCTAGCTACACTATCAAGGTTCGTAGCATTTTTAATTACAACATTAATTGGGAAAGTCAAAAGATAAGCTATACCAACACCCATAAGTCCAGAAGTAAAGCCAATTATCGCCGTCTCCGCATTAAACACTCTGGAAATATCTTTTTTACGGGCACCTAAACTTCTTAAGATTCCTATTTCTTTTGTTCTTTCTAAAACACTGATATAAGTAATAATACTAATCATAATTGAAGAAACAATTAAAGATACGGAAGAAAATCCTACTAAGACTAAAGTTATACCATTCATAATACCACCAGAAAGGTCAGTTACGGTACTAGCATAATCCGTATAAATTATTTTATCTTCATCACTCTTATTCTCATTATACTTATCTAAATATTCAATAATTTTATCTTTACTAATAAAATCTTTAGGATATATGGCAATGGTTTGCGGATCTTTACTACCACCAAGCATAGAAATAGCCAGCTCTTTCGTATCATCTTCATCGAAATCATCGCCATTTAACACATTATAGTCTTTCTCCTTTTGAGCCTTAACAATATTAGAGTTAAGATTTTTATCAATACTTTCTTCTTCTATCTTGGCATTAATTAACAAGGTCGAACCACTATAAAGAGTAACACTAGCATCTTTTTTTGCTCTTATAATTCCCGTAATATTTATTTTGATATTATCATCATTATTCCATAATTCATCATAATTTTGTTTAGTTATAAATAGGCCATCAGCTTCTTCATAAAAATTATTATTAGATACTACTTGTAATTCTTTGCCAATAACATCCTCAAACGTACTATTTTCTTTTAAACCAAGGTCTTTATATAAATATGGATATAAACGGTTATAAGTATCAACTATTAATAAAGCCTCATTACTATTTTGGGGATATCTACCACTTAAAAGGTCATAATTTTCCTTGATAATATCCGAAGTGCCATTGGTAGAAAAACTTGTTTCAATATAATTATTATTAAAATAATCAATTGTATCATTTTTTATAATCACATTCATATTAGCATTATAACCATAACCAATGCCATTTAGATAATCATTATTAATACTATTTATATAATTAATATAATCGCTAGTTATCTTATTCTTATGGGCATTTGCTACCGTGTATTGATATTTTTTGATAATATTATCACTTGGATACTCATCTTCACCATTTCCTAGCTCTAAAGCCATTTCCCTCTTTAAATCTGTTGCTTCTGGTGTAATATAGATAGGCATCTGTGTTAAAGTATTTTTTTCAAAATCATCTATTTGGATTTGAAAGCCATTAGAAAGGGCTAAAACTAGGGAAATGCCTATAATACCAATAGAAGCGGCAAAACTAGTTAAAAGAGTTCTTCCCTTCTTAGTCTTAATATTATTTAAAGATAAGCCTAAGGCGGTTAAAAGACTCATTTTTGTCTTGGGTAAGGTGTATAGATCACTTTCTTCCTTAGTTTCATAAGGATTAGAATCACTTATAATAACGCCATCACTTAACTTAATAATTCGACTAGCATACATATCTGCTAGATTTTCATTATGAGTTACCATAATAACTAATTTGTCTTTCGAAATATCCTTAATTAATTCCATAATCTGAGTACTAGTCTTCGAATCCAATGCCCCAGTTGGTTCATCAGCCAAAATAATATCTGGGTTATTAACTAGGGCTCTAGCGATAGCTACTCTTTGCATCTGACCACCACTTAATTGGTTAGGTTTCTTATGAATATGATCTTTTAGCCCTACTCTTTCTAGAGCTTCAATAGCTTTCTTTCTTGCCACACTCTTACTAGTATTTCTTAGAGTTAGACACATTTCAACATTACTTAAAATCGAAATATGACTAATTAAATTATAACTTTGAAAGATAAAACCAACTGACTTATTACGATAAGAATCCCAGTCCTTATCTTTAAATTTCTTCGTACTTTTCCCATTGATAATTAAATCACCTGAGTCATATTGATCTAGACCTCCTAAAATATTAAGTAAAGTAGTCTTTCCTGATCCTGATGGTCCTAGGACAGCTACAAATTCATTTGGACGAAAAGATAAGTTAATATCTTTTAAAACAGAATATTTACTATCTTTAAGACCATAACTTTTATAAATATTTTTTATTGTTAACATAATTCCTCCTACGATATTTAATTTGTCCCTCTATATATAATATATTAGGAGTACCCCTCGATTTTAATTCAAAAATGCCAAACTTTTTTTATTTTTTTACTTCTTTTGATATTATTTGACAATCAGCAACCAAAAAGACTGATAAATTTACTATCAGTCTCTCCAGTTATTACATCCCCCATTATCCCCCAAAAAGAAACTTGTATTCAAATATTGAAATTATAAACCATAGATTAAATCTTCATACCATATTTATATATTATATAGTCCAAATTCTATGAATTTTTAAAATCGAAAAAAGAAACCCGAAGGTTTCTCATTAAATGCTAATTAAACAGTATAGAATTTTTTCTTTTTACTAATTAAAGCAATTGATACTAAAGCAACAGATGCAACCCCAGCAATAATAGCATAATTCATAAATTCCCCGGTAGTTGGATTACATTCTTCATCTTTACAATTTTTCTTTACAATAGTAATATTTGGACAATACTTACCATCGTCTCCGACTTTAATACTACCATCTTTGGAAGATTGAGTATCAAAAACCACACCACTTACGCACATTCTACCACAATCACCATTAGTTATGTTAGCAGCAGCTTCTTCTAATTTTAAATTAAATGATAAAATTTCAATTTCTTTACCTGCTGTTAATGTCCCAGCATAAGTTAGAGTGATAGTGCCATTATCTTTATTACTTTCAACATTGCTGCTGTCAATAATAAAACCACTAGCTTCTTTAACTTCACTTACAGTTAAGTATTTAGATTGTGTCATATTAATTGTAACATTTTTAGTAGGACTAGTAGAATTTGCTAAAGCCGCATTAGGTGTAAATTTTACTGTACATAAAGTTGAACCACCGACAGCAAGTTCATTTGATGTACAAGATACAGTTAAATTAGACACTGCAGCAGTCGTATCACCTGTAGAAGGCGTATTAGTATTTGGAGTACCACCTGCGCTAGGAGTACCACCTGCGCTAGGAGTACCACCTGCACTAGGAGTACCGCCTGCACTAGGAGTACCATTTGCATCATCAGCATAAACTGTTCCGATTCCCATAACCCCTACTGCCATAACAAGGAAGGCAGCAATTAAATTATTAATTTTCTTTTTCATAAATTACCTCTCATATTTATCTTTCCCTTATTTTTCATTTTTATGATATCAAATTTTACTAAAAAAGTAAATTACTTTACTAATTATTTTTAAAATTCTCGTAAATTATGGTATCATATAAGAGATAAATAAAATAACGAGGAGATAATTATGCAAAAAATAGAAATAGAATTTAAGAATGAATTTGTCAAAATATATTTAATTGTTAAAGAAAAAAACTTAGATAAGACTCTCCTTAATACGAATATTATCAGTAATGAGAAACTTCTTTTCTCCCTAGATTATATTAAAAAGAATCAAAAACTAGTTAGTAGTTTCTTAAAAGAAATAGTCTTAGAGAAAAAGACTAGTACGATTCTTTGTAATGATATGAATGTCATAAGTACAGTGGGATACGTTTTTAAGAATACCCCTATTATCAAAGTTTTAATGAATACTAATGATAATTTTACTTATGATGCCTATGATGCTATAAAGAGTATTAATACTTTAAAAGAAGTAGAATGTAATTCCATTCCTACCTATTTAATTGAACTCTTTGATAAGGAAAATATCAAGGTTGTCTCTAAACAAGAAGTATTATTTTCTTCACAGTTTATGGCTAATAATGACTTAAATAACTATTCATCAATCTTTTATGCTAAGTCTATTAAATTAATGTGTCCTATAGTTACTAATGATTATAATGACTTAACTACTTTCTTTAAGATTAATAAATACTTAAAGACTATTGAATTATATCGATATTTAACAATGGACTTACTTACTTTAATTGACTTACTTAAATCAATGCGAGTTAAAAATATCACCATAGCAATCCATGATAATATTACGGATAAAGATGTCATAGAAAGACTCAAAGTTATCAAGAAAGAAAATAAGAAATATAAGATTAATATTACGCTTTTCTATTCTAATGAATATATTGAGTCTAATTACATTAAACAGTTAATAGCAACGACTATTAAATCTTGTGCTGTAATTATTATTTCTTTAAGTCTCCTTGCCTTCTCTTTTGTTTTCTATAATAATAAAAAGTCCGAAGAAAATGCTACTTCGATTAAAAATGATATTACCGAGTACTTAGATGACAAGATTAGTAATATTCCTGAGGAAGGACCTACTCCGGAGATTAAAGATAATAATCAAAATGAAAATACTACTCCAGAAGAACCAAGTATTCCTAATGATGATACCACTCCTAAAGATAATAGAAATCCTATCATCGTAGCCCTAAAAGAGTTAAATGATGAGACAGTAGGATGGTTAAATGTTCCCGGGACTAATATTGATTATCCCGTTGTTAAAGCTAAAGATAATGCTTACTATTTAAGACATAACTTCAAAAAAGAAAAAGACTATAATGGTTGGGTATTTATGAATTATTTAAATTCAGCAGAAATGTTAGATAAGAATACTATTATCTTCGCTCATAATCGTTATTATAGTAATATTATGTTTGGAACCTTAAATAAAGTCGGTAAGAAGACTTGGTATCAAAATATTAAAAATAATTTAATTACTTATAGTGATATTAATAAAGAGATGAAATGGGAAGTCTTTGCGGCTTATACCGTACCAGTAACTGATGATTACTTAGAAACTAATTTTAGTACCGATGAAGATTTTAATAACTTTATCAAGATGATTCGTAGTCGCTCAGTTATTAGTAGTGACTTAGAGATTAAAAGCACTGATAAGATTCTAACTCTATCGACATGTGCTGATATTAATACGAGATTTGTCGTTCATGCTGTCTTAAGAACTGACCTTTTAGAAGAAAATAATTAACTTATCCTTTGGGATGAGTTTTTTCTTGCCAAAATATTCTTTTTAGAGTATTCTACTATATACTTTAGATAATAAACACTCAAAGAAAATTTTCATTATTATATATAGAGATTAATTTATTCTAAAATTACTCTTATAACTTAAAACCGCCAGGAAACCCTTTTTTTCTTAGATTTTTATTGTTATAATGAATATATACAATAAGGATATGATAAATATGGACATGGATACTTTAAGACCTAAATTAGAGAAGATAATTGAATTTACCCTTAGAGATGATAATAAATTAACTCCTCTACTTATTAATCTCTTTAATGAATTAGTAACTACAATTGATAATAATCCCGATAAAATTAATCTTCTAAAGAAATTAGAGCTTATTCGTAATAAAGATAATCTCGTAGTGTTTGATCGATATATATCAATAATTCTAGGAAAAATAACTCTTTCTTTAGAAGAGAAATATACTCTTCTTAACCTAGATATCCCCTACTTCCAGACTCTTAGTCTTTATAATAAACTAAGTATCCAAAAGAAATTAGAATACTTTGATAATAAAAACTTTCTTTCAAATCTTGATATCAAAAGAATTAATTATTCTCTTAATAATAAAAAAGATACTCTAAATACCTTGATTATCCCTCTTATTAAGAAAATTCCTAATAACTCTTTAATCTTAGAAAATATTCCTAAAGACTTAATAACTTTTAAAGAATTATATGCAAAACTTAATCCAGAAATAATTAGTAAATACCTAAATAAATATTATTATCTAGGAAGTGATTTAAAAAAACTAATAAGTTCTGGTATCTTAAAATATGCTAAGAAATACAGTATTATCCCCTATAATTTAGATAAAGAGACTTTTAATTCTCTAGTCTTAGAAAATCCTTATATCCTAGAAAAAATAAGTCCAAAAGTAAGTTCTAAACTTATTGATAAGGAAATCCTTCATACTTTGTTAAATCATAACTACAATAAAAGCTTAAATAATACGATTAAAGAACTTAATATGTTAGTGAATAATAATACTAAGTATCTAACACCCGAATATCTAAGTAAGTGTGATGATAATAGTATCTATTTATATGCTAGTAATGATTTAAAGATAAGAAATCTCTTTAAGAGTAATCCCAACTATCTTTTAAAGATGCATTATGAGACCTTAATTTATTTTCTAAAGAATGATTTTTCAGAAGAAGAAAGAGTTAGTTTACTTCGAAATACTAGTTTTATCAATAAGATTCCTGATAACTATCTAAAAGACATTTTAAATCAAATGACCTTTCCTGATGTCTTTAATAGTCTTCAGAATATGATTATTCTAAATAAAGTTAGTAATCTTAATATTGATTTAAAAGACTATGATAAGATCTTTATAAGTGGATATTTAGATTCTCCAGGATTAGTAAATATCTCTAGTAATGAAATGCTTCTTAAGATGTTTAGTTTAATAAGTCCCTTAGAGGTTAAAAAGTACTTAAATTATCCTTATATCTATACGAAGTTAAAATCTTTTGAATTAGTTAAAGTTCTAATAGATTGTAAATTAAATATCTATACAGATACTCCTAAGTTAATAAAAGTTTTAAGAATAGATGAGATTAAGTATTATCTTAATAATGTCTTAAATAGTGATTATCTTCGTTATGAGGTTTTATTTAATTCTTACACTTGGTATAAGATACTAGGGATTGAGAAGGAATTAAATGAGGAAGATAAAGAGACTATTAAATATCTTTATGACTTAATATTAATTAAAGGACAAGTAACTTTGGAGTGTAAAACTAATGACTTAGAAGCTTTTAAAAGTATAGTTAATGCTTATTATCTCTTTGGACTTAATGGTACTAAAGAATTATATGAGATGGGAAATAAAGATATCTCTTTAGAAGAAGTTGATTCTTTAGAAGATGCTTATATTAAATACTTTTTAAAAGAATTTCCTTATAATATAGATATACCTAAGTATTTAGATATCTTTAAGATAGAAGACTATAAGAGCAAAGAGATTATTGATTTACTAAATGAAATGAATAATACGGGGTATAGTAATCTCCTAGAGAGTAAGAATAGAATCGAAGAATATAAAGAATATAGACTTCTTAATGAAGAGAAAGCTCTTAAAAATATTTTAGTATTCTTAAGGAATTATAATAATTATTTAGAAGAGTATCAAATTAGACTATTAAAAGATAGATTCTTAAGACTAAAAAGAAATAATTATCGTTTAAGAGATGATTTATATTATGAGATTATAGATAAATATACTAAAGAATTTATTAACTTTAAGAAACTAGGAGTCTTAGGAGAGTATCTTAAGAATAATAATAACTATCAAGATTGGTTTATTAAAAGTCCAGAAGGATTAAAGAATACTTTAGAAGAATACTTAAAAAGATATAATTATACTTTAGAAATAGTCTTAGAAAAGATTATCAATGGGTATTTAAGAAAAGATAATATTACAAAGATAATTAGTAATATGGGATATAGTAAACCAGCTTATTTTGATATTATTAAGTATGAAAGACAAGAGAAGATTAGATTAAAGAAGATTAATACCAAGTTAAAAGGAATATTTAAGAAATATAGTAATCAAGATAGAATAATCTTACTGAATTATTTAGCTTATGGAATTAATCCGGGGATGATTTTAAATAGTAAGATTATGGAAGTCTTAAGATATTACCGGGTAGTAATAAGTAATTTCAATGGAAAAGTTAATGTCAATAAGATTAATTTAGAACTAGATTATATAAGTATTATTAACCTAACGAATGATTTATATTTACAAGAATATAATAAGATTTATTTAGAAGTTACTAATATAATTAATTATTTCAAGGGAATTAGTAATAAGTATATAAGTAGTGATATTATTAAAGGAGTATTTAAGAGTGAAATTACAGAAGGACTTGATAAGTATATAATACCTTTAGAAGTAGATAATAATAATATTGTTCTTAAGAGTCATAAGATGTATTTAGATGGTTTTAAGTTAGTATTTAGTAATATAGATACTAATAGTATAGAAAAATTAGATAATACGATGAAAAATAATCTTAAGACGATTATCCCCTACTGTGTAGATAAATACTTCATAGATTTAACTAATAATTATAACTCTTTGTTTAAAGCACGTAATAAGGATTATTTAAGTAGTTGGGATAAAATAATTGCGTTATTAGGGCAAAAAAATTAAAAAAAGACTTGGCAATATAAGGGATTTATGATATATTTATATTGCCTACTGATGCAGATGTAGTTTAATGGTAGAATAAGAGCCTTCCAAGCTCCTGACGTGAGTTCGATTCT
>ERZ779643.109-NODE-109-length-77618-cov-3.580058_pt1 | contig 77618 bp, 63 predicted proteins | sample MGYA00511564_ERZ779643 | MGnify/ENA primary metagenome ERZ779643 (study PRJEB29588, sample SAMEA2147114) | human gut metagenome | biome: human gut; feature: human-associated habitat; material: faeces | place: Denmark | collected 2008/2010 ...
TAAAGTGGCACGCGAGCTGGGTTCAGAACGTCGTGAGACAGTTCGGTCCCTATCTATCGTGGGCGTAGGATATTTGAGAGGATTTGTCCCTAGTACGAGAGGACCAGGATGAACGCACCTATTGTGTACCGGTTGTAACGCCAGTTGCATTGCCGGGTAGCGAAGTGCGGAGAGGATAAACGCTGAAAGCATCTAAGCGTGAAACCCACCTCAAGATAAGATATCCCCATTAGACTCCTTAAAGACGATGAGGTTGATAGGTCATGGGTGTAAGTACAGCAATGTATTGAGCTGAATGATACTAATAGTCGATAGGTTTGATCACAAACTGACGTGAAAGAAGAGGACTTTCGAGATAATAATGCGAGAACAGGAAGGAAAGACATAGGGAAATATTGTTTGTTTTACTGGCAGTTGTGAATGCGTTGGGTACCGGCGAAAAAGTCGCGAGACAACGAAAAAGCGAGGCTGACGCATTTAGCCACTTGTGGTGACCATATCACAGGGGAACCACCCGTTCTCATCCCGAACACGGAAGTTAAGCCCTGTAGAGCCGGAAGTACTGGTCTGGACACGGACTGGGAGATAAGGACGTTGCCACATTTTTTTATTCCTCAGTAGCTCAGCGGTAGTAGCACTCGGCTGTTAACCGAGGTGTCGCAAGTTCGAATCTTGCCTGGGGAGCCATGTTGGCAGTACAAAAAAGCTGTCAATTCAAGAAAAGCGAGTATTTATGCAAAATACTCGCTTTTTTCTTGCCTAAAATTGCATAATCATTGAATAGTCGTTGAAATTATGCAGCCAAAAAACGGGGCAAAATGTTGCAAAAATACAGCTGTCATTTCTCGACGTGTCAGATTCGAACTAACGACATTTGATTTTAACGGTCTTGAATACTGCTTTATTTTAAATAGAAGTCTCCCGATCCTCTTTCAAGGAGGATTTTAATATGATTCGTGATGTTTTGGCTATGCGGGATCAATTTTTCACAATTACACAAGTATTCTATAATAAGTAAACAAGTGGCTATTATAATTTGAGTAATTTTTATCTATAATATAGGGGAACTGTTGTTCTGTGATTTGTAAAGAGGAGTTCCCCAATGAATGTTTTAGATAAAATTGAAAAACTCCGGCTTGACCGTGGTTGGTCGGTATATCGTCTTGCGGAAAAAGCTGGTATTACTGATAAGTGTATTTATAACTGGTATAATAGAAATACTATGCCGTCCATTGAAACAATAGAAAAGATTTGCGAAGCGTTTGGAATGACTTTGAGCCAGTTTTTTGCGGAGGGTAATTTGATAGAAGTTGATGAGGAATTAAAGGAGCTATTTGACGACTGGCGTTCATTGACAGAGGAGCAAAAGAAGGCAGTCAAAGTGATGATAAATACATTCAAAAAGTAAAAATGAACGCGTATCCTTACAGGGTACGCGCTTTTTTTATTTATGGCAAGATGTCGAAAAAGCATCACACCATACTATTTACATATACGACATTTTATGATATAATAACACTATGCTGCTAAATTCTACTTATTTCCAAGGAGGATGAAATGCGCACAGGAAGTAAACAAAAGTTGAAATATGTCATTATTTTGGAAATACTTCGGCAGGAAACAGATGCAGATCATCCTATGCAGACAAATACCCTGTTAAAGAAACTTGAAGAACAAGGGATTGAATGTAGCCGAGAAACTTTATATAGCGACATTAAGGCTCTGAATGAGAACGGCTTTGAAATTTTCTGCAATCGAAGTTCATCTAATGAGTATTACATAGAAGACAGGGGCTTTGATGTGCCGGAGATACGGATTTTAATTGATGCGGTAAATGCTGCCTCTTTTATCACGCCCAAAAAAACGGTTGAACTGGTTGGTAAGGTAGCGGCGCTTGGTGGCAGTCATCGTGGCGAAATTATGAAAAGCGAAACAAAAATTTATAATACGACTAAGCACTCTAATGAATACATCTATTATAACATAAATGAAATTGAACTTGCGATCACTCTAAAGAAAAAGGTTTCCTTTTATTACTTCGACTATAATGAGAAAAAAGAAAAGGTGTTTCGCAAAGACAAAAAGCGCTACTATATCAATCCGTATGCAATGCTAATCAGTAACGATAATTATTATCTTATCGGATATAATGACTTTTATAAAAATTTTTTGCATTTTCGTATAGACAGAATGACGGAGACAAGAATCAGTCACTATGATATTGTTGAATCAGAAGAAATCGACGAGTTTGATTTGGCAAAACACTATCGGCAATTGTTTGGTATGTATAGTGGGGATGAGGAGACGGTCAAATTGAGCTTCGATAAAAGCCTGATTGACGTCGTCATCGATAAGTTTGGGGAAAGCGTGGAATTGACGCCTCAGTCAGTTGACTCTGTTGAGACGGAGGTTGATGTCCAGGTAAGTCCGCAATTTATTGCGTGGGTAAACTCGTTTGGGAATAAGATGAAAGTAATAAGTCCCAAGAAGGTAGTGGATAAGATTAAAAGCGCATTGCAATCGGCGTTGGAACAATATGAATAAAGCGTCTATGACAGGAAAACGCTTGGGGTTGAATTCTAAGAAGAAAAGAACGCAAAGTATAAGATTGGGAGAAAATAGTTATAGCCCTATTGACACAAATACTAAATTATGATATACTATGACATAATGAGACATATTATGCGAAGAGGTGATATAATGACTTTTTCCGAAAAAGTTAAATTTGTTAGAGGGAAATTACTACTAAGTCAGAAGGCATTGGCAGATGAAATTGGTGTTTCGATGGTAACTGTAGCAAGATGGGAGTCTCAGGGATTGGAACCGCAGTTCTTAACAAAGAAAAAGTTTGAAGCCTTTTGCGAAAAAAACGGGATCAATTTTTCGGCGAGCGATAATAATTAACGAAATGGCATTATTAGGGTAATAGAAGAATGTGGTGCAAAAATTGCAATAAAGAAACAGAATTATCTGAATGTCCCATATGCGGTTCGAAAACAGAAAATGATATACCATATGTTATCTATTGGTGCGACGACTGTGGAGTTCCGGTTGTTCTTTCTGCAAATGAAACATCGTTTGTATGCCCAATATGTGGCAAAGAATTGAGATACTTGTGCTCGGATATTAGACCTGTATTTCCAGAAGAGCGTCTGTTGGTAGAGGTTTTAATGGGGCAGCCCTTACGCTATCTTAAAGCGAGTGTATGGGCTTCCAACAATAAGTATTATATAGACGGAAAGGCTTATTCAATTACTTCGGCACATTATAAAAAGTATTCGGCAGATTACATTAGAGAGGAGCTTGAAAAATATAAAGAACAAAATTCATATGAATATTTCTCGGCTTATATAAAAAAATTCGTACAAGCCAACAGATATAGATTAAACTATCTTATTGATGAGGCGTTTTCGTTTATTCGATATGCAGCGGCAAACTATGACCATGAACGAATTGTAATATCATTTTCAGGAGGTAAAGATTCTACTGTAACCGCAGATTTGACAGTCCGGGCATTAGAGGATCCTGGTATAGTTCATATTTTCGGGAACACAACCCTTGAGTTCCCGATGACGGTAGATTATGCGAACAGATTTAGGAGTAATAATCCTAAGACAATATTTAAGGTTGCAAAGAATAGGGAACAGGAATTTTATTCTGTTTGTGAAGATATTGGGCCTCCGGCAAGAATGATGCGCTGGTGTTGTTCTATGTTTAAAACTGGGCCAATCACGCGTGTGTTAAAAAGTCTATTTAAAGACCAAAACATATTGACATTTTACGGAATTCGCAAGTGCGAATCCGTGTCGCGTAGCAAATACAACAGAATAGAAGATAACGCGGAAAGCGTTAAAATACAGCAACAAAAGGTGGCTTCGCCTATATTTTTCTGGAAAGATATAGATATTTGGCTGTATTTGTTAGGGGAAGAAGTAGATTTTAATGACGCATACCGGCTTGGATACGATCGTGTTGGTTGTTGGTGCTGCCCTAACAATAATGAAAGAGCCCAGTTTCTTTCGAGTATCTATATGCCAGACCAGTATAAACGATGGAGAACTTTTCTTATTGATTTCGCGAGAAAAATTGGGAAACCCGATCCTGAGGTTTACGTTGATACAGGCAAATGGAAGGCGAGACAGGGCGGTAATGGCGTTCAAGCCTCCCAAGATATAAAATTAAAGTTTACAAATTGCACAGCAGAGGAACATGCAAAAATATATAGCTTAAACAAGTCCATAGATGACGCTTTTATTTCATTATTTAATCCATTTGGTAGGATAGCACCCGAGTTAGGAAGGAAACTGATTAATGAAACAATTGTTGTAGACCTGAAAACTAACGTACCCATCATATCTATTCAACCGTTCGATCAATCAGGATACGAATATTCTGTAAAGATAAAGACGATGAATGTTGAAAAACACGAAGACTTACAACGGATGATTGGTTACCAGATCAAGAAATATAACGCTTGCCGTAAGTGCTTGAAATGTGAGTCTCTTTGCAAATTTGGAGCAATAACGATAAATATAGACGAATATCGAATTAATCCTGATAAATGTAGAAGGTGTAAGATGTGCGTTACTGCAAAGTATTTGGATGGTGGATGCCTGATGGATCGTTATTTACGCACTAAGGATTGACGGAGGAAACATATGAAGTTTAGAGGACACGAAACCTTTTTCATAAGAAAAGGGTGGTTGAGCAAAGGCCTGAAAAATATAAAGAAAGATCCATTTGTTTTTATGGGAAATAGCGGAAATCCAATGGACGTATTGGGCATAGGCTCTAATATGGTAAAATCATTGAGATACTGGCTTCAGGCGGTTGGCCTAACTTTCGAGCCTACTAACGGGAAAAAAGAGCAGAAACTTACGCCCATTGGAGAAATTATATCGGATAACGATCCATATATAGAAGAAATAGGAACGTTGTGGATTTTACATTACTGCTTAGTAAACAATAAGGAAGACGCAACGGCGTGGTATTTCTTTTTCAATGACTTTAAGGCGGCAGAGTTTAATAGGGACGATTTCATAAGACAAATATCAGCTTATTTAAGGATGCACGGTGAAGAAGTGTCGGAACGCTCCTTAGAAGATGATTACGCTTGCATTATTAATACGTATCTTCCTCGTATTAAGTCAAATCCAGAAAAAGTGCAACCGGAAAGCAACATAGATTGTCCCTTGGGTGAACTTGGATTGATAGATATAGTTGATAAAAGGAATAAAGTCTATAAGAAGTCATCGCCTAAAAAAGAGAATATCCCCATTCTTATTGCTTTGGCAATTTTGATTGATCAAGCGAAAGGCAAGACCGAGATAAAAATTTCCGATATTCAAAATGAAGCCAGTAATATAGGGAAAGTCTTTAATTTGGACATTATTACTCTTACAGCATTGTTGTATGATATGGAACTGAGTGGATATATAAAAGTCGTAAGAACGGCAGGGCTGGATGTCGTAAAATTGGTTACAACGATGTCTTTCTTAGAGTGCGTAAGTATGTACTACAAAACCATAAACGGTTGATTTGGAGAATTTTTATGTTTGACAAAATGATAAAAATTGAAGAAGGGTTTCAAACGTCGGTTAATATTGCTTTTGATTTAACCGATGATAAAAAAATACGAGAATTTATACCAACTCTTTCTTCGATTGATATTATTGAGGATATCTTGTTGAGTGTGAATCCTAGCTCAACTCAACGAGCAAGAATACTTGTTGGAGCATACGGGCGCGGAAAATCGCACATAATTCTTGTTTTGCTGTCGCTCTTGTATAAAAAAGATGCGACATTATTTGCAAATCTTTTAGAAAAAGTTAAGGCGTATAATGAAAAGTTATACGATTATATAAAAGAATATTTGAATAGTTCAAGGAAACTTTTGCCGGTAGTGATTGGTGGTAGTAGTGCTAGTTTAACGCAATCTTTTATGAGTGCACTTCAAAAGACTCTTGAACGTGAGAATTTGCAGGATGTAATGCCTGAAACTCATTTCGCTGCGGCAGTCAATACTATTCAAGTTTGGAAAGATAAGTATGCTGATACATATAATTCATTCGTGAATAGCCTTAATGAGCCTGTATCTGATTTTTTGCTGAAATTAAAATCATACGATGTCGTTGCATATGAGAAATTTGTAGATTTGTATCCCAAATTGACTGCAGGTAGCGCATTTAATCCTTTTGTTGGCTTTGATGTAGTCGAAATATATGAAAAGGTAAACGATAAACTAGTTCAAAGAGGTTACGATGGGCTATTTATTGTCTATGATGAGTTTAGCAAATATTTGGAATCGAGTATTTCAAATGCATCAATTAGTGATATAAAATTGTTACAGGATTTCGCTGAGAAATGCAATCGAAGTGCTTATAAACAGATGCACTTGCTTCTAATATGTCACAAGGATATTTCTAATTACATAGATAGCAATTTGCCTAAGGAAAAAGTAGATGGGTGGAGAGGGGTATCCGGACGATTTAAGCATGTTGATTTGCAGAATAATTTTTCGCAGATCTATGAAATAATTGAAGCGGTAATAAAAAAAGAGCCTAATGCATGGGAAAAATATGTAAAAGCGAACAAAGAAACTTTTAAAGACTTGATAAATAGAATGCTTTCTTTAGGCATTTTCTCGTCTAATAATTTTGAAGAGGTGGCTTCTATAATTCTGGGGTGTTATCCATTGCATCCTATATCAGTTTTTATTTTGCCTAGGATTTCAGAAAAAATAGCGCAGAATGAAAGAACTCTGTTTACTTTTTTGTCTGCAGACGAGAAGAATTCATTGTCGGCATTTCTTAAGCAGTCCCCCAATGATAGTGTAAGCTTCTTATCGGCAGATGTAATGTATGATTATTTTGAGCCACTGTTAAGGAAAGAGGTATATACAAGCGACACTCATAAAATTTACAAATTAGCTGCGACGGTTTTACAGAAGGTAGAGCAGAACTCACTTGAGTCTAGAATAATAAAATTATTAGCTTTAATTTATATTATATCGCAGTTTGAAAAAATGCCTCCTACTGTAAACGTAGTAGTTGAAGCTTTCAAAGATTGTGTTCGTGATCCTAAAGAGATACATGTTGCACTAAATAACTTATTGCAACGTGATTGCATTGTCTATTTGAAAAGGAGTAACAATTATCTAAAATTAAAAGAGAGTTCAGGCGTAGATGTTCCAAAAGAAATTGAAAAACAGTCAGCTCTTTTAAAAGCTACAGTATCTGCGGTAGATATACTGAATGATTCATGCTATGATAATTATATTTATCCAACACGCTATAATGATGAGCATGACATTACAAGGTATTTTGATTTTTCGTTTATAGCAGCAGAAAAGATTTTGAGTAGGACATTTGATATAGGTCAAACATTTAAAAATGGTAATGCGGACGGTGTGATCTTAGCAATTGTTCCAAAGAGCCCAGAAGAATTGGAAAAAGTACGTAAGTATATAGTGGACGGCGCGATAAAAGACGATCGTGCTTTATTGGTGCTACCTACAAGTTTTGTTAGTATAGAGGAAATCGCATATGAATTTGCCGCCGTTAAAAAACTCAAGGAGCTGGCTCATGATGATGATATTTTATCGGATGAGTATAGCGTCTATATAGAAGACTTGGAAGAGGTTGTTAATAATTTTATCAACCTATTCTTGCGCCCGGAGACGCATAAAGCGGAGTATTATCTTGCAGGTGATAGAAAACAACTGAACAGGAAAGCTCAATTGTCGGCATTGCTTTCAGATATTTGCGAGAAAGCATTCCCATATACTCCAATTATAAACAACGAGTCTATAAATAAAAATTATTTGCCGTCTGTAGCTGTAAACAGTAGGGGAAAGATTTTGAACGGAATTTTAGCAATACCATTAGAGAAAAATCTTGGTTTGGCAGGGACAGGACAAGATGTTTCTATCATGAGAAGTGTTCTTATCCGTACAGGTATCCTTACTAATAGTGACGACAATCCTACGTTTAATACGCAAACCGATGACAATAATATTAACCGTGTTTTACAGGTAATAAGAGAGTTTTTCCAAGAGGCAGCAAGTAGTGATGCTTTGTCCTTTGAACAACTGTATGAAAGGCTTACAGACTCAAAATATGGTATCGGATTAAAGAAAGGTGTCATACCAATTTTCCTTGCAGTGATAGTAAGGGAGTTGCGTGAATCGCTGACAATTTTATTGGGTGAAAAAGAGCTAAAGATTACTGGAGACTTGTTGGCTGACATAAATGAGGCTCCGAACAAGTATTACGTTAAGATCGATGAGTGGAACTCTGAAAAGGAAGATTATATAAAAGGGCTTGTTGAGATCTTTTCAGATTATATCTCCGATAAAAGTTACTCGTTCAATAATTTATCGGCTATTGTTACTGCAATGGGAAGATGGTATCTTTCTTTATCAAAGTATGCAAAGGAGCAGTCTGAAATTTATTGCGGAAATACAGATAGACCGTTTAGACCAATATCGAAAAGTAAAAAGCAATTTATCAATGCGATAAAACAGGTTGAAATAAATCCAAGAGAGTTCCTTTTCAACACTCTCTTTAAAATATACGGGTTGTCTGATTTTACATTAGATATACTTGATAATATTAAAGGGACAAAGAGCGATTACGATTCAGCTTTAGTAAATCTAATAGATGTATTGATCGTAGACATTAAAGACATCTTCGGGGAAAAGAGTGCAAATGTTTCTTTATCTTCGACGTTGAAAAATTGGTGCGATAAGTTGAATCCCGAAATATTTCATTATTTATTCCAAAACAATGAAAATCGAATTTTGGAATTGTTTTCTCATGCGACTAATGACGAACGGCAGATGGTGCAACGCATAGCAAAAGCAATAACGTCTTTAAGGATAGAGGACTGGAGCTCTAAAACAATAACTTTGTTTTTGAGGTTGCTGAATGATTTTAAGGACACGGTAGAAGGTTACAATAAGAAGATTACGGAAAACAATCAAGCAGCCGCAAACAATTATAAAATTTCATTTGTCTCAGCGACGGGAGACGAGGTCGTAAAATCTTTTGAAAAGATTGATTATAGTCGCAAAGCCGTTTTGCTGAAGAATGAAATAGAAACTGCAATCGATGAAATGGGACAGGCTATTTCAGAGCAGGAAAAAAGGCAAGTTTTGATAGAAATATTGGAAAAGTTATGCTAACGGGAGCTTAAATGGAGAAAATAATATATTTTGATAATGCAGCTACAACATTTCCAAAGCCTGATGTGGTTTACGATTTTGCAGACAAGTGCTTTCGGGAGTTTTGCGTAAGTGTTGGCAGGGGACAATATAAATTGGCATCGTTTGCAGCTCGGCTAACCGACGAAACGAGGCAATTGTTGCAATGCTTATTTCATTCTAGCAACAAGAAGATCGTTTTCACGCATACTGCGACAGAGGCTCTTAATCTTTTGTTGCAAAATATAATTAAAGACGGGGCCAACGTATATATTTCTCCATTTGAGCACAATGCCGTAACACGGGTAATAGAACATATTAAAAAACAAAAAGAACTTCAGGTTCACGTACTGCCATTTTTATTGGACAAATGGGAGTATGATATGGAAAAAATAAAAGCAGATTTTAATCTCTGCCATCCGGATGTATTGGTGGTCAGTCATGCAAGCAACGTTTGCGGCTTTATATCGCCGATTAAACAATTATGTGCGTTATCAAAAGAATACGATTGCACAAACATAATTGATATGTGTCAATCTGCGGGTATTGTCGATGTAGAATTGGCTTCAGATAATTATGATTATGCAGTTTTTGACGGGCATAAAACACTCTACGGACCTTTTGGCGTTGCAGGGATTATCGGCAAGCCTATGGATTTATTTGATCCCATTATTGTTGGAGGGACGGGAGTTGACTCATTGAATCAAGAGATGCCAAGTTCTTTGCCGGAGAGGTTTGAAGCAGGAAGCCACAATATAGTTGCTATTGCGGGACTTAATGCGGCAATAAAGTGGATCAACTCTATTGGGGTAAATAATTTGTATGCAAAAGAAAAACAAAATCATAGGAAGTTAATAGAAATCTTGCTTAATCATTCTAACATTGATATAAAATCGCCTTTATCAAATGAAAAAAGTGTTGGTATCGTTTCCTGTGTTTTTAGAGGGTATAGTAGCGATAGTATCGGGAATGTTTTAAGTAAAAATGATATTGCTGTTAGAACTGGCTTGCATTGTGCTCCACTCGCACATAAAACATTAGGGACGTTGCCTGCTGGAACAGTGCGGTTTAGTACAAGTTGGTTTACTTCTGAAGCAGACTTTAACGAATTAGATAATGTATTAAGTTATATAGAAGAGAATTCGTAGGAGGGAAAAGGTGAGCTTGCGAGATGTTCAAATAAAAAAAGAATATCGTTCTCTGTTAGATAACGTGGCAAAAGAGTTTTATGTTCCACTCTTAAGTCAAGCTATATCATATAAAAGAGCTGTTGGATTTTTTTCGTCGACTGCTTTAGTTAGTATGACTAAGGGTATTGCTGGGCTTGTAAAAAATGGCGGAAAGATACAACTTATTGCTTCTCCATACTTGTCTGATGAAGATATCGAGGCGATAAGAGCAGGGTATTCACGTAGACAAATTATAAATAAAGCGCTGCTAAAAGGCCTTAAAGAACCAGCAAATGAATATCAGCAAGATAGGCTTAACCTTTTAGCGAATTTAATTGCAGATGGAATCTTAGATATAAGGATTGCAATTACTGAAAACAATTCGTATATCGGCATGTACCATGAGAAAATGGGTATAATAGAAGATTCTGATGGAAATAAAGTAGCATTTGCGGGTTCGATGAATGAAACTTTAACGGCTCAAAAGTATAGTTATGAAACGATCGATGTTTTTACAAGTTGGTCCGATGATAGAGATCGTGTTGAAATAAAAGAGTGTTCATTCGCCGCTATATGGGCAAATAATGAACCGAATTTGCGGACGATGGATTTCGATGATGTTTCTGACGAGTTTATCAAAAAATATAGAAAGAAGCCGGTTGATTATTCTACTGTTACAACTGATCAAGATGTTGTGCCAGAAATTGAGCACGAATATAGTTTTTTTAAGATCCCGACTACGGTAGAATTTTATGATTATCAAAAAGAAGCAATAGAAGCGTGGATAAAGAGAGGCTGTTGCGGAATATACGATATGGCAACAGGTTCTGGAAAAACATATACCGCTTTGGGTTCGATCACTAAATTGTCGCAAATACTAAATGAACAACTGGCTGTTGTAATTGTGGCACCGTATCAGCACTTAGTCGAGCAATGGGTAGAGGACATCAACAAATTTAATGTTTCACCAATCATTGCGTATTCATATCCCGGTCAAAAATGGCGAAAACAATTTGAAGATGCTGTAAATGCGTATAATGTAGGAGCTATAAAACATTTTTGTGTGATTTCAACCAATGCTACATTTTCAACGGATGATTTCCAGCGTATATTGTTGAAGTTTAAGAAAAACTATTTGTTCGTAGTGGATGAGGCACATAACTTTGGATCGAAAAAACTCGGAGCTTTGCTTCCAAAGAAAGCACGTTATAGATTAGCGCTATCAGCAACGATTGAAAGATATAGAGACGAAGAAGGGACGGCAATACTAAAGAAGTATTTTGGTAGTACCCCTTGTATTTCTTTCACGTTAAAGGATGCGATACAAAAGGGTTTCTTAACAAGTTATTATTATTATCCTGTTGTGTGCTATTTGGATGCAGATGAGTTGGAAAGATATAATGATCTCACTCGTTTGATAATAAAAAATGGAGGTGCAAGCAAGGAGAATACTGAAAAAAATCCATATGTGGAGATGCTCTTGATAAAAAGAGCACGAATCATTTCGGGTTGTAAAGATAAAGTTGCGAAATTGATTGAGGCAATAGAACCTTATAAAAAAGAAAAAAATATTCTTGTTTATTGCGGCGCAACTAAGTACGATAATGATAAAATAAATGATGACGACGATGTGCGGCAAATAGAAGAAGTAAACGGTAGGCTTTATCATGAACTTGGCATGAAAGTTCACAAATTTACTTCAAGTGAGAGTAAAGAGGAACGGGAAGATATAAAGCGCAGGTTTGCTTCCGGAGACTTACAAGTTGTTACTGCAATTAAATGTTTGGATGAGGGTGTTAATATACCTGCAATTCAAAAAGCATTTATTCTGGCAAGTAGTACAAACCCTAAGGAGTACATACAACGCCGGGGACGTGTTTTAAGACGAGCAAAGGGGAAAGAGTATGCGGAAATATTCGACTTCATTACCTTGCCTAGAAAATTGGATACGGTGCAGTTTTGCGACAAGCACCAGCTTGAAGCAGATTTGTCGTTAGTGAGGAAAGAGTTTAACAGAATGTTAGACTTCGCGGAAACCGCAAGAAATCCACTAGCAATCGATGATCTGAAGGAAAAAATACAATTGACATACAACCAAGTCTTAAACGGAGGATATTTTGATGAGTGACAATTTTAATGTTGAAAATGAGGAACTTAAAGTTGATTCTGCGAAGTTGAAAAAAATGCTTCAAAGAATTTACCGTATCGAGAGGGAAAACTCAAAAACGGGGAGCAAGACGGAAAAAGCAATGAAGACTGAGATCGAGTCCATCATTGAAGAAGAGGTGAAAAAATGTTATTAAAGAGAATATCTTATCACAATTTTCGTCCGTTTATTGGTGATCAGGAAATTATTTTAACTCCTGACGATGAGAAGGCATCCTCGAATGTCGTCGTCATTTTGGGGGACAACACATTCGGAAAATCAACATTTGTCTTGTCATTCATTTGGTGTTTGTATGGGGAAAGCAGATTTTCCAGAAAAGATGATATTTTAAATAAAAAAGTTGAGAAAGGCATGAGATTTGGGCAGCAAGAATCAGCCAGTGTAGAAATTGAGTTCGAAGATAATAATATGATTTACACAATGAAGAGAACTCAAGTGTTTACAATGGGGCAAAATGGATATCTTAATGCCGACAAAAGCAATGCTCATTTAACTTATGTGACAGAGAAGGGCGAAACTAAAAGTGCCGGTTCGAGCCAAGCGCAGATTAACGAAGTAATCAGCGCTATTTTGCCGCGAGACTTATCTTCGTTCTTCTTCTTTGAAGGCGAAAAAAACAATGAAATAAGCAGACGTGATTTGGGAACGTCAATTAGAACGCTATTAGGACTTGAAGCATTTGAAAAAATGCGGTCGCATCTTTTTGGCCCGTCTACTCAAAGTTCTCCATCTCCTTCTAGTGTAATGGGATACTACCTTGAAAAACAAAATGATGTTAGTAGCGAAAAAGCCAAAATTGAGCATGCAAAATTTGTAAAGGCGCAAGAGGAAATAGAAGCTCTTGATACCAGAATTGATGAAATCAGAAGACAAATCGACGAATACGATAAAAAGATTGAAGCAATAAACGAAACATTGCGCCAAGCAGCTCCCTCAAAAGAATTGCAAAAAAGGCGGGACGACATTGCAAAAGAGTTGAAGGGATTAGAGGAGGAGCTGGTTAAAAACAATAGAAAACTTTTGGCGCTCTTTAGTAGAGACTCGGTTTTCCTATTTATTACGCCACTGCTCCAAAAGGTATCTCATCGTCTGTCGGAAATGGATGTAGCGGATAAGGGCATTAAAGGTATTGAAGCTTCGGCGATACATGAGCTTTTAGCAAGGGGATCGTGTTTATGTGGAACTGATTTGAAAGAGGGGACTTTAGCCTATAAAAACGTTGAGAAGTATATTGATTACATCCCCCCTAAGTCAGTAGGAACTCTTGTGCGCGACATGATGGAAACTATAAATGGCAATGATTATAAAGCAAGAGTGTTTGTCGAAGATTTTGAAGAGACTTATAAAACGATTCAAAAGATCAAGGTGCGTATAGATGAATTGGAACGTGAAGACAAGGATAAGCTACTTGAAATTAAGGAGATTGGTCATGTCGACACTTCAGATGCAGAATCGAATCTCAGTAGGTATAAAAGAACTTTAACTGATTTGAGAGATGAGTTGGAAAGAAAAAATGCAGAAAAGACTCGAAAGCAATCAGAAAGTGAAACCGCTGAAAACAACTTTAATCAGTACAGAAGTAAGAGTGATAAGGCAAAAGAGTATCAGTTGTACTATAAATACGCGGAGCAAATGTATAAATGGGTAAACATGAATTACTCTAAAAAAGAAAAAGAAATGTTGCAAAGGTTAAATGAATATGTGAAAACCTTGTTCAACAGTATGTACTCTGGCGAAAGAGATATTTATATTGACGAAAAATACAATATAAATATTACATACAATGGAACTATTGTAGATGATACCGGTGGATTAAGAGTAATACAATATTTCGCGTATGTTGGTGGGCTCGTTAAATTAGCATATGAGGTAATGAAGGAGAGAAATGACGATAGAAATGAGGTTCAGGAATTGGGTGAACAATATCCGCTTGTACTTGATGCGGCTTTCTCTCATGCAGATCAAACACACACTCAAAACATTGCAAGAGAATTGGCAAATGCAGCAAGCCAGTTAATATTTGCCGTCATGGAAAAGGACTGGTTATATGCAAAGACAGGATTGGCTGGCAAAGTTGGCAGAATGTATGAACTGCAAAAAATAGACGAAACGGAAGTTAAAATTGTGGAGGTCTAATATGGCTAGCGGAATTATCGAAAAAAGCAATTCAGGCTTGTTTTGTAATGAAATTGAAATGAACGGCAAGTACGCAACAATGGTCAGATTTTTAAAAGAGGAAATAGGTATATTTTCAACTTTTAGAGAAGCGTACATAGCTGCCGCTATAATTGGATTTCTCTATAATAATCGTGGAACGGCAGACAGTTCAGAAAAAGTTCAACCAGCATCTATTTTTCCGAATGAGTTAAGTAAAAGGTTGCCGGATCTCAAAATGCTCTATAGAATTATTATGCTGGCTGACGAATCCAAACCTTATACAATAGATGAGTACATGAATAGAGCGTTTAGAGATGATGCGGAAAGCGAAACTTCCGGCAACTTGAAAAACAATATGACTATTTTTAATGCCTATGTGTGTGGTGGGTTAGAAATATTATATGAAAAGTTCAAAGATATAGATAAAATTGATAATGTTGTAAACACGCTTTATGATTTTGTCCACGAGTTTATCGTTGATGTCGGCATGATCGAAGATAATGAGGAATTGCCTGATTTCAATATAGATGACTTGGCTTGACGGAAGTTATACTTATGGGGAAAAAGGATTTCTTGGAAGATAGTTTAGAAAGCCTTTCATTAGAAGATTTAGAAAGATCTCTTGAGGATATTGATGAGGGGCACAAAAGCTCAGTGGGATTTAACATCGTTGAAAAATACGGCGTCCTTTCAACATACAAAAATTCACCTTTATTGTCAAGAGTCAGATGGCATGGCTACGAGCGGATTGATTTGCGTCGTTGGATAAATGATGAAACGCCTGCAAAAGGAATTACTTTTACGGAAGAAGAAGTTGAAATTATCCGTGAGAGCGCTCCTTGCATAGAAAAAAACTACTTGTCAGGTAGGGTGCTTTGCACATACGCCAAAGGTAAAATGCGGGCAAAAATTATAGCACATATTGCAACTCTTTCAACCTCGATCAGCAATGGCGAAACATGGAATAAAGAGATGAACATCATTGATTGGGGCTATGGGACAAAGATCGATTTCAGAAAATGGACAAAAGATTATATCAAATGCGGCAAGGGAATTTGCATATCATTTGATGAAATGAAAAAATTGGTCGAATTACTTAACAAATCATAAGAGGTGAAAATATGTCAGACGATATTTTTAATATTTCATTTGATGAGATTGTGAAGCAGTCAGAAGAAGCAGAGAATACCGAAATCGAGAGAGTTTTAGAAATCAACTCATACGAAAAACTGTATTTGCTTAAACCAAATGAAAACGGCGATCCATCTTGCGAACTCAGTGATGAAGAAAAACTTTCATTATACCATGATGTAGTTTTTAGTGGATTACGAAGATATTATGTGGAAAATCTGGCAGTTCGTGATTTCACGTTGGAGGGTTCAATACCTTATCAGTTGGGGATATTTGATAAGGTAGTGCAAGATAATTCATGGGGAAATTTTTTGTGTAAAGTTGTCCTATTATTACTTGATAAATATCCAGAGAAGCGAGAGGATATTGTAAATTTTAGGACCGATTGGACAAAAGTTCCTATGTTTACGGTAGAAAGAAAAACTAACTCGAAACCAATATATAATGATTTGTTTTTAAACTGCAATCATACGGCATTGCATTCGTGTTGGCTGCTTCAGGATATACTAAATTATTTTGAAGTTGATGTCTCAACTGTTCGTTTTTTAATTCATAGACCGTCTTCAATTGAGCCAAAAAAAATAATAGAACATATAGAAAAGTTGTTTATTTTAGGATTTAAGGCATATTTATCAAGACAATACAATTTCGATAGCGAAAAAGCAGACAAGGTTGTTGCAAACATTTATAAATTTCTCAATCCGGTTCTGGGAACGATTTCAAAGAGTTACACAAATTTATTTCTCTTTGATGATTTGGCAACATTGGCTGGTTATATAAAAAAGGTAAGAGATGTAATTCAAAAGAGCATTAAGTTTGATATAAAAGCAAAGAATGTTTTAAGCAAGTATTTAATGTATTTGTCTGATTATTATAAATTATAAAGACTATAATAGTTACTTTTTCAAAGTCAATAAAATAAACGATTATTTAAAAAGCCTATCGATATAAATTCGACAGGCTTTTTTAAGTTACATCGTAATTTGATGCGATTCGGAAGATCTTTTTTCCTTTTACATACGCATAATGTAGTGTTTGTGCAGCGCCGCCCCAACCGTGGGTAACGTATGCGATTATGTAGTCGCATTCTCTGACCATCCATTTATTTCTTTCAGGGATTGCGAATCTCAAGGGAACGGTTTCGAGGGGAGGGAAAACGACTTCATCGTAATTTTTGCGCATGGAATCAATCTTTTCTTGGTGTGATTTTGTAATGTAGGGAGTAATAAGTAGCTTTTTTATATTAGATTTTGGATATTTTTCTTTTAGTTCTGAAATTGCCTTGGAACACATTGAATCGAAGGTTCCGTAGCCGCCGCAGTAAAATTCTAAAAGAGTGCCATTATATTCCGAGAAGATAAAAAACTGCTCAAGTGTACTGAGTAGCTCTTTGTAAACCGCATTGTATTCAATTACATCTCTATGTCCGCAAAAAGTAATCTTTACAGTTTTATTACACAACATTTACCTATCACCTAAACAATAGTATACTATTTTTTTGAAAAAAAGCAATAGCATAATAGGATCTTGACAGAAAAATTTGTCAAGGTGTGATGGTTTTTCGACATTACAGTATGGCGGAGAAAAAGTTTCCTTTAAGATATTGACACAAACATATGTTCGTAATATAATAAACCTATCAGCAACAGAGCGTTGCAGTAAGGAGCAACCATGAGGAAAAAAGATGATAAGTTAATGCAACGTATTGTAGAGTGTTTTGATGCTTTATATAAAAAAGAGGGGAGAAAACCGTCGACAAGGAAGATTGGTGAAAAGTTAGGGATAAATGCGTCGACTGTGTCAAGATACCTACGCGAGATGTCAGATCGGAACATGCTACAATATGAAGGCGGGGAGGTCAAAACTTCTACTACGGACAAGTTTTGCCGCAGGGGTATGACGATACCGATTCTCGGATCCGTTTCGTGCGGTGTTCCGTTGTTGGAAGAGGAAAATATTGAAGCGTACTACTGGTTACCTGAAGAATTGTTTGGGAAAGGTGACTTTTTCTTTCTGAGGGCTAATGGCGATTCTATGATAGGTGCAGGGATTGACGACGGGGATTTGGTGCTGATCCGCTGTTGTGATGATGCTCAGGTCGGACAAATTGTCGTTGCGCTGACAGATGAAAATGAAAACACTCTGAAAAGATTTTATCCCGAACCAGAGAAAAATCAGGTACGTCTCAAAGCCGAAAATCCCAAGTACAAAGATATAATTACAAGAGAATGCCACGTGCAGGGAGTTGCGGTGAAGGTTATTAAGGATTTGATTTAGTCGTTTGGAGGTGGGAAAGATGGCAGACATTGTGTGCCCGTTATGCGGTACAACTTATGAGGGATTAAACCTTGACGAAACGAACGGATGGTTTATTTGTACGAAATACGATATTGACCTGTGCTTACCGGGATACGGCAAGAAAGTAAAGATTCCGTTAGTCAATTTCTCAAAAAATAAAGAAGCAAATCAGTCACAACGTTAGGAATATATCTACTTTTAGACCATAGCCCCGTTCTAAAAGCATCATATATGTGTTTACAAATGAGAGTAACTGCCGCATAGGCCTTCTCAACCTTGCAATGGTGGTACTTAAATTCAGACGTTTGTAAGCGTGAGAGTGAAGGGAGGTATGTTCAATGAAATTTGCAGTATGTACCAATTGCGGTCGTCGCCTGTTAAAAGGTGAACCGGGAACAAAGGTAGAAATGGATTGTCCCAAATGCGGCAAGTTTGTCTCTATTGTTATAGATAATGAGGACTTACGGATAAGCAGCAAGCCATTGCATCCCGAAGAGAAGCAAAGCAAAGACAGTGCAGCCGTTTAGAGAATGAACACAATTGAATAAGCAAGGGCATTAGCGTGCAACCGTGCGCATTGCTATCGTTTGTTAGGAAGCTGAACTCGGCAAAGAATCGTTAGGAGCTTGGCAAACAGTAAAATCCTGAAAGCATAGGGTAGAAACTGTTTGTCAGGCTCTTTTTTGATGCCTTTTTTTGCCCGATTGCGAGGATTTTATCTCGCAGTCGGGCTTTTTGTTTGGACTGAAATTCTGTCCGATTGCGATTTTATCAAAGAAAAAATCAAAAATCGGAGGATTTCAAAATGGAAAGCAAAAAAGTTAAGGTCAAATTGGTTGTCGGTTACAAGCAGTATCGCGTGATTGAAGTTGAAGAAAGCGAAGTCGAGAAGATACGTGAAGTAAACAGGATAACTTGGCGAGAACTCAAACAGGAAGTACGCAAGAAAGAGAGCATGGTAAAAGCGAACATCATAGTTGATTCTATCGAGGACATTGAGGAAGAATTTGAAAGCATACCCGATCCCAATGCCGTAAATCCCATTGATGAAATGATCGAAGCAGAGGAAAAGCAAGAAAAGTATGCCCCGCTATACCAAGCCATTGCACAGCTTACCGAGCGGCAGCAGGAAATGGTGAGAATGGTGTATTTTGAGGGAATGTCGCAAGATGAGGTTGCAAAGCATTTTGGCATAACAAAAGCCGCTGTAAGTAACGCCATGCAAAGAATTTATACCACTCTAAAAAAATTTTTGGAGAAATTTTAAGAAAAATGCCCGTAGACCGTGTACTGACATCGAAAAAGTGTCCTTTTATAAGTGAGGGGGTTGATTACAGCCCTAAAAAGGAGACCGAAAAATGAAGATCATAATCGATGAGTTTGAGCGGCTTGCGCGTTGCAAAGGATACAGAAGCGGCAACGAATTGTTTAAGGAACTGGGCGGCGGCAGAAGCGCCTATCAGTGCATTAAAGCCGGCAATCGCGTAGGAGAAGAAATCGTAAAAGCGATATATAACAAATTCGGGGAAAAGGTTCTCACAGAGGTAGTAGACATGGAGGAGGAGACGATCAGTGGACTTAAAAGCAAAAGCATTGTCATCGCAGGAAAACTGTATTGATTTCATACTCCCAACGGGATATTCGCTGAGAATCAACGCCTTCTATGCGTGGGTTGAGAAATCAAACAGCAACATTCGAGAAGTCGGAAAATTACTTGGACTTACTGAATACGAGCTTGTGCAGAAGTTAGAAGCACGGGAGGTTTTCGGAAAAGAAGAGATTACCAAACTTGTTAAGAAGATGGGAGCAAAAGATGCGTTCTTCGTGATCCATTATCCGTCGTTCCAGTTCAGACGGTACGTGTATCGGCAGGTGTTCGGAAAACCAATGAAATATGAAAGGAGGTGTAAAAACGAATGAGTGAAATTGGTCGTTTGTCCAATCGCAACCTTGCAATTCAGGAAATGATGACGGATGGGGAACGTGTAAAAGACTTCTATCGTTTTGCGGCACAAAATCCACATATCAGCTTGCATGATGCCTGTCAGATAGTCCTTGTTCGCCCCAAAGCATCAGTATGTTTTTCCTTTGAGGAATGGCACGATATGGGCAGACGTATCAGTAAGGGCAGAAAAGGAATTCAATATTACGACAGTGATGGAAACAAGAGCTTTGTCTTCGATGCAGTAGATACCTATGGCGAAACTCGCTTTAAGCGTGTAATTTTCCCGATGAAGTGTTTGCTTGAAGGGCTTGATGAACTGAACGGCACGGACTTAATCAATTCAAACCGAAGAGATTATCAAAAAGTGCTGTCGGGCGTTACCCAATACTTACAGCAAAGCGAGGATTTTACCGATGACGAACAGTACAATCGGGTACTCGCCGAGGGCATAAGCTATTCGCTGTATAGTACGACAGGGTATCCGAAAGAAAACGGTATCAGATTACACGGCTATCCATATTCGTTAAAAGAGAACGCGACACTGTTCTGTCGGGTAAGAGAACTTTCACAAAGTGTCAGAGAAGATATCGAAGACGCATATTTGCGAAGAAAACAGCGCGTTCCCGTTATTGAGGACATTGACGAGGACTATGTAACCGACGAGCCTTTTTTCACGGGAGAAAGTCAAGATGAGACAGTAACGGTTAAAATCAATGCAGCCGTTATAAGTCAGTATGAAGGCTACGACGTGTTTTGGCAACACGATGACAGTTCGTCTGATCCGTCGGCAGGAAGTCTGTATCTCGGCAAACGTGAGAATTACGACAACAGAGGAAATTACGACAATACGGACAACTCTTTGATATTTGTCACTCACAACGACAAGTTATTCCGTTTGCTTGAAGGCTCGACCTATACCATGTCGCAGAAGATGATGGTTGAAGAGGGCGGTTTTTCTGATGACGATTATAGGGAGTATCACGATGTCTGTGAGAACTTGAAAGGGCAACTGCAACAGATCCGAACGACGAGATTCGGCGCGGATGTTAGCAAAGGAACGAACGGCTATCCGTTCCGGTATCCCGATTACAATGGTACGCCTCTTTATATCAGATACATGTCGGTGCAAGACGAATACCCGGATGCAATTGTTCTTACAAGACTTGGGGACTTTTATGAAATATTCGGAGACAAAGCAAAAGAGGCTGCGGATAAATTAAATCTCACCTTGACCGGGCGAGATTGTGGGTTAGGCGATCGTGTTCCCATGTGCGGATTCCCTTATCACGTAACGGAAATGTATGTCAATAAGTTGCTTGAACAAAGCGCTGTTGTTGTACTCGAAGACGGCGAAGAGCCGAAATATATTGCGTCCGAACAGGAAGTAAACGGCGATGAAGGGAATGATGAAGCCGCCGAGCTTGATGAAGAAGTTGAGGAGGTCGTGCCCCAAGAGGAAAAACCTTCCGAAAAGGGGATAAAGGACAGGAAGCGCAAAAGCAAACCGCAAATGTCGCTTTTTGACTTTATGGAAGATGATGAGCTGACAAAAAAAGAGAAGCTCATTACGCAGACGCTTCAGCGCGGGAGTGGCGTTGAAAACGGGAAACAGCGCATTTTTGACAAGTACCAACAAAATCCGACAAAACAAGAGTTCGCGTCCTTTTTGTCCAAAGAGTATGGCATCGGTGGCTGGAGCGGCCCGGATATAGAAGACCACATGCACGACGGAAAAGGAATCAGAGTCATATCAAGCGATAAAACGATTTCCGTATTCATGAAATGGCCAGAAGTAGCCGAACGAATTGCCGACCTGATCGACGATAACAACTATTTCAGAGAAGGAGAGAAGTCACAGACAAATTCCGAATCCGAAGCGGCACCCGCTACGGAGGAAAACCACACAGATGTAAATGAATACAGCTTGGCAGAGCAGATTGAGGAGCAGAAAGAAGAAAACACCGATCTTGACGCGATAGGGTTAGACCAAAGCGAATTTGGCGGAGCAAAACAGCGATTCAAAAACAACGTAGAAGCGATCAGGCTTGTCAAAAAGCTGTATCGGGAAGACAAAGCGCCTACGGAATCGGAGAAAAAGACTCTTGCCAAGTACGTCGGATGGGGTGGCTTGCCACAAGCATTTGATGAAAACAACGAGAGCTGGCAGCGTGAGTATAAGGAACTCAAAGACCTTCTTTCGCAAGACGAATACGATACGGCAAAGGGGAGTGTGCTCAATGCACATTTTACCTCGAAAGAGGTTATTACGGGCATTTATGCCGCACTTCTAAGATTCGGGGTAAGGGGCAACAACAAGATTTTGGAGCCTGCGGTCGGAACAGGTAATTTCTTCGGATTCATGCCAAAAGAGATTTCCGAGAACGCAAGATTATACGGCGTTGAACTTGATGAGATTACGGGTAAGATTGCCGCAAAGTTATATCCGAATGCAAACATACAGATTAAAGGATTTGAGCAAACAACTTTTTCCGACAATCAGTTTGACATTATGGTGAGCAACGTTCCGTTCGGCAACTATTCGGTGTATGACAGCGCCTATGCAAGATACAGTTTTCAGATACATGATTACTTTATCGCCAAGGGTATTGATAAGATTAAACCGGGCGGCATTATGGCGGTTATCACCTCCAAAGGCACGATGGATAAGCAGTCGGCAAGTGTCAGGAAGTATATCGCCGACAGAGCGGAACTGATCGGGGCGATCCGGTTGCCGAATACCGCGTTCAAACAGACCGCGGGAACAGAAGTTACGTCGGATATTTTGTTTTTCCGTAAGCGTGATGAAATAATAAACGCCACGCCTGAAAACACAGAGTGGCTGACGGTCGGCAAGAACGAGAAGGGGCTTGAACTGAACAGTTACTACATAAGCCACCCGGAAATGATATGCGGAGACCTTGCCGAAGAAGTAGGGCTATACGGTCTGAAAGATCTGACGGTAAAACCTGACGGTCGAGAAATTGGTCAGGCGCTGTCCGATGCCGTGTCGCATCTGCCTGAAAATATCTACGAAAATCCCGAATATACGGCCGAGAGCGCAGAAGAACATTTAGAGGCTGATTACGACATCAGGCCTATGTGCTACAAGGCGGATAAAGGCAAACTGTATCTGCGAATAGGGGATGAAATGGTTGAACAAGCCATTCCGTCTTCTCCCAAGGACGCATATGCGCGCATAGAGGCGATGATACGTCTCAGAAATGACGTAAGGCATATTCTGAACATTCAGCTGGAAGGATGTTCGGACAGTGCACTTGAGGTGGCACAGCACGGACTGAATACAGAGTATGACTCCTTTGTCAAAAAATACGGTTACCTTAACGGCACGACGAACAGCAGACTGTTTAAGGATGATGCGGATAGCGCGTTGTTATTCACGATAGAAACGTTGTCGGAAGATAAGAAGAGCGCGAAAAAATCGGATATTTTCACGAAGAGAACAATCCGACCGTATAGTGTTCCTACGCAGACGGACGACTGCTTTGAAGCATTACAGATTACCCGTAACGAAAAAGGCTCGGTGGATATTGCCTTTATTGAGGAACTGACAAAAAAAGATTACGGCACCGTTTTAGGCGAACTTGGCAATGCGGTGTTCCGTAATCCCATAACAGTAGATCCGGAAGATAAGTATTCAGGCTTTGAAACGCAGGAAGAGTATTTATCCGGCAACGTAGTAAAGAAACTGCAACAGGCACGACACTTTGTCAATATGGGTTTTACCGAATACGAAACCAACGTAAAGGCATTGGAATCCGTTCAGCCGACACCGTTAAAGGCAAGCGAAATTTCAGTAAAACTTGGTGCAAGTTGGGTGGATGTCGGAATTTATAAACAGTGTTTATGGGAAATGCTCGGTTTACCGTATTGGGCGCAAGATGGTGTAGAGATTTTTTATAACAAGCACGACGGCTCGTGGAAGGTCGATAAGGAGGGATACGCCGCGCGAAGCCGTTATATGGAAACCTATCAGGTCTACGGAACGGAACGGGCAAATGCGTTCAGGTTGTTTGAAGATTGTATGAATCAGAAAGCAACGCAAATCTACGACACGGTTGAGGATTCGGACGGGAGAACGAAGCGCGTACTCAATCAGGCGGAAACCATTGCAGCCCGTGAAAAGCAAAACAAAATACAGGAATATTTCAAGAACTGGATTTATTCCGATCCCGAACGCAGAGAAGCGCTGGAAGCGAAATACAATTCTATATTCAATCAAACACGAGTACCTGTCTATGACGGCAGTTACTTGAAATTCCCCGAAATGAACGCGGCGATCACGTTGCGACCGCACCAAAAGAATGCGGTACACCGTATCGTCAGCACGGGAAGCAATACGCTTTTGCATCATGTCGTCGGTTCGGGTAAAACCATGACGATGATTGCGGCGGGCATGAAGTTAAAGCAATACGGATTGGCGAAAAAGCCGATGTACGTAGTGCCGAATCACCTTGTGCAACAATGGGCTGACGAGTTCAGAAAGACCTATCCGAACGCGAACGTTTTAATCACGCAGAAAGATGATCTGGACAAAGACAAGCGCAAACGGTTTGTTTCCAAAGTTGCTATGGGCGATTGGGACGGCATTATCATTGCGCAATCAACCTTTGCAAAGATAGGTATCAGTCCCGAACGTCAGATAAAAAAACTTCGAGAGGAGATTGCCGCCATTGAGGAGAGCATCACCACGCAATGGGATGAAAGTAATGTTCCGCGCGGCGCAGTCAAGAACTTGGAGCGAATCAAGAAAGGACGTGAGGCACAGCTCAAAAAACTGCTTGATGACACAAAGAAAGATAGTGTTCTGATCTTTGAAGATTTAGGTGTCGACTACCTGTTTGTGGATGAGTCGGATGCTTATAAAAACCTGTTTCTTTACACGAAGATGAACAACGTCGCGGGTATTTCTAATGCCGCAAGTCAGCGTGCAAGCGATATGCAGATGAAGATTGAGTATATCAATGAACTGCACGGTGGCGACAAAGGTGTGGTGTTTGCAACGGGAACGCCGATCAGCAACTCAATGGCGGAAATGTATACCCTGCAAACGTACTTGCAAAAACACGCATTGCAGGAAATGGGAATCAACTACTTTGACGCATGGGCGGCAGATTTTGGCGAAACCGTAACTTCGCTTGAACTTGCACCGAGTGGGCAGGGATACAGGGCAAAGACGAGATTTGCGAAGTTTACCAATCTTCCTGAACTGCTTACTCTTTACAGAGTGTTTGCAGATGTTCAGACGAGTGATATGGTCAAACTCGATGTTCCCGAAGCCGACAGAAACGTCATTACCATTAAGCCGTCGGACGAGGTGATTGAGCTGACAGGTGAGATTGCGGACAGAGCTGAACGCATATACGGCGGTGGGGTTGATCCGCATATCGACAACATGTTAAAGGTCACTTCCGATGGTAAAAAGATAGCGCTTGATCCGCGCTGTTACGATCCGACTATGCCGGATGCCGACGTGAGTAAGCTCAACCAATGCGCAGAAGAAATTGTGAGATTTTATCACGAATCAGAAGACATGAAAGGAACGCAGCTCGTGTTCTGTGACTTGTCTACACCGAAGAAAGCGTTTGAGGACTACGAGTACGGCAAGGACTTTGACGCGTATAACGACCTGAAATACAAACTTGTAGCAAGGGGAATCCCCGCTGAGGAGATTGCCTTTATTCACGAAGCAAACAGCGATTTCCAAAAGCAAACGCTTTTCAACAAGGTAAACGAGGGCACTGTGCGCGTGCTGATTGGCTCGACCGAAAAGTGCGGTGCAGGTACGAACGTGCAGAAGCGACTTGTGGCAATTCATCACTTGGATGCGCCGTACCGTCCGCGCGATTTTATTCAGCGAGACGGACGAGGAATCAGACAGGGCAACATCAACAAGACGGTACATATCAATACCTACGTTCGGGAAAGGACATTTGACAGTTATTCCTATCAGATACTGGAGAACAAGCAAAGGTTTATTTCGCAGATAGAAAAAGGCGACGTGACGGTCAGAGAAGCAGACGACATTGATGAGACAACGCTTTCCTATGCCGAAATCAAAGCCATTACATCCGCAAATCCCAAAATCAAGCGGAAGATGGAACTGGATAACGAGTTGCAGAACTTGCGCCTTTTGGAGAGCCGGTACAGAAAGAACATTTACGACTTGCAGGACAAAATCCGCAAAACTTATCCTGAGCAGATTCAAAAGCAGAAATTGTACATTGAACGTCTTCGAAAGGATATTGCAATGGCAAAGGAAAACTACAATCCCGATGTCTTTTCCATCAATGTCGGCGGCAAAGTCTATACGGACAAAAAGGAAGGAGGTCAGGCATTACTTGATGCACTGCAAGCCTGCAAAACCGACGTAACTTTGGCAGAATATTGCGGTTTCAAGATCAGCCTTGATCCTATGGTTATGCTGACTGTCGAAAGGACGTTGACGGTTGCAGGTGCAGGACAGTATCAGGTGACGGCAAGTCAGGCGGCACATTGGAACATCTCGCGTCTTGAAAGTATGATGCAGGAGTTTCCTGAGCGCGAAACGAGAGCATTGCAAAAACTGGAACAACTTGAAAGCGATATGGCGGCAGCCAAGCGAGAGGTTGAGGTGCCTTTTGAGCATACGGAAAGGATTGCGGAAATCACAAAAGAACTGGCGGAGATCAATGCCGAACTTGACCTTAATAAACGGGAAGAAGTTGTCATTGACGACACTGATGAGGAGACGGGAGAAGCATATATGGCTTTGCCTACTCACGAAGAAGAAATGCCTGTTCGGAAAAAGGCAAGAGCGAGACTTTCTAAGTCCATTGAAAGGCTATATTCGTCCGAGCAGAAGAAATCGCCTGAATCGTACATTTTTGTCGATGACAAAGGAATGTACTGTGCCATAGGCGAAAGAGCAGAAGAAATTTCTGAGCTTACCGGCGTGGAATTGCAAACAGGGATGCTCAGCGGCGAAGAGAACAAATGGGTGGCGCTTACTGACGATGAGTTTGACAAGGTAACAAGAACGCTGATGGATCAGGGTGTAACAGTAAAGATTATTATGCAGGATAAAAAACAAAAGGAGGAAACATTTATAGACAAAACAGATTTTATGGAGCGTATGGAGGTTGCGCTCTATCCTGATTATCGCATTGATCAGGACGACATGAACGCTTATGGCTATCAGTGGAACGGAATGTTACCTATGGGGAAAGGATATGCAAGAGAATATCTTGATATGGGTTTGCCTATTTATTTCTTGGAGAGCAACGACACGGAAACGGAGATGCATAGCGCAGAAGAGATTGATGGCAAGTCCGGACTGTTCGGCATTGAAAAAGACGTTTGGCATACCTTCATTACACATCAGGACACGTATCCGTATATCGTCGCTCGGAGCATGATTATGCAGTCTATGATGACCACGCTGAATAAGGATATGGACTATATGGACGGCATGTACATAGACGGATTGACCGACAGCTACTTTGACGAAGAGAAGGCGTTGAGAAGATATGTCGCTCAAAACGGAATAGGCGATATAAGCAAGGCAAAGCAGTTTATACCTCGGCTCATGGACGAGGTGACAAAGACGATGAGCGTAATCCCTTTTGAGCATTACGGCTGGGATATATCGGACGTTCAGAGAGCGATTGCAACCCATATTGAAAATGTCGAATTAAGCCAAGTTGCGACAGAATATGTCGAAAGACAAAATGAACAGGAAAAGGAGGAAGCCCGAATGGGTGAGGATAAAAATGACCACAGTATCGAGATCGATACCGGGTACGGTAGCAAAGAAAAGCTGGAAGCTACCGTTGAATTGTATGAAGTGAAAAGTCCGCTTACCGGCAAAGAAGGCGTCGGACTTGCTGTTCAGCTTTGGAATTACGGAGACTATGACGGCGAGAAACTTCTCGAACCGTATGCAATGCTTACCACAAACTTCGGTGAGCCGATCAGCATAAAGAACAGCGCATACGTGGATTTAAACAACAATCCGTTTGCAACGCAACTGCTTGATATGGGCATTGCGACAGACACGGGATTTACCAAGCAAAGCGGGTATGTGACCTATCCGTTGTGGCGGTTCGACGAGAAGTTCTTGGAGGAAATCGGCGGAGAAAATTACAAGAGGTATTCCGACGAATGGAACGAGATGTTCAGGTCGCAGGATGAAATCGAGGATGTGCTCGATGATATGAGCGTAGAGGAAGCGGAAGAGCTTTTGAATGTGGAGCCTGTTGATTATCGGGCGGCAGTTTTTGACAGTGTAGAGCAGGAGTTCGATGAGTTCAGGGACGATATGCTCAGCCAGCCGCAGGTCAACATTTTCCATAACAGCTACAAAATCCATATTTACAGTAACCTGAAAGATGTGTTCGACGAGGACAGCTATCTGTCCGATCAGGATTATAAAACGCTGTACGATGACAGGGGCAGCATTCTCTCGCTTTTGTACAACGAGATCGTCGGTGATGAGTTTATCAACGTGGATTCATATTCGGAACTCGGAGACGGTATTAAGCAGTATTGCCGTAACCGCGAAGAGGAAAAGCAAGCGGAGATAGAAGCGCTTAAAAAAGCCGCACTTAATGATGCGGCTATCAACAGAGAGTGTAAACAGGATATTCAGTCGGCAATCAGAGAGAATTTCGACGGGATGCACTTGAAAGAGGGCTTTGAGGAGCGGCTTATTCAAAAGTACGGAGAGGAAAGAATCAATTACCTTTTGGCAAATACCGTGCAGTACAACATGGAGGACGGCAGGTACTCGCCCGTAAACAAAGAGTGGGCGAGTATCATCGTGGTCGAGGCTTCCGACGACGAGAAAAGACGTTGGATTCTTGAAACACATCCGGCTGTACTTGACGGCGTAATCAGCAGAATGCTCAGAAGAGCAAAAGAAAAAACGGAGGTTAAAGAGGTGCCTGACAGACAGGAAGAAAGAGAGACAAGAAAATGGTTGACGGCAAAAGTCCCGCACGAAGCAGTCATTCAAACGAACGAAAACCGCTCGTTTATGCGTATGCCGCTTGACGGACAGTATGCCGGATACACGTACAACATGTTCAACAACAGGATCAAGCAAAGCACGAGAATGACGGACATTCAGAGCGATTCGAGGGAAACCTGCCTTGAACTTGTGGTGGCAGAGGATGACGAAATTTGGCTCAGAAAAGACGGGGAAACGGTCATTCTTACGGGCAAGGACTTTGTAGAGGAAGTGGACGACACTTATGCGGAGAGCTATGAGCGCAAGCACGATGAATCGGCTTGGACAAGAATCGCTGTTCCGAATGACGCAATGCGCGGGATTTACGAGCAGTCTGCGTTGTTTTCGATGCCGACAAACGGAGAGTATAGCGGTTATTCGTACTACCTTCCTAACGTGTTTGTCGAGGAAGACAGAACCAGTGAGGACGGGAAAATTCAGATTTCGCTTCCGAACGATTTTAAGGTAACAATCCGAAACAGAGAAAGCGGAAATACGGCAGAGTTCAATCCGCAGGAATTTGCCGCCATTGTGGACGGCACGATTAGCGAGGACTATGCGTTGAGAAGAAGCGAGAGGTCTGCCGCAAAAGAACAGGAAACGGTATCCGACGAAAATGGCTGGCATTACGTTTCGGTCAGTCAGGAAGCTCGGCTCGGAAAGTACGAAAAAGCAAGCCTGTTCCGTATGCCGTACGGTGAGTATGAGTCGTATCTCTACTATCTGCCAAACGCATTTTTAAGGGACAACGACGAGAAAGGAACTATCCGTGTCGGCATTCCCGACGACCTCAAAGTGACCATTAAGGATAAGACGAACGATGAGGAAATTACTCTTACGGCGGAAGAATTTACTGATCTTGTGAAGGGAAAGACGGACGAGGATTATAAGTCACCCGATGACTATTTTCACTCTCCGAAGAGAGAGGGAAAATTCAATGCCGAGGCAGAGGAAAGGCTGCGAGCAAATGTTCCCGATGAAATGAAAAAACGCCCCAACTGGGTGGCAGTCAGAACGCGTTACAGAGAAGATACGGGAAGAGTCGAAAAGTATCTCATCAATCCGAAAACGGGCAAGTTTGCGGAGAGCGATAATCCCGAAACGTGGACGAGTTTTGACGAGGCTTGCAAGTATGCGCGGGAAAACGGCGGAGACACGCTCGCCTATGCGCTTGACGGTAAGGATAATATTTTCTGCATCGACGTAGATCATTGTTATGAAAACGGAGCAGTGGTATCCGATCTTGTGCGTGACATTGAGGAGAGCGGTGTTCATACCTATTGCGAACGTTCCGTCAGCGGCAACGGCTTGCATTACTTCGGAAAGACAAAGGGGCTCGACGTCCGTGCGTTCAGTAAGGACGGTGAAATGGAGTTTTATCAGAAGTCGCATTTCATTGCGATGACGGGCGATATGCGAAGCAGCGGAAACGAGCTGGAGAGCATTGACGGAACAGAGCTGCAATCTCTTATCGAAGAGAAGTGCGACAGGCGTACTGGCTGGAAAGGAATCGGAACCGGTGTAGAGGGATTGTCCAACATGTCCGACCGAGAAGTGACCGAACGCGCATTGAGGAGCGCGGACAAGGACTTTGAAAAGCTGTATGGCGGTCAGGATTTATTCAGTGATCATAGCCGCTCGGACATGGCGCTTATGTCGCGGCTTGCCTTTTGGTGCAACGGAGATAAGGAACAGATGCTGCGCGTGTTTGCAACGAGCGGCTTGTATCGTCCCGAAAAGTCTCCCGATTACTATGAGGGGACGGCTATCAAGTGTATTCAAGGCAACACCAACAGATATACTCCGCGAAAAGAACAGCCGGCAACGCCGCCTAAAAAAGCCGTCGGCTTCGGGAAGGTATAAAAAAGGGCATCCCCAAAAAGATGCCCGATCAGCGAAGATATGATTAAATCAGGGAATCGTCAAGTAAAAAGTCGATGACGCCAATGTTCAGGATGCCGTTTTCATCATACCAACGCTTGCGAATGTCGTTTCTGACAATGATTTTAGGGAAGGAATCGCCGGTTAGAGAGAGGGGTTTGTTTTCAGTCAGACTCTTCTCTTCGGTCGGCAGCGCATACGCCGATTGGATATACGTCTTTTTGCCGCCCGAACTTGCAACAAAGTCGATCTCTCGCGCTACTTGGATGGCACGGTTTTTGCTGTCGTGTTCGGACGAGTATACGATGCCGATGTCTACGCTGCATTCACGAATGATCAATTCGTTGTAGATGACATTTTCCATGATATGGGTGAGTTCTTGCTGGCGGAATCCGATCCGCGCGGCTCTGAGCCCTACGTCTTCGCAATAGTATTTGTTGGGATAATCAAAGTAGTTTTTCCCTTTCACGTCAAAACGCTTACATTCGCTGAAAAGGAATGCGTCTATCAAGTGATCGAGATACGCTTTGACGGTATTGTTTGAAACTGTATTTTCGCCTGAAAGTTTTTGCTTGGTGTTGAGTGCGTTCGCAATCTTTGATGGGTTGGTCAGAGAACCTACCGAAGAGCATAACAGGTCAAGAATGGAGGAGAGTACGTCTTCACGTTTTACTTTCTTTCTGTCCACGATGTCTTTCAGGTACACTTCCGAAAACAGACGGGACAGATAATTTCTTTTATCGCTCTCGGTGGGGCGCGAAAGAATCAGCGGCATACCGCCGTAAAAGCAGTAGTCATCGAACGCTTCGGTTTTATCGCCGCCGATGGCGGAGTAGTATTCCGAAAAGCTCAATGGATGGACGCGAATCTCGTCACTTCTGCCTCTGAACTCGGTCAGAATGTCCGAAGACAACATTTTGGAATTGCTGCCGGTCACGTAGATATCGAGGTTGGGAAGAGTTTTCAGATCGTTCAATGCATCGTAAAAGGTAATGGGTTTTCCATTTTTGTTATAGGGATTTTCCACCTCATCGGACATTTGAATTTCATCAACGAACAAATAGTATTGCTCGGTCGAATGTTCTACGGTGTTGCGCACGCACGCGGCAAGTTCAAGAGGGTTGCGGTATTTGATGTCTTTTGCGAGATCGAGTGCGAACGAAAGAATGTGGGAAGAGTCAACGCCTTGGTCGAGAAGGTACTGTCTGAATAATTTATCCAAAAGATATGACTTCCCGCACCTGCGAATGCCGGTAATAACTTTGATCTGACCGTCCCACATATAGGAGATGACTTTATTGAGATAGCGGTCTCTTTTTATAACGCGATTGTTTTCTGCAATGTTTTTCATAGTAACCTCCGCTGAAAACTTGGTTTGTATGCAAAGAAACTTTGCAGTAATATTATACCCAATCAAAAACAAAAAGTCAATAGTCTATTGAAAACTTGTATGTAAAACAAAGCAAGTTTTCAACGAATTATGCAAAATTAAGGAGAAGAAGAATGAAAAAGAAGCACATCAGGGATACCCCCGTGATTAAAGTGGCGGAAGGGTATGATCTCGAAGAAGTTATGGATACGGACGACGCCGGCTATGACAACGGCGAGCCTGTGCTGATACAGGAGGTAGAAGTGGAATATGAGTGAGAATTCCAAACTGACTGCACAACAGCAAGCACTTGTAGATCAGGTGCTGAAAAACCTTGAAGAAGGCGCAGGTTTATGGAAGCAGGGGTGGGTTGTAACGGGAGCACCGCAGTCTGCGACGACCGGCAAGCGTTACAGGGGGCTAAATAACTTCTTCCTTACGCTTGCCGCCATGCGCGAAGGTTACAAGGATAATCGTTGGGCAACCTTTCATCAAATACAGGAAAACGGCTGGTCGTTCAAGACGGACGAAGAGGGGAAAAGCATAGCAAAAGGCAAAAGCGAAACCGTTGAATTTTACGAATTGCGGGACAAAGCAACGAAGAAGCCTTTTGACAGGTCGGTTTTGGACGGCTTAACGAAAGAGGAGAGAGACGATTACATGAAAGAGAACGTGTATCCTCTCCGAAAGTATTACAAGGTTTTCAATGCCGACATCATTGACGGTATCCCCGCGCCGGAGCAAACAAATGAAATTGATGAGCGTACACGTTCGGAACGAGCCGAACAGTTCATTGATTTTTGGAGCAAAACCGAATCGGAAATTTCCTACGGCGGAGGAAGTGCGTATTACAATCCCAAAACGGATAAAATCCGCTTGCCTGAGCGCAGGGATTTCCATACGGCAGAGGACTATTATTCGACGGCATTCCACGAGATCGGACACTCCACGGGACACGAAAAGAGGTTAAACAGAAATCTCGAAGGCGGTTTCGGCAGTTCGGAATATGCAAAGGAAGAGTTGCGGGCCGAAATCGCCTCCATGTTCATTGAGCAAGAGTTCGGAATTGAGGTCGACGAAAGTGCAGTACGTAATAACTCTGCGTATCTGCAAGCATGGAAAGAGGAAATCAAGGAAGATCCGAACGCTTTGTTTAAGGCAATTATAGACGCGGACAGGATTGCAAAATACCTTGTAGAAAAGGAAAAATCGAAGAATAAACGCGCGCAGAAGTACGCTATCCGAGAGAGCGAGAATGCGGTCGGGGATACAATTTTCAGGGTGTATATGCAAGATGAGTCGGGCGCGATTGTCATGGCAATGGCTGCCGCGTATGATACGAGAGAGCAACTCATGGAATCCTTCAAAGAATTTCAGGAAGATCCGTTATGGAAGGATGCAGAATTTCAGGAAGTGAGTTATGAGGAACTTTCGCAGACGAACTCGGATGCGGGGGAAAATGAAAAACAAGAGGAAGAGGCAGAGATTATTCCCGCTCCTTCGCAAGAGTACATCAGACCGAGTGAGTTAGTCGCAAGAAGCGTACCGGCAGCCGTGGTGGTCAATATGGCGGATCGAGGGATAGACAGTCTCACCCGCATGTCGGACAGAGAGGTTGTAGAGAAAGCAAAAAACGTAAGGGGAGGAGATACCTTTTCCAAACTGTATAACGGCGAGCGAGTATTTGAGAGTGAAACAAAGGACGAGAGGATACTTATGATGCGCTTGGGAATGTTCTGTAATGGTGATACCGAACAACTTGTCAGAGTGTTCAAGTCTTCGGGACAGTTCCGTGACATCAAGCCTACTTCGTATTACATGCAGCTCGCCGAAAGGACGATGACAACCTTGAACGGCAAATTCAATCCGCTGCCGCCGAAAACCCCGGTCGATATGGGGAAAGGCAAATTCGGCATGAACGCGAAAATTTGATAAATAAAAAACGAGGGGGTTAACCCTCGTTTCTGATGTGCGATGTGAGCCATGCGAGTAATTCATCATAGCCTATCTCGCTTGCGGCAAGCCGCAGAAAAGTGTCCGCAAGCTCGCGTTGCGTGTAGTGAAGTTGAATTCCGTTGAGTTCAAGCACGACAAGCATGGCATGCGCACCGATGCGTTTATTTCCATCAACAAACGGATGATTTTGCGTGAGGCCGCAAGCCAATCGAGCAGCCTTTTGCTGGATAGCAGGGAACAATTCAGACGAATCAAATGTCTGCAAAGGTGAATACAGTGCCGATTGTAACAGATTTTTATCGCGTAGACCTTGACTTCCGCCAGTGGCACGAATCAGCTCATCGTGCAGATAGATCAGTTGTTCTTCCGTAAGCCAAGTCATTTTGCAAGTTCCCTATATGCTTCGGCATTCTTTTTGATTAAAGCTTCAGAAATGGAAGCAATTGTCTGATCGGATGCCATAGATATATTTCGTGTGACTTCAAAAGGGATACGCTGTTCTCTGACGGCTTGCTTTGCAAACATCGTGATGGCAGCGCTGAGAGAAAGTCCGAGGTCGGAGAAAAGCTCATCAGCTTGTTTTTTCAGATTTTCGTCCATGCGGATTGTAACATTTACGGTAGCCATTTTGATTACCTCCTTTGAATTGCTACTAATATTATATACCTTATCTTACGAATTGTCAATAGTATTATGTGCAAAATATGTGCAAATTATTTGCGGATTGATAAAAATGAGGATCATCTAAATGACAGGCAAGAAACTATGCCGTATTATACGGCAAACGAATTAAATAAAAAAAGAGGAGAACCGAATGAAAGAAAAGGCACTTAAAATCAACAAGAAGGATTATAACATTGCAAAGTCCCTGAGCGACAGAGACTTCGGAACGCTCGTCAGGGCGCTGTGCGAGTATGTCTATTACGGTATCGATGCATCGCCCAAAGACAAGATTTTGAAAGTGTATTACGACAACTTCAAAGAGAAGATCGACATGGAAAATTTCTTTCGCGAGACGGGCAGACTCGGCGGAATCAAGAGCAACGAGTTGAGGCAGAAGGCAGAGGAAAACCGCTCGGTTGTACTCGACGTGTTTAACGTCGATACGGTTGATGAGCTGCTCAAAATCATTTTGGAAAAAGGTCTCGGCGATTGTTGTAAGGACGATGAGGTATGAAAAAGACTGTTCGAAATGAAGGACAGGGGCGGATTGAAAAGTATGAAAATGTAGCGAAAAGAGGCTGATTTTTGAAGCAGGTAAAGAAAAAATCATAAAACTGATTTTTTGCGGCTTTGAGACGAAGTGGGAAACCCACTTGTCTTTTACAGAAAATCACGAGAAAGGAGAACAATGACGAAGAAAAAACAGATAAGTTGCGGAGCAAAATCCATCGTGTTGACGGATGAACAAATGGTGGATGAAATCAATGAGTTGCTTGCAAAATCCGATTACAATTACAACTTCAACAAACTTGCAAACGATCTGCTGGCGCGCGGAATCGACTCGTTCAAGGTCGACGATAAGCCGACGGAAGAGGTAAAGCCGAAGGAAAAAGAATGGGAGGACAGGAGCGAGTCGGTACAGGTGTGTGAGTTTATGGAAGAGCTCGTCGGACTGATGAAAGAGAACATCGTGTATTTGTCGATCATCAAATCCATTGTGTCTTCGCTCTTTAACGGAAAGGTGGCGGAGCTTGACGGACAGCCTTTGCCGAAACGAACTTTCGAGAGCGGCGCGTACCGATTCACTCCGTCGTATTTGGAGGGATACGAAGTCAGAGCGTTTAAGGAACTCGGAGATAAGTGATGGCAGTCAATCCAATTATTTTCGATTTGAAATACACGCCGTACAGTTTGAAACGCGGCGCTTCCGTCGATGAGAAAAGAGCTCACAGAGAGGAACGTGCCTTTTACGATATGACGGGCGGTAAGAACATCTTGGGGTATATGATGACGGAAGACAAGCAGCGTGGTACGTTCACCAACTTAGAATATCTCCAAAAGAACATGGGTGTATTCAATCAGAACGGCATGATTTCTCCTGAAGAGTTGGAGCAGATAAAGGAACGCGCCGCTAAGAACAAAGGGAATATCTGGCACGGCTTTCTCTCACTATGCGAAGAGGATTCGCCCAAGATAGATACCACGGAAAAATGTATTCGGCTCGTCAAACAGACCTTTTCGTCTTTCTTCAAAGAAGGTAAGTTCAATGAGAAAAACATGGATTTGGTGTGTGCGCTTCATCTCGACAGACCTCATCATCTCCATATCCATTTTACGTTCTTTGAGAAGGAGCCGAGGTTTCCGGGCAAGAACAATACAAAGGTCTATCGTGCAAAGGGGAAGGTAGACAAGAAGGCCATCGACAATATGTATGTCAGGGTGGCAGAGTACATATCCGATGATAAGTCGGATCTTTCTAAGCGCAGGGATGCGGCTATAAAGAGTTTGAGGGAATTGACTTCATTCAGGAAAATAAACACAGGAAACGAGGTAATCCTGCAAGAGATTATCGCGCTGTCGAAAGATCTGCCGAAAACTGGCAGAGTCGGTTATGCGAGTAAGGAAATGGAGCCATACAGAGGGCGGGTAGATAAAATTGTTGAGATGTTTCTTGACAAGAACGGACAAGCTCAGGCCGCGAATAAAAGATTTTATGACGCGTTGGAAAAGAGGCGAAAACTTGTACATGAGGTTTGCCGAACACCGCACAAGTACAGTGAAAAAGACGAGACAATAGAGGACATGGTAAAGAAAGGAGATTATCGCTACAAGATAGATGAGGACAATGTAACGCTTATTCAGGAAATCGAAGATGATTACAGACGTAGACAGGGTAATATCGTCCTCAAATTGTGCAAGGCTATAGACGCTGAATATTATGAGCGGAGCAAGAAACAAAAGTACAAGACGAACAGCAGGTGGCTGAAAAAAAGATTGGGCATTTCTAACCGCAAGGTGAGAAGCCTGTTCAAAAAATTTTTTCTTTCGTTCGGCAGGGACAGCCACTTGTTGGAACGCGACTTTTCCAACAGGTTACAGGAAATCGAGGAAGAGATAAAGCGCGAACAACAGAAAAAAGAGAAGGAGGGTAACAGGAAGGATTGAACAAGAAAGAAATAACAAAGCACCGAAAAAATAAGTCTACAAAGCTATGGCTTGTGCTTTGGATGATTGTCTTTTTGCTTGTAGGCGCTGTCGTTATGTATCTCTTCACTCTTGGCGGCGCGAGTAAAGTAACAGAGATTTTATCGAACAAAAGTTATTGGCTGTCGGTGGGTGTGGCAAACGGACTGATCATGATTGCATTCTTGCTTATGTACAGGGTGGACGCGCAGAATATTGCTTTGCGCGAGAACGATCTGGAAGATACAGAATGGCTGACGGTGAAACGGCTCAGAAAACTGCGCGAGTTTACGGTGACGAATTTTGACTCGATGAGCGAACACGAGGATGGCATCGTTATCGGCGCAGAGAAGAAGGGCAGACAAGTAGAGATTATTACTACAAGTCAGTTGCATGCACTTATTGTGGGGACTACGGGAAGCGGCAAGACGACAGGCTTTGTGGATCAAAACATTGCGGTGCTCGGAAGAAGTAAAAGTAAGCCGAGCATCGTGGTGTCCGATCCGAAGAAAGAACTGTTCCAAAAGCACGCCAACACTTTGAAAAGCCAAGGGTATAAGATCTCGGTTTTGGATTTGAGAGAGCCGTATTCATCGGCTCGGTGGAATCCGATGAATGTTTTGATACGCCGAATCCGTATGGTGAAAGATCTTGAAAACAATCTCCAATTTGTCGAAGGGAAGTATTTTGCGAACGGGGAAACATTCCTGTCACACCGCGATGCTCGTGGAAGAAAACAAGAACTTATGGACGAGATTTACGAGAACGCCATGGATTTGGTTTATACGCTCTGTCCGATACAGAACAAAGAACAGCCGAACTGGGAAGAAGGGGCAAGAAATCTTATATTCGGTCTCGTGCTTGCATTCTGCGAAGACTGCATCAAAGGCAAGATGGAAGAAAAACAACTCTTGTTGTTCAACGTCTACCACAACATTACGCGTTACTGTTCGGAAGATACGACGGCTCTCAGGACATACTTGCTTGAAGGCCGAGACGAGTTTTCAAAAGTGCGCGGACTTGTCAATACCGTACTTATAACAAGCGATAAGACCTTGACGAGTTATTTGTCAGAGGTAAACGCATACATGCAGCAACTTGCGGATGACGGAATACTGTCGCTGACGAGCGAGAACGAATTGGATATATTGCAGGTGGATGAAGAGCCGAATGCCGTGTTTATTATTGTTCCGGATGAACGGTTTACGCGCCATCGGTTCGTCACTCTGTTCATTACGCAGATTTACAAAGAGCTGGTTGAAAAGGCGAATTTGAATCTGCGCCGTAATCAGACGGAGACGGCTATTCTGAAACGAAATGCCTACTTTATTTTGGACGAGTTCGGTAATTTGCCGAAGTTCGACAACTTAGAGGGTATGATTACGGTCGGCCGTTCGCGCGGAATCAGGTTTTTGCTTGTGTTGCAGTCGTTCAGTCAGATGAACGCCAAGTACGGCAGAGATATTGCAGATGTTGTTAAGACAAACTGTAACGTCAAGATATTCATTGGCTCTGACGATGCCGATACGAGAAAGGAGTTTTCCGAGTTGTGCGGCAACAAAAAGATCAAGCAGTTTTCGGTTAATACAAATGCCGAAAATCCCGCGAGCAGCAACACCGGGGCGAGCAATCAACCGCTCATTACTGTGGGTATGTTGGAACGGATAAACGGTGATGAAAAGGGGGATGCAATTGTATCTGTAAGAGGATACGAGCCGATATGGTCGCGCTTTACGCCGTCGTTCCAGTTAAGCGATACATATTTCAGCGCAGGAGAAGCGGATTTAACGAGAAAAGAAGCCGTGTTGTTTGAAAAAGAGGACTACGTATTCGATATAACGGGCGCAAGCAACGGTAAACGACAGGAAGCGATGCTCAAGTATATAGAAGAAGAAGAAAAAAAGCCTGACGAGTTTTTAGAAGAGCGAGAAAAACAAATAGAAAACCTTAACCATAAATGGGATGCGCAGAGAGAGGAAATCGAAGTGCAAATAGAACTCCTCGCCAACATTCTGACCGGTAAAGATTTGAAACAACTCAAGAGGCTGAATTTAGAGAGCAAAGCGTCTTTCCTGTACATGATCATGGAGCAGTACAACAAGCGACAGGCTATGGAAATCCAAATCGCGGCAGACAAAATTGCAAAGGTTATATTGCCGCAAATGAAAAAAATACAAGAAGAAGCGGAAAAAATCCGTTAAAGAGAGGAGAAAAATGAGGACAAAAAAGAAAGGGATAATTTTGTTGTTGGGACTGTTTACCGTCCTGATGACAATGTTGTTCGGAGTGGGCGCGACGAGTGCGAGCGCACAGGAATTGTGTACGCACAACTACGAAGGAACCACGCATATCGCAACCTGCACCGAACAGGGCTATACCGAGTACGTGTGTAGCGAGTGCGGCGATACATACAAAGACGATTTTGTAGAGCCATACGGTCATACGTACACGGAAGTAGTGGTAGAGCCTACCTGTACGACGCAAGGCTTTACCACACATTACTGTGTGGACTGCGGTTACCAGTATTCGGACAACTATATTCCGGCGAAGGGACACAACTATTCCGAAACGGTATTTGAGCCGACCTGTACGGAATACGGCTACACGTTGCACACCTGTACCGAATGCAAAACAAGTTATAAGGACAATATCGTTGAACGACTCGGACATGATTATGCGGAAGATGTAAAGGAAGCGACTTGTCTTGAAGGCGGTTATACAACGTTTACATGTAGCAGATGCGGAGACAGTTATGTCGGAAACGAGACGGAAGCAAAAGGGCATACCTATGTGGATAACGTTGTCGGAGTGACTTGCACGTCGTATGGTTTTACGGAGCATATCTGTTCTGAATGTAATGACCGGTATGTGGATAGTTATGTCGCACCGGCGGGACACAAGTATGTTGACGTAGTAGTGCCGGCAACTGAAACACAAATCGGATATACAAAACACACATGTGAGGTGTGCGGCTACGTGTATCTATCGGACTTTTCCGAGAGTAAGGACGACGGTTATGTTGAGGTTCCTGATGTGGAACAGCCGCCTGTGCATGAACATAGTTATACCGTTGAGGCAACGATCGACAGAATCAATCGTAAGGTCAATATCACTGCGGTCTGTGACTGCGGCGAAAACGGAAATGATAACGTGTTTGTGGTGTTTGTAAATGATAGCGGCGAAAGCACAACGGTACTGCCCGTCGACGGCGTTGCAGATTATTCGTTCCTTGCGGAGGAAAACTACGACGTGTCGATTATTGACGAAAAAGGCAACGTATTAAAGGTGTTCCTGCTCACGGGGGACGGCGAGACCACGGAACCCGAACAGCCTGAAAACCCTGACGAGACAGAAGAACCCGATGAACCTGAGAATCCCGATGAGGTGCCTTCGGAGCACAAGCACGAATTCCTGCTCTTTTCAGAGTTGAACGAGGCAGATAAAGAGTATTTGCTCTATTACTCCTGCGAGTGTGGAGAACGAGACGAATCGAGTTTGAAGGTTGTATTTGTAAATGACGCGGGACAGGCGTCGGAATTTACTCCTGATGCTGATGGGAAAATCTGCTATGGAGAACTTGCAGATGGGCACTACGTTGTACAGGTGGAAAACGGCGAGGAAATCATCAATCTGTTTGAGCTTTCGATTGCTACGGAAGAGCCAGAAGAACCTGAGAATCCCGATCAAACGGAACAGCCCGAAGAGCCTGAACAGCCCGATAATTCGGAAACTCCCGACGACAATAATGCCGAAGATAAGAATGAGGAGCAGCCTGAAGAGAAGGGTTCGCTTGGACTTATTCTCGGTGCGGTTATCTTTGTACTTGTCGTGGCAGGCGGAATTGTAACAGTAGTCATTTTGAAAAAGAAAAATAAGAAAAATTGAGAGGTAAAAAGAGAGAATGAACAGTAACTTTTTGGCTGCGACCACGCTGAACGAATCGCTCGGTAACATCATTGTAAAAATTCAGGAACTGATGAACAGTTTTTGGATTTATATTGTTATTGCGCTCGCCGCAGTGGTCGTTGTGTGGGGTGCGTATGTCGGCATCAAGATTGCAATCGCGCACAAAAACGAAGACAAAATCAATTCGCGCGATATGATCAAAAACCTGATTATCGGTATCATTATCATCTTTGTCGTAGCGATGGGCGCACCGCTCCTGATCAACGGTCTTGCCGCTTGGCTTGGTACGGAGCTTCCTGAAAGCGCGGCGGTTATATCCGGTGTAATTTGATAAGAAAGGGGGTTAAGGCAAATGAACAATATGTTAAATGCAACAACTTTAGATGACAGCCTTGCCGAAATCGTTTCCAAACTGCAAACTTTGATGGATTCGTTCTGGATCTACATCGTTATGGCACTTGCCGCAGTGGTCGTTGTGTGGGGCGCATACGTCGGTATCAAAATTGCCATTGCTCATAAGAATGAGGAAAAGATCAATGCGCGAGATATGGTGAAGAACCTGATCATCGGCATTATCATCATCTTCGTCGTAGCGATGGGTGCACCGCTCTTGATTAACGGTCTGTCTGCTTGGGTAGGATAAAACAACTTATGATGATAGGAAGAGCGGCAAGGTTAATCCCTTGCCGCTTGGCCTAAATACACTTTAATAAAATGGAGACGTTATGCTGATTTTTTTGCAAGAATTTGCTCTCCAGATATTCCTGTGGCTTCTCCAACTTGTGGACGGCATAATGAGTATATTTTCGGCAATATCAGGGGTGGCTACAGTCAATGTAAACGGAGAGCAAGTAAATTTAATAGAAAACCTGATGGGCAATCCGACGGTAGAAACAATCTTTTGGTGTATCTTTATCCTTGCGGTAGGGCTTACCTGTATTTTTACCATTGCGGCGCTTATCAGAAATATGATTAACAGTCAAAGAACGGTCGTGACAATCGTCGGTAAGTTCTTTTTAGCGTTACTTGGCACAATGGCGATACTTGCTGTTGTCGTTCTCGGCATCTTGATTGCAAACGCAGTCCTACAGCTGATCGCAAGGATATTCCAAGTACACAATACAGTAGAGTTATCAAATACGCTGTTTGATGCTTGCGTAGGGGAATGGCTTAACGGATATTCTGTTGCCGAACTCGATGTAACGTCACTTTCGGTGCGCGATATTTTCGGAGATTACAATACAGCAGTATTCGGTATTTGGCCGACATCGTGGAAGAATAACGGAATGGTGAATCCTGATTCATTTATGTATATGCCTGCGCTTATCTCTTCAATTGCGGTGTCTATCGCATTGATCGTCGCGGTAATCAATCTTGCCAAGCGTATCTATGAAATTCTGATACTCTACATTATTATGCCTGTTTCGATGTCGACGTTGCCGCTTGACGACGGAGCTCGCGTGAAGATATGGCGAGAAACGTTTATATCCAAGATTATGACGGCTTATGGCGCAGTTATTTCGGTGAACATGTTTATTCTTTTGATGCCGATTATCAATAAGATGCACCTAAGCGGTGCAAGCGGATTCTGCAATGCAATATTCCTTATTTTTATGATTATCGGCGGAGCAATGCTGATTCCTGCATCGATGAGTTTGTTTGCAAGATTGTTCGGACAAGGGGATGATAACCATGCCGGCGGCGGATTTCTGCATAGCGCCTTTTATGGCGGCAGGATTGCAAGCGCATTGACAATAGGCGCGGCAACAAAGATGATAGCGGGCGGATACAAGGTGATTACACATGGGAAAGCGCGTAGGCAGAACAATAAAGGCGGCGGAGATGATTCCGGTAAATATTCAGAGGAAAAAGGCGGCGGAGATTCCGGAACGGAAGGCGGCACAAGCGATGAAGGAGGTAGCGAATGAGGATAATCCCTAAAAAGATAAAAGTAAAAAATACGGTATGGAAATGCTATTCGATGCCCGATATTATTGCGGCGCTGGTGGTATTCTCCATAATTTTTATAGCGATTACCTCCGGGAAGTGGGGTGTGGCAATCGTATTGGCTCTTTTATCCGTAGTTATGCTTATGCCAATGCAGGACGGTATCTTTTACTCGTGCATTATGGAAAACGTGAAGTTTCTATTTTCTAAAAAGAAGTACAAAAAGAACGCCGTAAATGCAAAAGAAGACATTACCGTCTTGATTGGCTTGAAAGCGATAAAAGAGAATGGGCTGATTGAGTATGGCGAAGGGCAGTACGGACGCGTAATCAAGATCGGTCAGAAGAACTTTGGCATTGAAGATATTTATCAGCAGAACATCGATATAAACTACATAGCCAATGCGCTCAAACAGCTGGAAGGAACGCAAAGTATAGATATTGTCAAGATAGATAGACCCGTAAACTTTGACCGATTTTCGAGCGAACTGTTTGAGAGATTGTCTGAGATTAAGGAAAGTGACGATGAGCAGAGCGTCAAAGAGATTAAGACCGACATTTTAAGCGAACGCATTGACCGCATCGACAAACTGAACAACATTCGCAAGCAGTATTTATCCGATTTCTATATCGTCGTTTACGGTAAGAATGAGATTGACCTTGAGAACGTGGCTATCAACATCGCGTCGGAGATCGCAAAGTGCGGGCTGAACACACAGCTCCTCGGAAAGAGAGAAACGGCGGTGTTCCTGAAATACAGTTTTTCACGCAATTTCGATGAAAGAGAAGTGCGGGATATTCCCGACGATGAGATTGTCGGTTGGATTAAGCCCGACGAGGTGGAGTTCCATGCAAATGGATATACGATTGACGGTATGCAAGCATCGGTGCTTGCCATTGCCGACTATCCCTTGCGCGTGAAAAATGCTTGGGGTGCAGAACTCTTTAATATCCCGAATACGAAAGTGGTTATGCGGATGAAACCGGTAGACAAGTTCAAGGCAATCAAGCGTATTGACAAGTGCATTTCGGAGATGGAAACAAAGCAGATTATCTCAGAGAAAGCGAGTGAAACGAACAGCGCTGAAATTCATCAGGAAAGCATGGTTACGCTGCTCGACAGTCTGCAAGCGGAAAACGAGAGCATGTTTGACGTGACTTTGACTGTCACTGCTTATAACTATCTGTCGGACGACAACTATAAGAAGGTCGTGCGTCGGCAATTGACTTCCGGCAATTTCAAGCCTTCCACGTTGTATGGACTGCAAATTCAAGGCTTTAAGTCATCTGCCATTTCGCCCGTATCCAATCTGAGCAATTATGAGCGCGGAATCAACAGTTCATCACTTGCGGCAGTGTTCCCGTTTGTCCGATCGTTCGTTATGGACGACGGCGGAATTATGCTCGGCGAAAACAAGAACAACGGTTATCCGTTTATTTTGAATCTTTGGAAACGTGGCAATCTTTATCAGAACAGCAATGCAATGGTCATCGGTAAGTCGGGCAGCGGCAAATCTTTCTTCATGAAGACTTTGCTCGCAAATGAGTGGGCGAACAACACAAGAGTTATCTGCTTAGATCCCGAAGCCGAGTATCTGACGCTGACAAGGAAGCTGCACGGAAACATCATTGACGTCGGCAATGCAAAAGAGGGTAGAATCAATCCGTTCCACATTTACAAAGTGCTGACCGAAGACGGCAGCCCTGCCGATCCTGTGGTTACGTTCAATACGCACTTGAAGATGCTTGAAAGTTTTTTCAAGATCGTACTTGTCGGCGCAAACAGCGACGTAATCGAGCTGATTAACAACTTGGTGGTTGAGACATATGAACGGCGAGGCATTACGGAGAGAACAGACTGCTCTACATTAAAAGCGGAAGACTTCCCGTTATTCACCGATCTGCTCGAAACAATGAGGACGAAAGACAAGAGCAATATGGACAGCCTTACTTTGAGAGACATGCGAACGGCGGAGCTATACTTGCATAAATTTGTGTCGGGTAGATATTCCGATATATGGAACGGCCCGTCTACGTTGCATACGGAAGCAGACCTTATCAATTTTAACTTCCAGTCTTTGTTTGCAAACAAGAACAATATAGTGGCAAACGCACAGATGTTGCTCATTTTTAGATTTATTGAGCAAGAAGTTATCAATGCAAGGGAACTCAATAAGAACGGCGGAAATCTCAGAACGATGATTATTTGTGATGAGGCACATCTTTTTATTGACGTGAAATTCCCGATTGCCCTTGACTTCTTCTATTCGATGAGTAAGCGAATCCGAAAATATAACGGCAGTTTTATTCCTGCAACGCAGAACATAGCGGATTGGAATGCCAACGAAGAATTGCGGGGAAAGACATCCGCTATTTTGAAGAACAGTCAGTACACATTCATTTTCAAACTGTCTGCACCTGATGTGAAAGACCTTTTGGATATTTACAATGCGGGGGACAGTTTTAACAAAGATGAACAACGGTTGATTATTTCTGCCGGTACGGGACAAATTTTCTTTATCGGAAGCACGGAACTCAGAATGAATGCAAGGATAATTGCAGGGAATTATGTCAAGTCGCTTTTCAGCGAAGAAACGGCAGAGGAATATACAGATAGGGAGGAAAATAAATGACAAACACAAGGAGAAAAAACAGCATTCGCGTTTTGATGTGTATTGCGGTCTTAGCACTGTTTACGGCATTGTTTGCGCTGTTCACGGCAACGCCTACATACGCATCGGCAGCTACCACTCCGAGATATGCAGTACCGTTTGACTATACCTGTTATTATCAGTACAACACGAGTACGACGGTAAACAGTTCGGGTAACGGTACGACTTCCGCAACGGTTACAAATTCAGCCGGCGGTTCTACGACAATCTCGGTAGCAATGTACGGAAGTTCGGCTTCCGGATCGGGTACACTGTCGGGGGCGATCGCATCGAGCACGGTTAATATTGTACTGACATCGGGATATAAGTGGCACGATATGAAAGTGACAAACAGTTCGGGTGCAGAAGTGGGTAGCAGTTCTTCAACGACGCTTACCTTATCAGGTCTTTCTGACGGTACATATTACTTTACGTCGTCAGAAACAGGAACTGGTTGGAACCCGAATCCACGTGCGTATGCGAGATATTATACGAATATTTCGTTCAGCTTTAAGGTAGACAGTACAAAGCCCACGATCAGCGGAGCATCGACTTCTACTACGGGAAAATATGTAAAGGGAAGTTTTACGGTATATGCAAGCGATTCGATGAGCGGAATCAAGGCACTGTACTATAAAACGCCGAACAGTTCTTACTATCAATCGACAACTTCTACATCAAAGAATTTTCCGTCAGGATCAGCGAACGGTCTTTACAGTTTTTACGCCGTGGACAATGCCGGCAATCAGTCGTCAACCTATTATGTCGTGTATGACAGTACGGCTCCGACAGGCGTAATCAGATCGTCAAGCGGAACAACGCTTACATCGCAGTATACAAATTCGGCATTCTATTATACGGCAACGGATGCGAGTAGCGGGATAAGTTACCTGCAATATAAAACACCGTCTTCAAGCAGTTGGCTGACCTATACTTCCGGGACAAACATTCCTGCAACATCGGCTAACGGAAAATATACTTTTCGTGCAGTAGATAAGGCAGGAAACACATCTGAAGAAAAATCTATTTATCTTGATACTACCAAACCTGTCGGAACACTTTATGGCGGCACAAGTACAATAGCGAGCGGCGGTTCAACGAATGCAAGCTACGTAAAGTTTTTGGCGTCTGATACTCTGTCGGGAGTGAAAAGCATTTTTGTGAAGACGCCGGGTACAGTCACATATTTTACTTATACGAGCGGAAGCCAGCTGTCGGAAGAGGGAACTTACTCTTTCTATTGCACGGACAATGCGGGCAATACGTCGTCCTCTTATACCATAACGCTGGACAAGAGCGCGCCGACGCTTTCGACGAGTATCGGCTCGTTCTATGAAACGACAAGCCAGTCGTTTGTGGTGGCGGCATCAGATGAGAGCAGTGTAAGACTTTATTATAAAACGCCTTCAATGTCGGCATATTCGTTGGCAACGGGCAGTAGTTACACTGTCAACACGTCGGCTGCGGACGGAAGATATTATTTCTATGCGGAAGATGTACTTGGAAATAGGTCTTCAACAGTTTGGGTAGAGCTCAGCGTAGAAGTGCCTGTCATTACCGTTACGAAGTCGAGCAGCGATAACAGTCATCAAATTACTTGGGACGGAAGCGATTATACCGTTACGGTAGACGGCGCTGCCTATTCCAAAGGCGACTGGATTCAGGAGGAAGGACACCACACGGTTGTCGCAACGAACAGAGCAGGGAGAAGCACGACAAAGACTTTCACGGTAGACCACTACTATGTTGCAACGACAAGCACAGAGCCAACCTGTACGGGAAACGGATATACGATTTATAAGTGTGTGCATTGCGGAAATACCTATAATTCTGATATTGTGGATGCGACAGGGCATGTATTTGAAGACACCGTAACCGGCACGTCGTGTACTGAAGGAGGGTATATCACGCACACCTGTAAGGTTTGCGGATATACGTATGTTTCAAATCAGACGGAACCTCTCGGGCATAGCTATGAAAGCGTGGTTACAGAACCTACCTGCACGACGGGCGGATATACTACTCATACTTGTACGAGGTGCGGTCACACCTATACCTCTGATGTTACGGCAGCCGTTGGGCATAGGGATGAAAAGGTTGTAACAGCGCCGACATGCACGAGTGGCGGATACACAAAATATTCCTGTAAGGTTTGCGACTTCAATTATACAAGCGACTACACGGCTGCACTTGGGCATGATTATGTTGAGACGGTTGTGAACGCTTCCTGCGGAGTAGAGGGATATACGCTCCATAAATGTTCAAGATGTGAAGATGAATATAAATCCGACTATACACCTGCGAAAGCGCACGTCTATATCGAAGAGGCGGTGGCACCTACTTGTACGAAAGAGGGCGGAGTCAATCATGTTTGCATGGTATGCGGATACAAATATATGACGGACGCTGTTCCTGCAATAGGACATAACTATGTAAGCGAAGTGGTTTTATATGCGACTTGCGAAACGGGTGGCGAAAGAGAATTTACCTGTGACAGGTGCGGCGATCACTACGTAAAGGAAATCCCGGCTACCGGACACAAATACGAACTTTTAGAGGAAAGAGAAATTGACAGTACGCTTAAACGCGTTTATGGGTGTTCGGTATGTGGAGAAAGTTATGTGGAGGAAGTAGGGGTACAGTACGAAGAAGTATCCAACTTTGTCGTGTATCTGTTCGACGAGTACAGTCCATATATGATATGGGTGTTCTTGGCAACGGCAGGGGTTTGGTCAATTGCTATGGGTGTAGCAATGATCGTTGCTCATAAGAATGACGATAAGGAGAAAGCGAAAAAGATGCTTGTCAACTATCTGATCGGCTTAGTCGTGATATTCGGTATTCTTGTTGCTTGCCCGTATCTCGTGAAGGGAATTGCCGTACTGGTGACGTAACATGAGTGAACAGAAACTATATTTAGGGGATTGTTTGGAGATCATGCCAAAAATCCCCGATAGTTCTGTCGATCTTGTTTTATGTGATTTGCCTTATGGAACGAGTGTGGTACATAAGTGGAATAAGTCCTTGCCGATAGAACGGCTTTGGGAACAATATAATAGGATTATAAAGAGAAACGGCGTGATTTGTCTATTCGGCACACAGCCGTTTTCTTCTTTCTTGGTATGTTCCAATCCCGAAATGTATCGGTATATGTGGTTTTGGAAAAAGGAAAATCCGACAGGATTTCTGAATACCAACTATAAACCGTTGAACGCAATCGAGGAGATAGTCGTGTTCAGCAAGGCGACGGTAGGGAGTTTATCAAAATTTCCGATTCCGTATCATCCTCCGACATTAAAAGCGGTGAATAAGACAAAGCGCAACAGAACGGAGAGCACTTGGCGCGAAGCAATGGGATATACGGGTAAGAACAATGTGCTGAACTCAGGAAAGGAGTACAGCCAAAGGTATACCGGTTATCCGACAACAATTCTCGAATATCCGCGCGAGAAGAATCAGGTACACCCGACGCAGAAACCGACGGGGCTGCTTGAGTTTCTAATAGAGACATATACAGATGAAAACGACTTGGTGTTAGATAACTGTATGGGAAGCGGAAGCACGGGCGTTGCTTGTCAGAACACAAACAGGAGCTTTATCGGAATCGAAAAGGAGAATCGGTACTATGAGATAGCCCTTAAACGAATTATAGAGAAAAAAACTTAAAAAATTTCAAAAAACAGCTTGACACTTGCAGACTTATCGAGTAGAATAAAAATACAAGGTCGTATATATACGACACGTACAAAACAGGAGGTTCTTATGAAAGCGGAAGAAATCTTAGAGAAAGCGGCGGCGGATGAAGAGATGACCGTAGAGGAAATCATGCAGTACCGTGAGATTGTGAAGCCGAAGGTACAAACCTATGGCAAGTATGGAACGCTCGCGAAAGAGTACCTTGAAAAGCATAATCCCGCGAAGCTGTGGGGATTGGCAGGGGACTTGTCTGATTATCTGCACAATATTGATAAACAGGCGGACGATCTGTATAACGTCATGTATGAGCGGTTGTCGCAGGAAGAGGAGTACAAAAAGACCGGCGAGTATCTTACGGATTTGCAGAAAGAGACGACGATACGGCAAATCATTGATGAGACGATTTTACGTCAAGTCGTATACGAGCAGGAGTAAGGAGGATAAAAATGAAAGTGTTGAGCGGAGTGGGAAGAGCGGCAGGCGTTTGCTTCAGGTGGTTGTTTGCTGGGCTTTTGATTGTAGGGACTTTCGTAATGAACATCATAGGGCTAATCGTAACCGCCATTTGCGGCAGTAAGTGAGGAAGCCATGGTGATGAAAAAAGAAGATACGCCGAGGCGTATTTCTCGTAGGAGATATGAAGAAAAACGCAAGGCAGAAAGACAGGCAAACAGCGGTAATTTTCAGACCATGATCCCGCGCAAAGAGTACGAGCGGATTTGTTCGTTCCTGAAAGAACACAGAATCACGAAGGTGGATTTGATCTATGCGGGATTTGCCGCTCTGATGAACGACATGGAGCAAGCAAAAGAAGCGACAAAATAAATAGATTTGTGCTACGGCATAATTGTAAAACGGCATCGGGAGATGAGTTGTTATGCAGTAACTGTAGCACAAATCAAGTTTAGCGCTTTTCTCTTCGATGCAGAAGGGGGAAGCGTGGACGAAAATCAAAACGCGATAAAATATGCTGCCATCTATTCCATGATAATGAGCCTTTTGAAAAAGGGGAAGATCGATATGGAAGAGGCAGAGGAAATCAATTTATGTTGCGCGGCGCGGCTTGACTGCAAAGCGCTTACGCTTGAAGAGTAGAGGTATATATGGAAAACGGCAGAAAGACTGTACAGGTAATCAATGCTTCAAAGAACGGATACGCATTTGATAAATTGCGCGTCGCGGCGTATTGCAGGGTATCGACAAGCAGCGAAGATCAACTTAATTCTTTTTTTGCCCAAATGCAATACTACAATGACTTTATCCGAGAGAACGAAGGCATGGTACTTGTCGATATTTATGCCGATGAAGGAATTACGGGAACGGTCGTTGAAAAGCGAGACGAGTTCAAGCGCATGATGAATGACGCGAAGAACGGCAAGATCGACAGAATATTCGTCAAGAGCGTTCAGCGGTTTGCAAGGAACTCTTTGGAATGTATCGAGGCGATAAGAGAACTGGCGTCATACGGAACGAGCGTCTATTTTGAAAATGACAAGATAGATACGGCTGGGATGAACTCTGAAATGATGCTTTATGTCAAGAGCGCATTTGCTCAATCCGAATCGCTGTCGCATAGCAGAAGAATGAAACTGGCGACAAAAATGAAGATGGAAAACGGCACGTATTACAATGCCGTAGTTCCATACGGATATAAGACGGTAAACAGAGAACTCGTTATTGTCCCGGAAGAAGCGGAGAAGGTTCGCACGGTTTTCAGACTGTATTGTTCGGGAGTCGGGCCGGTGGCAATTACCAAGTACATGAAACAACATGAAACGACAGACTTTGTATGGACGATTGGTCGAATACGGTGGATGCTCGGCAACGAGCGGTATATGGGGGATGCGATGCTCGGCAAGACTTACACTCCCGAAAAATTCCCGCTACACAGCGCGATGAACAAAGGTCAGTCGGACAGATTTTTTTGGGAAAGCGCAAATGTACCGATCATATCAAAAGAAGAGTTTGAAAACGTACAGAAAATAATGGCGAGTCGTTGCGGACAGTTCCGTGGCGGAGACAAGAAAGAGTATTTCTTTTCGGGGAAAATACATTGCCGCAAGTGCGGTTGGGCATACAGAAGTCTGATGCACGGCGGTGAGTTGTCTTGGAAATGCTCGCATAAGGGACATAGCCTTGACGTATGCGTATCGCCGCCGGTAAAAGACAGGGAGATGCGTAAGGCGTTCGTTTGCATGGTCAATAGGCTGAAGAAAAACGAGAAGTTTATTCTTGACGAAATGATACAGCAATTACAACAGTTGCGAATCAGGATAACGAGCGGGGAGGATGCCATTGCTACGATTGACGGGGAGATTATGACACTTTCAATGCAGAGCAAATCTTACGCAGGTCTATATGCAAACGGCGTTATGGATGAGGCAATCTTCCTCGAAAAGACGGATAAAATCAAGAAGAAAATCACAGAACTTCGCAGCAGAAGAATGAAACTGTTGCGCGAGGACGAGAACGAGAAGTGCATTGAGGAGTTCCGAATGATAAAACGGGCGCTCGATGAGTATGACGGAATAATAGAGGAGTTTTCCGAAGATCTGTTCGACCGTATGGTTGAGTGCGTGATAGGTGAGCAGAACGGAGACATTTGTTTCAGGCTCAAAGGCGGTCTTGAATTACCGATTGGGAGGGCAATATGGCGAATCGCATGACAACGTATGGTTACGGATACATAGACGGAAAACTGAGTGTCATTGAGTCTGAGGCTGAAATCGTCAGACGCGTTTTCAAAGAGTACTGCAACGGAGCAATTTTATCCGAGATAGGGCAGTCTTTGACGCGAGAGGGAGTTGAGTATTATATGGGATGTACTCAATGGAATAAAAACAGGATAAAGCGCGTCATTGAAAACGAAAAGTACATTGGTGCGGACGGATACCCTCAGATCGTCGATGAAGATGAGTTTGTGTACGCAAATAAGTTAAAGGATAACAGAGGCAGACCGCAAGCGATCCGGCATTCCTCCGAAGTGGAAACGGCAAGGGATATAGTGTATTGCGGGCAATGCGGAAGAATGATGGGGAGAAGGTCAAAGTGGCGGTCAAGAGAAAAATGGCTTTGCCCGAACGGTTGTAAGCAAGATATTTATATTGCGGATGCAGAGATTTTCGGTGGCTTGCAGTATGTTTTTAATAAGGTCAATGCTCATCCCGAATTATTGAACGGCAAAGAGACGGACGATTGCTATAATCAAACATTGGATGTTTTACGCCTCAACAACGATATTCATAGACTTTTGGACAGCAAAGAACCGAATTTTGAAGAGGGTAAAAACCTTATCATAAAATGTGCCGCGTTAAAATTTCAAGAGTGTACCGATGATCCGCGCCGAGTTTATTCAAGTAAGGTGTTGACCGAAATGCAGCATTTTGCAGAGACACAGGTGCTTGATTCCGATCTGATTCGCAAAGTCGTGGAAAAAGTAATCGTCAACAAGACAGGCGAAATAGTGGTGCAGTTTATAAACGGTAGCAAAGTATCAAGCAGAGAGGAGGTGGACACTTATGGCGGCGACAATGCCGAAGCTGATAACTAAAATCCCGGCTAACCCGCTTTTATCAAAAGCGAACGATGAATTTAAGCAGATACGGGTTGCCGCCTATTGCCGTGTTTCTACGGACAGCGAGGATCAGTTGCAGAGTTATAAGGCTCAGGTTGCCTATTATACGGAAGCAATCGCTAAAAATCCGAAGTGGAAGATGGTAGACGTTTATGCCGATGAGGGATTAACCGGTACACGAACGGAAAAGCGCGTAAATTTCAATCGTATGATGAGGGATTGCGATAGGGGAAGAATCGACTATATATTGACGAAATCTGTCGCGCGTTTTGCACGCAATACGGTTGACTCTTTGAAATGTGTAAGAAAGCTCAAGGCAAAAGGCATAGGCGTATTCTTTGAGGAACAGAATCTTGATAGTCTGAAAACGGACAACGAGTTGTTGCTTGGTATGCACTCCGTTATGGCACAAGCCGAGAGCGAAAATATCAGCGCGAACGTGCGCTGGGGCATACAGCAAAGGATGAAGTCCGGCACCTATAAATTCAGGTATAACTTGCTTGGATACGCGAAGGGAGAAGACGGGCAACCTGTCATTATAGAAGAGGAAGCAGTTCATGTTCGCAAGGTGTTCGATATGTACTTGGAGGGTTGCAGTATCAGGCAGTGCCGAGAATATCTTATCGGGAACCATGTCGTGAGTAAATACGGTAATTCAACGTGGTCTCCCGCCGTGATTCAGAACATGCTTACCAATGAGCGATATTGCGGGGATATGTTATTGCAGAAATCATTCAGTACCGACTGCATTTCCAAAAGGCGCAAAAAGAATAGAGGCGAGATGCCGAAATACCTGATAACAGACAATCACCCTGCAATCATCAGTAGGGAAAAGTTCCGTCAGGTGCAAATGGAAATGGCGCGTCGGTCGGGAAAGCAGAAAGTTTCCTCTAAGACAATCACGCAAAACGGAAAGTACAGCGCAAAATACGCTTTATCCGAGATATTATATTGCGGAGAGTGCGGCAGTCCGTATCGCCGTAGGACGTGGAAGGACAGAGAGGGCAATCTTAACGGTGTTTGGATTTGTCTCAACAGGTCGGAGAAGGGAACAAAGGTGTGTCCGCATTCCGTTAATCTGTATGAAGAGCAGTTGCAGGAAGCAATTTGCAGAGGACTACGAAACGCTTGCGCAAGTGCGGAAGAAATTAAAGAGTTGATCGTGTCGGCAATGGCGTATCACTACACGCAACAGGATGAGGTGTTAGACCTTTACGCGATAAAGAAGCAAATTGAAGAATACGATAAACGCTTCGACGAGGTGGTCATTTTACAGGAGCGGACGTCGGGAGATAAGTCAAAGTACGAAGCGGAGCTAAAGAAACTGTCTTCGCAAATGTTAGCGCTCAAAGACAGGTTGAAAGCAGCCGAAGAAATGGCAAAAGTGAATACTGCCACGAATTATCAGCTTGAAAGGATAAGAGAATTGTTTGCGGGCGAGGATAACTTTGCAGAGTATAACGATAAGGTTGTCAGAATTCTTGTCGAGAATATCCGAGTAATGAGTGATAGGAGTATCATAATCGTTTTGAAAGGCGGGTATACAATAAGAGAACATGTAGAAGATCGACCGAGGAAAGAGAGAAATATCTCCGCATAAAATGGAGATAGTTAAGAACGCCAAGATTTTGAGGAATTTGAAAAACCTCGATTTTGGCGTTCTTCTTTCTTTTATAGCGGAAAAAATTTCGTGAATGAGAGTAAAATGAAGAAGTAAAGCGCGTTATAGTTATGGTATTTCTATGACTGCTTTGCGTCGTTAATGATAGTCGTATATATATTGACTTTTTTCTCTTTTTTAGCTATAATGGTAAAAAACTTTCCCAAAGAGAGAAACACGATGGTAACGAGAAAAGAGGATACGGCACGCAGACAATCCCGTAGAAAATATGAAGAAAAAAATAAAGAGCAGCGTAAGGAAACGAATAGTAATTTCCAAACGATGATCCCTCGTGAATTATATGAGGAAATTTCCTCTTTTTTGAAAGAGATCGGAATGACAAAGGTGCAGTTTATCAAAGAGGCCTACGAACTGATTAAAGAAAAACGCAAGAATTAAGTAAGGAATGTTGATGTTTTTACATGAGATAGATGCTTATTAGGCGGAATGAAAAGGGTATTATCAATACATGATAGGTTGATAGAAATGTATAGGAAGTTAAAGAAGAGGTTACAGAAAAAAATAGATAAACTTGTGAAAAGCGAAGAGTTTATAAAAAAGGAGAATATTAGTAGCGCTTTACATAGCACAACCGAGTATAAGCAGGGACTCTATTATTTGTATAATGAAAAAAATGAAATAATCTACATAGGAAAGGCAGGGACAGGTAATGGAACAAGTTTTTATGATAGAATGATAGGACATGGGAGCGGAGCACATAATAAACAGGTGTGGTACGCTAAAGTCGATAAGTGTAAATTTCATAGATTTGAGAAATTTAACGATTCAGAAATAGAGTTATTAGAGAGGTTAGCGATACAAAAACATCAACCAAAATATAATGATAAAAATTTAAGCGAAGAAGTCATAAATGGTTTATTAGCCAAATTTGAAAGGAACAGTTGAAGCACATCGAATTCTTTTGTTGAACATCGTATATATTGAATTGCGTATTTGAAATGAAGTACGCCAACAACTCCAATTACTTCAATAACGAGTATTTATAATTGACATTATTCTGAATCAGGGCAGGAAGCTTCGCTTTTTCTTGTCTAAAAGTGCATAATCATTGAATAATCATCAAAATTATGCAGTAAAAAATCTGGCGAATGTTGCAAAAATATAGCTGTAATTTCAAGACGTGTCAGACTCGAACTAACGATTTTTTAATTCAATTTGATTTTTGGGTTCCTTACTTTTACGTGGGGAACTTTTTTTGTACAAGTCCAAACTTTACCTCTAATGGAAACAAAATGATTTAGAAACACATAAAAACTACTAAAAAGACTTATGTAAACGCAGTATATCACTTATAGAGGCGACATATATACTATTTTAGACAAAAATAGAAAAATAGTATTGACAAATTGTTTACATATGATATAATGAAATTACCAATTTATTTGTTTTTGCATAGGTGAATTATGACTACAAAACTTTTTGAACGCTTGGTAACGAAATTTTCCATCAAAGTAACAGATCTGATAAAGTATTTGGAGATTTCCAAAGCTACGATTTATAACTATCGTAACTTGGAGAATTTTTCCGATATTCCTAAGGACAAGCAATATAAAATATTTTATCTTTTTGGTAAAGATAACGAAGACGAGCTGGAACTTGTCCTTGATGAAGCTGATCCTGATATTTTGGCTCAGTACGTGAATAGAATTTCAAGCATCTTAAAAGATAGCATACAGAGTAAAAAACAAGCGCTTTCTTCTGTGGAAGATTTAATGAATGAGGTAGAACGACTAAGAGTCGAAAATGAGACGCTCAAGCAACAACAGCTTGCCGGGCAGGCGTTGAATAGTCTTGATCCTTTTACAAAAAGTGTTATTTTCGATAAGGTTGGCGCCATAATAAACGGAGCATCGGCTGCCGAAATAAAAGAGTTTTTAGATTACATTGATATATTCGAAAAATACCGTAAGTTTACAAAAGGGGAGTAAAATGTCTTACTTGTATTTGAATTTCGTAGACAACTTAGATAAGGGGTTGGGCGATAAAGCTTGGGGGAGGAACGATTTCTTCACTCAATCGTTGACCGACCAATACGAAATGCTTAAAAGAAAACTCGGAGGATATGCTCCGGAGACTCTTCAGGAGTTGATTGGGTATATCTTCCCGACGACAACAAAGTATTATAATATTTCCTTGCCGTCGTTTGACAGAACGCCGGAGGAGAATAAGCGAGGCAATAAGGTTTTACGGAATATAGTTATTCGCCCCGAGGCAGACGTATATACAAGAGGTGTTTTACCGAATACATATGATTTGATAATCATAGGCGACGTAACTTTTGGGAGCGTTATAGATGTAGCTGTAAAAGGAATAGAGCTCATCGATTCTAAAATTGCCAAGTTTGGGGAAAAGCGTGTTGCATGTGTAGCTGCATGTGCATTTGCGAAAAAAACGTTTGTAAGTCAAGGCCGTACGATTACGGTTGCTGACTATGGCGTTCGGGAAATGCACAACGCTGTTCTTACAAATGATTTTGTAAATGAAATCGCAACGCAGTTATATCCTGTTCCGAATCCCACAGAGGCAATTCGGACTTTCGATAAATGGCAGCGCTATGTAAATTTTCGCAGATATTATTTAGGAAAACAGTCCGAGCGGTGTGAAGAGATCACGGACGTTACCGTCTGCGACGCATATATGATCACAAAGGAGGCGTACCGCCGAAATGAGGAGGCATTTTCCGCTCTTCTGCTTGACGGTATCAAAGAGTTTGGAAAAGGTGAACAGGTAGTATTATCGAAAGAGGTCGCGGGGGCAGAAGGTTTCCCGCTTATTTGCGTTACAATCGAAAAAAACAGGAAAGCGGTATTGTCCGATACAATGGGGAGAAACGGAAACGGAAAGCCCAAATTTGAGGTCAGATTAAACCGCTATACTCGTGATGCTATGGGGCTTTCGCCTACCCCGCCAAAATCGGATGAAAAGGGCAACATCAGAGGGCTCAGATCCTATTTGCTCGGCGAGAGGTATTTGTTTGCTCACGTTGACATTGAACCTGAATTAACAGCGCTTGATAAAAAATTCGAGAAAGAGTTGGCGTCAGAATACAGCGCAATTGAAAGCAGATATAACGGCATTATCAGCACCGAATTAGACCGTTATATGAATGGCATTACCGCAGAAATATTGGCTAAATACGAAAGACAACTTGCAGATTATAAAAAAGATCTCACCGAAAAACTTGACTCGGACGTCAAAAACGATACGGATAGAGAAGTAAGCAAAGCATATCAAAGTGAAATCAAAAGACTTCTGACGCCTCTCGATGAAGAGAAAAAGAAAAAACACGCTGCTATTCGTGCGGAAAGGGAAAAACTCGAAAAAAGTAAACTGTCGCGCGAGGAAATAGATGAAAAACGAGAGTTTTTACGGAGCGAAGAAGAACGACTCGATCGTGAATATGCCGAAAGAGCAGAAAAAATAAAAGCGGGTGTATCTTTACGGGAGTATTATGTTCGCCGCAATGAAATGCTTGTCGAGAGAAAGCAAAAGAGCTTGTCCATCCGCGCTCAGGAGGAGCTTGAAAATCTTAAAAAGCAAAAGAGAGGCCAATTGGAAGTTCAGTATTCCAGTCATATTGCTTCCGAAAAAAATGCGATCAAAGAGGAGCTGTTCCAAAAACTGAATGAAGAAAAGGCGGAAAAGGTTGAAAACGAGACCGTTCGCCGCTATCAAATTTATTTCAGACCTGGGGATGTGACGGATAAAGTTAAAGATACAGAAAAGCGCATTGCTGAGATGGCACCGCACTATCTTACGTATGATAATCGCGCCGAAAAAGCAAAGATAGACAGACAGGAAAAAGCGCTTGCTTCTATTTTGGGCGGATACGTGAAAAATCCGTTTTTGCCAACCTATTTGTTCTCACCGCAAACGCTTGCACAGTCCTCAAACGAAGAATTAAAAGATCCCGAGTGGTGTCTTGAAAGTTTGAACGACAGACAAAAGCTTGCCGTAAAGCGTGCGCTTGCCAGCGAGAGTATGTTCCTTTTGCAGGGCCCTCCCGGAACGGGAAAAACACAGGTGATTGCGGAAATTACCGCACAACTGACTAAGCAAGGCAAAAAGGTTTTAATCTCTTCGGAAACACACAAGGCGATCGATAACGTTTTTGACAGATTGCCGAAAATTCCGGAAATAAGACCGCTCAGGCTCATACCGTCTACAAATGGAAAGGAAACCAATTATTCACCTGAGAAATTGGTGGATAACTTCTATTTGAATATCTGCGGGAATCTTGAAAAACAGGTCAAGAGATTTGAAAACTTTGAAGAGACGAAAGCCGTTTTCGACGAGCAGATGAGAATGCTTCGATTCGATTACGACAAGGTTCTTAAATTAAAAAGAGAGAATGCAAAAATAGAGAGCGAAAGGAGTGTAATCGTCGAAAAAATCAATCGTCTGAACAGTGAGCTCGAGGGAATCCGTGCAGAAATGACAGAGCTGAAAGAGCGGGAAGATATGTTCAGACGCACTAAAAAATTCGTCGAGAGCTTTCGCTTTGACGGTGAGGGCATATCTGCTGAATTTATCGAAAGATATAAAAGAGAAGTACAAGACCTCTTGCTCGGTTTTGCCTGTTTTGAAGAAATATCTTTGGATAAAGTGGGTGAACTTATAAAATTCGATGATGGAGAGGTCAGGGAAGAGCTGGGACATTTGCTTTCGGAAGACACTCTCGTTCAGCTTAAGGGCAGACAACAAGAGCTGAGAAGAATTCTGAGCAGTTTGCGCGATCCCGAAACAGATGAAGCCCCCGAAGAGGGAGATGCTAATTACGAGGAATATAAGAAATATCAGACGGAACTGAAAGACGTCGTCAATAAAATAAAAGCTGCGCAGAGCGGTAGTGATTATAACGTTTCGGAAAGTGCGATTTTTACAATACTCCCCGCAATCGTCGGCAATAAAACGTTGATGAAAGAGTTGCCCGAAGAGCTGAAAATGTTCAAAGTGAAACTCAATAGCATCGTTTTTGCAATAAAGGGCGATATCGAAGAGAAATTAGATGAAGTATTAAATCAGGAGGCGGAAATTTCCGACAGAATCAGTGGGAAGCAAATTGAAATAAGCGAACATAAGAGGAGATACGAAGAGCTCTCGGAAGATAAGGGCGTGGAAGAATACGGCGAACTGAACTCGGCATTAAAGCAGAAGATCACAAGATTCTTCCGTGATTTTGATATCATCAAGGAATATGACAGCGACAACCTTGAAACTGCTTTTCAGATCATCGCCGAAGAATGGAGCAAATTAGAGCGGAATTACATGGCGACACAGGCTGAAAATAAAGTCAAAATTCCCATGTACAAGGAGATCGTCAAGTATCTTTCACAGGATGACATTCTGGAAGAAGACAGGGCGGCTTATACAAGGGAACTGTACAATTCCGCGAACGTTTTCGGGATCACGTGTACGAGCCGTGACAGATTTACCCCGGCACAGCTTGAGGAACTTGGACGGTACGGTATTGAATCGGTAGATATCAGAACAGTAGGAATAGACGTCGTGATTATCGACGAGGTGTCGAAATCCTCTTTTCTTGACTTGCTGATCCCTATTCTTTACGGCAAGACGATCATTCTTGTCGGGGATCACAGGCAGCTTCCGCCTATGTACGATTTAAGGCATATGAGAGCGGATGATTTTGAAGGGCTTGACGAAGAGATTATCACGAAAGAGATCAACGACGGGTATACGAAGCTCTATGAAGAATGTTTCTTCAAGACTTTGTATGAAAAAGTTCCGAAAGAATTCAAAGTCATGCTCAACAAGCAGTACCGCTGCCATAGTCATATTATGGAGGTATTTAACCACTTCTATGGAGGAAGCAATAAGGGACTGATCGTCGGAAAGAAACAACAGGATGACGAGAAAGAGCACAATCTTACCGTCAGAATCAATGGGAATACCGTGATTGATCCCATACATCACATCTATTTTGTCGATTGCGATCAAAAAGAGTCCAGTGCATTTGAAGGAAGTACGTCGAAGATAAATGAACAAGAAGCGCAGGTGGCGATGACGCTCTTAAAAGAGTTCGATAAGGCTTCTCAAGAGCTTGTGGCAAAGCGTAAAATCCGTGTAGATTCTTCTAAAAAAATCGATGAAAGGCCGAGTGTTGGCATTATCTGCACGTACGGTGACCAAGCAGGACTTATCAAGAAGAAGCGTAAATATCAACAGTTTACTGGATTTTCAGGAAGACCTGACGAGAGGCTTATTATCAGCACGGTGGACGACTTTCAGGGTGACGAGCGCGATATTATCATTGTATCCATGGTGCGTAATCCTGCACAGGGAAAAAGATACGATGCGGAATTTATCAAGAAATTCGAGCGCATCAACGTCGCATTTTCGAGAGCAAGAAAACTATTGATTATTGTGGGATCGAGGAAATTTTTGTCCGAAGCGGGAATCATTGATTTGCCTGATCTTGACGGCGATCACAGTCAGGATAAGCTCAATTTCCCCGTTTACAGAGAGATTATCGATACGATCAATTTCCGCGGTAGAATCCTTACGGCAAAAGATATATTGGGGGAGTAAAATGGAAGAAAGAAGTTTGTTGAAGTTTAAGACGACGGTTCCGTTTCCTTTACTTATCTATAAGGTCAACGTAAAGTATAATGAGGTGAGAAAGGCATCCGGTGTTGCCTATATTTTACTCGATCTGATCGATAAGACCGCGGGTTCCGAAGAAAAAATCGGTGACGTATTGCTGAAATTCGGTATTCCGCGGGATCTGCATTATATTTTCGGGCAGGAAATTGCGAATCTCATCGGTACGGAAATTTTATCGTCAAGGTATGAACGTTCCTATTTTCTTAACCAAAAGTATTTTGCCGAAATGCTGATAAGGGACGTGGCGCTTACCGAAAAGGGGGGAAAGCTGTTTAAGGAAGGAGCGATACCGACGGGCGCGGAAAGAGTTAAGACGAAAGATATTTTCTACAGCCCAGTGACGAGAAAATTCGACGTTTCCTATCCTCTCCCGTATACGACGCTTGAGTCATCGGCTCTGTTTGAGGACATCGATTCGTTTTTGACAAAGACGATAGATATTAGCGGGCTTACCGACTACGTGGAAGCCAATCCTGTGAAAATGGGACTGAAGGCGGAAGAGCGTGTTACCAAAGTGGAAAATCCGGAAGACGGACAAAAAATGCAGGTTCGGAAAGAGGATGGAATACAGGTAACCGTGACGGCAAACGGGGTTGAATTTTCGTTCGATACTTCTGATGAGACCGCTTATTTTAACAAATGGTATTCTTCCGTGCTTATGACGAAATGTCTTTTGGCGAAAGAAAAGTACAAGTTTGTGAATGAATTAAAAGATACGGTGAAAGTGCCGACGGTTTCTCTTTCGGAACTTACCAATATTGTGGGTGCCTATATCCCGAACGATGTTTCAAAACAGGCGAAGAGACCTTGTAAAATTTTTATCGACAGTGGCAAACTCGTTACGGGCAGAACGGACAACGTTTTAACTGTCAGCAAAGAATTTTCCGAAAGATTGCTTACCAAAATCGGCGGAAATGCCGACTTTGCCTTACTGGATTCTTCCGCACTGCATTATTATTCGGCGTTAAACGTCACAATGCCATGCAAGCAGTTAAACGATACCTTTGAGATGCAACTGCTCACCGAGAGGATACTCGGCGAGGATGCGTATAAGGAGCTTGTAAACGATATTTTTGAATTCTATATTCAGAAAAATTTTGACGGCGACGTGGCAAAAGTCGTTTTATTTGCGGTGGATGCTCTTGATGATGTTTCTTACTTCGATAAGGCGATAGCTGTATTGTTTGAAAAAGCAAAAGCGGTTGATGAAAGAATCGGTGTTATCTTAAAATTAAACGACGCTTTTTCCAAGAACAATGCATGGAAAGAACATTTTGCGCGCCTTGCGACGAAATTGTTGCATGAAAGTGTTGGAGAGATAAAAATCGATAACGTCGTCTATAAGTCCACTGTTTTGGAGCCGCTGAGAAAGGTGCTTGGTATCAACGACTTTGATTATGTTGCGCAGTTTGCAAGCGAGCTTGTAAAGACGGAGGAAAAAGATATTATCTTTGAAGCTCTCTTGAGTGCGGGATTTGGCGTTGACGCAGTTTTGAGCGTTGCGAACGTCGTTGAGGACTTCGCACAAAAGGTTGCAAGTAATGAAGAAATTTATTCCGATTCCGATTTAGGCATACGCTTTCATAATCTCGGTGGGAACTTGTGGAAGCTCAACGCAATGCTCGGAATTGAGAGCTTTTCCGAATATACGCTTAAAGACGATTATAACGAGGATGAATTTTTCAACGCGTACGCCACTTTGAAATCAGCGTATAAATCGATTGAAAAGTATGAAAGATACGCTCCGAAACAGTATGAGATTATCAAGCGTTACATGGCGATTTACGAACCTGTACACGATCTGTTGTCCATCGAGCGCAGTTCTTCTTCGCATCCCGAAAAAATCACGAAGAAATATATTGACGAATATATCTCTCGCGGAAAATATAAGGAAGCCATCTGCGATCTGCTCGTAAAACTTCAATATGATTTGAGAGAACAACTCGGCGCAGAAGCGACGGTTTCCGCACACGACTTGATCGCTATGGCAAGGGACGAAGGAATTGTAGACGGGAAGCAGGAGTCAGCGCTCCATAAACTTAGGATGTGTCGAAACGGATTCCAGCATCCGGAACGCTCACAAGTCAAGTTTGACAGAGAGACCGTTGAAAATTGGCGGGATACTGTTTTTGCAATAAAGGGGGAGTAAAATGAGTCATCAAGTTCAAATTGATTACCAAGGCGTAGCCATTCAATGTCAAAGTGTATGTGAAGTTGCTGAAAAACGACTTCAAGAACTCGATGAAATGCTTGAAAAAGCGAGGGAGTCATCGACTTCACTGATGAATATTCAGGCGAGCGAGGCATATCAAGCAATTCAGAAAGCAAGAGAAGATTTGTCCAATCAAATTCAAGACGTTCGTGCGGAAGCACAGAGCAAGGCAGCTCATCGAGATGCTTCTGTTGCGGGTTCGCTTACAAAAGCTCAGCGTCTGCAACAGACTGTAAATACGCTTTCTTCGCAGAAAATTATCGAATTTAATAGTCTTCTTCAGATGTTGCTTTTAGATAGCATTCAATCCAATTATCAAAAGCTTTTGAATCAAGGGAATGGCGTCGTGACGGTTGACGATGCACTCAAGCAGTTTTTGGACGGAATCGAAGACGAGACGCTCCGCCAGTTTACTTATATTGCGTATCTGCAAAACACGTCTTTAAGAGGAGAAGCGCTTTTAGAGGCCGGGCGCGCACTCGTCGGCAAAACGTATGAGGCGAGGCTGGAAGAGGAACGTAGCCGTATCCGCGAGGAACTGAAAGCGGCAAGAGTAGAAGCAAGCACGATCGAAGAAGTTACAAAGGCATCGGGCGGTACGGCAAAAGAACAGATTGCCGCAATGCAGGAGGCTGCGACAACCGAGATTGTCGGCGAAAAAGTACGGCAAAAGTCTTTGAAGATCATTATGCAGGCAATTAAGGCGCGCGGATTTGTGGTGGATAAAAACAATATAAAAATCAAAAGAGACACCAACGAAGTGATCATGGTTGCGCAGAAAGCAAGCGGAGAAAAGGCGGAGTTTCGGGTATTCCTCGATGGGAAGTTTATCTACGATTTCCGCGGCTACGAGGGACAGGCTTGCCAAAAGGATATCAGACCGTTCATGAAAGATCTGGAGGAAGTCTACGGGGTTCACGTTACCAAGCAAACGGAAATATGGAGCAATCCGGATAAAATTTCCACAATGAAATATCAGGCAATCAATACCAATAAAAATAAGGCGTAAGAGGTGATAAAATGGCTTTAAGTACGACTTTTAACAGATTAAAGAGGGAAATTGGCATCAAGAAATGTGTCATTGTTGAGGGGAACGTCGGTGACGTCTATCTGAATGACAAAAAACAAATCGTAGACCTGAAACAGTATCTTATGGATATGCTGAAGGCAATGGACTACGATGACGTGCTCTATTGGGATCGGATCGACGGCGTGGACGGTGACGTATCAAGACTTGACGTTGTCGATAAGGTAGAAGTGGAAGGCGACGCCTATTCGTTTGACGATGATGAGGAGGAGACACCGAAGGAAGAGCAAAAAACGGGTAGCGGACTTTTCAAAGAGCCTGCCGAGATATTTAATATCATCTTCAAAAACTTAAAAAAGCCGAATAAGAAAATTGCGTTTGTTTTGAATTGGGCAGACTACCTTTTCAGTGCGGGCGGACAACTTCCTCCCGATGAAAGGGAACTTCTGACTTTGCTCGGTAAAGCCATTAAAGACAAAAAAATCGACTATCTTTCTTCCGAAGTTAATGAAAGCACGGTCGTCCTGATCACGAGCAAGCTTTCCATGTTCCCGATCTCTTTCTATCAGGGCAATCCCGAAGTCGCTTGCCTTACCTTGTCGAGACCGGATAGGGAAGAGCGAGAAAAAATGCTTGAAAAGATCGAGAGCGGTTTTGAAGTCAAATTAAAGCCGGGCGAATCTCTTCTTACCTGTGACAAAAAGAACGAATACATCGATATGCTCGACGATTTTACCAACCGCGAGATCATTCAGATGGCAAGACTTTCAAGGAAAGAAGGCAAAATGCCGTTTGAACAGTTGTACTTACTTTTTAAGTACGGCGAAAAGGACAACCCTTGGGAAAAACTTGATTATAAGGCAGTGAAAAATATCAAAAAGATCCTCGCCGAGCGAGTTGTAGGACAGGACGAAGCGATCGCAAAAATCGAGAAAGTGGTCGTAAAAGCGTATATGGGGCTTACGGGAATCCATAAATCTTCTTCCCGTTCCGCACCAAAAGGTGTACTGTTTTTCGTAGGACCTACGGGTGTCGGTAAAACAGAGCTGTCCAAGGCGCTTGCGAAATTCCTGTTCGGCGACGAGCAAGCTTGCATCCGTTTCGATATGTCCGAATACGCGCAGGAAAACAGTGATCAGAAGCTCATCGGCGCGCCTCCCGGATATGTCGGTTACGAAGAGGGCGGACAACTCACAAATGCGGTAAGAGAAAAACCGTTCAGTATTATTCTCTTCGATGAGATCGAAAAGGCGGCAAAGCCCAATCCCCGTATCTTGGATATTTTCTTGCAGATCTTGGAGGATGGCAGACTGACTGACAGCAAGGGCGAGACGGTGTATTTCAGTGAGAGCGTGATCATCTTTACGTCCAACCTCGGCGCGTCCGAAGTTTCTTCGAGCGGCAGCAATGAGGAGGTGGCGGAAGAGTTTATCAAGATCGTCAAGAACTATTTTGACAATGAGATCAAACGTCCCGAAATTTTGGGGCGTATCGGGTATAGCAATATCGTGCCGTTTAACTTTATCAACGATAAAGAATTCAGTGTAAAGATTGCACGTTCCAAACTCCGTCCCGTGCAAAAGGCAATATTGGAAAAATATCGCATCGACCTTGAATTTGAAGACGAGCTTAAATTTATCAATTACATCTTAGGAGGAGCGGACAGCAGCAAGGGCGGTCGAGATATTCTCAATGCCATCAACGATAAGCTTCTCGACGAACTTGCCATGTTCATGTTTGAGAATAAGCAAGATCTGTCGTCGTTTAAGGGCGCGAAGATTCTCGTAAAGACAACGAAGGACGGTCTTGATTTCAGCTTTGAAAATGACTAAGTTTAACGTTGCAAGCATCAATACCTGTACCGAAGCGGAAGGGCCGTATAAAAGGCTGTGTATCTGGTTTCAGGGTTGCAATATCCGTTGCCCGGGGTGTTGCAATCCTGATTATCAGCCGTTTGAAGCAAGGCATATTATGTCTCTTGAAGAACTGATGGCAGTAATTAAAGAGGCTAAGACGCGGTTTGAAATAGAGGGCGTGACTTATTCGGGCGGCGAACCCACCTGCCAACAAAACTTATCGCTTTTGACAAAAGAAATCAAGTCGCTCGGGCTCGGCGTAATATCCTTTACAGGCAGAACGTATGAGGACGTTCCCGAAATTTTTGAGGGCTGTGACGTCGTATTGGACGGCTCTTTCAAAGCGGATTTGCCTGAGACAAAGAGAAGGCTTTTGGGCTCTGAAAATCAGCGGATAATCTGTCTGACCGAAAGATACAAAGATTGCATTAACATTTGGTTTGCCGATCATAACAAGGTAGTAGAAGTAAGCGTCGGATCTGAAATAATTGCAAACGGGGATAAATTTTAATACGAATGAACTATCTGTTTTTTGACATAGAATGTTGTGACGGGGCTCACATTTGCGAATTCGGGTATGTATTAACAAACGATAAGTTTGAAGTTTTGGATAGGGATTTTTTCTTGATAAATCCCGAAAAGAAATTTAATTTAACGGGTAGAAAAGATCAGCGAGATTTGCAGTTGCATTTTTCGGAAGAGGAACAACAATCGAAAGAGAAAGTAACTTAAAAGAAGATACAGTACTATATAGAAAAGACTTACGGCTTCAAAGTCTTCACGGCGTATTCAAAATAGGGTTGCATTACTTGCCGATTTACGTTATAATAAAGAAAAATATCGTACGAGGGAGACGAAATGTCTAATTTTACAAAAAACGCAATAAAAGCATCTTTTTTGAAGTTGCTCAATGAACGACCTCTGAGCAAGATTACCATAAAAGATATAGTTACAGATTGCGGAATCAACCGTAATTCTTTCTATTATCATTATCAGGATATACCCTCTTTGATTGAGGAAGTTATAAAGGAAGAAACAGACAATATCATAAGTCAATATCCGACAATATCCGCCTTTGAAGAATGTTTGAAAATAGCAGTAGAATTTGCCTTAAAGAATAAAAAGGCAGTCTTTCATGTATATAACTCGACGAATCGGAATATTTTCGAACACTATTTATGGAATGTTTGCCAATATGTAGTATTAACATACATAAATACTGTATTTTCCGATTATCAAGTTGTCGAGAGCGATAAAAATGTCATTGTTAAATTTTATAAATGCGAAATCTTCGGGCAAATCATATGGTGGTTAGACAGCGGAATGCAAGATGATTTATTAGAATCGAGCCAAAGATTATGTGAACTTCGGAAAGGAATGACCGAGGAATTGTTTCGCAGAAGTTCAGATAACCAATAGCTTTAAGACTTGACCGATATTTATTGAAGTTTTTAGGCAAAGGAGAGCCTTTGCCTAAATTTCAGTTAAAATTTGCGCCGTGCCTAATTTTTAGGCATGGCGTATTTTTCGTCTATTTTCTTTTTCAGGGTAAATGATTATAATATTTATAAGAAAACAGAAAGGAGTTTGGTTATGCGTTCTGTCATACCAATGAGAATCGCAAAAATCGTGAATATCCTGATGTCCGTTTGCTTTTGCGCATTCGGAATTATTATCATGGCAATGCCTGAAATATCTGTTTCTGTTGTAGGGATAGTAATCGGTATTTACCTGATATTATCGGGAGTTTTCAAACTTATAGGTTATTTTTCCAAGGATCTTTTTCGATTGGCGTTTCAGTACGATTTGCAGTTGGGAATGCTGTTGATTGCATTAGGAACGGCAATTTTGATACATTCCGATCAAACAATGACTTTTATCTGTGTTATTTTCGGGATTTCGATTTTGTCGGAAGGTCTTTTCAAAGCGTCCATTGCATTTGACTCAAAAAAATTCGGAATAAAACTATGGATTGTTATTTTGATAGTTTCCGTAGTAACTTGCCTGTTTGGGGCAATTCTTATTTTCTTCCCCTCTGAAAGCATAAGAGTTCTTCAAGTTTATTTGGGTTTATCGCTTTTATGGGATGGTATATTGAACTTTATTGTAATTTTGAGCACGGTCAAGATTGTCAAAAACCAAAAGCGCGATTATCCGAACGATACCTTCAAATGAGAGGAGCTTTATGTTAGCCATGAAAAAACAAGTTCCCCCGCATAATACAGAAACTACCGCATTAAAGCCGAGTATGAAAAAGGAGAAAGACTCCATGATTTATTATAAAGCAATCTTTATTTATATGCTCGGCGGACTCGTCGGAACATTATGGGAAACCATATTAAACCTATGCCGCGGACGTGGATTTGTATTTTGTAACGGAAGCATTCTTACTCCGTTCAATTTTGTTTATGGAGTAGGTGCGCTTGTAATCATAGCGTGTCTACGCAATCAGACGAAATGGTGGGGAGTTTACTTAATCGGTGCAGTTGGCGGCGGGGTTGTCGAATATCTGTTGAATTTTCTTGAAGAGAAAATACTTGGTACGCGGTCATGGAACTATACAGGTAAATTTCTCAACATTAACGGACGGACGACTCTGATTTATATGGCTTTCTGGGGCTTATTGTGTTTGGCTGTTATATTTCTCGTATATAAACCGTTGAACCGATGGCTGGATATGATTCCGCCCGAAACCATGAAGATAATAGCGATCGTAATGGCGACTATCATACTATGTGATTTCATGATAACGGTAAGCGCGCTTATACGTTATGCAGGGCGCAATGCCGGAAGAGCCGCCCTTACCCATGCGGGGCAATTGATCGACAGATTGTGCGACGATGCTTTTATGAAACGAAGATTTCCGAATATGAAGTTTACATAATCCCGTAAATGAGACTTTGTGCGGTAATCCAAATAAAAATTTATGCAACGAGGAGATATAAATATGAAGGAATTTAGCAAGTTATGCAAAGAGTTTGAAGAGATGGATGTATTAAGTTACAGCATGATTTTAGGCAAGAAAGCACTGAAAGTTATTCCTACTTTAAGCGCAATCACCGACGACGGTCTTAACGGCGTTACGATATTCGCAACGTTTGTTATGGGAGCGATTGCCGCAGACGGCAGATTGTCGGAGGAAGAATATATGATATGCTATCCTCTCTTATACGCCTTTTTCGGAGATGAAGTAAATTATGACGAATGTAAAAAAGCAGTCAGACTTCTGAAGCCCGAAAGCCGCGAATTAAAAAAAGCGGTAAAAGAGATGGTTGATGTATTCGGACAGTTATCGGACGAATTAAAGGAAGATATAATCATCATTTGTATGTTGATTTGCTCTATCGACGGAAAGATTTCGTTGAAAGAGAAAAATTGGATAAAGAAATTATTGAAATAAAGGAGTATCTATGAGTGTCATAGAAGTGAACAGTCTTACGAAAGACTATGGTTCGGGACGAGGCGTCTTCGACGTTACCTTTCAGGTTGAGAAAGGCGAGGTGTTCGGGTTTCTCGGTCCCAACGGTGCCGGGAAATCGACGACTATCAGGCACCTGATGGGCTTTTCAAAACCGCAGAGCGGGCAAACGAAAATATTCGGGAAAGATACGTTCGATAAATATTTCGAAATCTTAGGGAACGTCGGCTACATACCGGGCGAAATCGCTCTGCCGGCAGGACTTACAGGCTGGGAATTTATCAGAATGATGCAGCATTTGCAGAAATGCCGTAACGATGAGCAGTTGAACTATCTTCTGAAAATTTTTGAGCTTGATCCATCCGGCGAAACAAAGCGTATGAGCTTGGGCGTTAAACGTAAACTTGCCGTTGTTACCGCGTTTATGAGCGATCCCGACGTGCTTATTCTTGACGAACCGACAAGCGGACTCGATCCCGTAATGCAGGAAGTCTTTATCGAATTTATAAGGAAAGAAAAAGAACGCGGGAAAACGATTTTACTTTCCAGCCACATTTTCTCCGAGGTGGACGCAACTTGCGATCGTATCGCCATCATCAAGGACGGGAAAATTGTATCGGATTTCATTGCCGACGACTTAAAGCATGCTTCGCAAAAGAATTATGAAATCGGTTTTACGGATCGGGAAAACTACGACAGGTTTATGAAAGACAGCCGCAACAGCGCAATCGTTAAAATCATCGGGAACGATGCGAAAAATAAAACGGTTATGATCGCGACCGACGATAAGTACATCAATCAAGTGATTGCCGGATTGTCGGAGTATTCCATTGGCAATTTCAGCCACTTGAAAGAAACGTTGGAAGACTACTTTATGAGCTACTACAAGGAAGATAAGAATTTCGGAGGTGCGCTTCAATGACGGAACCTGTAATCGAAATAAAAGATCTGACCAAAGACTATGGCGAAGGGCGAGGCATCTTCGATATAAATCTTACCCTTTACAAGGGAGAGATGCTCGGCTTTGCGGGAACAAACGGTAGCGGTAAAACGACGACTATCCGCAATATCATGGGTTTTTTACAGCCCACGAGCGGTGCGGCGTATGTAAAAGGTCTGCAAACATGGAAGCATTCAAGCGAAATCGTGAAATTTATAGGCTATGTGCCGGGCGAAATCGCATTCCCCGATCTCCCGACGGGTACGGCGTTTTTGAAAAGTCAGGCGGAATTTCTCGGAATATCGGATATGTCGTATGCCGAATATATCATTGAGAAATTACAGCTCGACCCGCGCGCGCCTCTGAAACGAATGAGCAAAGGTATGAAGCAGAAGACGGCGATTGTTGCGGCGCTTATGGCAAATCCGGAAATCATCATCCTCGATGAACCGACCACGGGACTCGACCCTTTGATGCGCGATGCTTTTCTCGAAATTATAAAAGCCGAACACGCAAAGGGCAAGACGATTTTTATGAGCAGTCATATGTTCGAAGAGTTGGAAACGACCTGTGACAGAGTTGCGCTCATAAGGGACGGACATATCGCCGATATTGCAATTCTTGACGAAATCAGAAACCGTAAAATAAAAGAATATAAAATAGAATTTGTGGAAGAAAGCGATTACCGCAGGTTCAAGGAAACGGGTTATGACATCATCAGAGACCAGCCGCAATATTGTCAGGTGACGATTGCGATAACGAGCGAACAGCTCAATCGGTTATTCCATGATCTGAAAGAATATCAGGTTAAGTTCATTTCGGAAGTGAAATATAATCTGGAAAAACATTTTAAGACCGTATTAAATCGGGAAAAGGAGATTAAGACCAATGTTCAGTAAATCATTATTCAAGCAGTCTTGTAAAGCGAACGGCATTATGTGGACTATCATTACCGTTGCCGTCTGCTTTATGCTGTGCTGCGTCATGCTGATTTCCGGTAACGGAAATTTGGGCGATACGAAGTCAGTTTTGGAAGATGCTATTATCGAGGGTGAACTCGATTCGCAAGTGCAAAGAAGAGCACTCAATTACTACGAACTCGCGGACGGTGCGCTCTGTCATTTTGACGACACATTTAAAGAAAAATATGTAGCGGCATACACGCAGGCTCTGCAATCGGGAAAATCGGAGGCGGAAGCCGGGCAAATTGCAAGCGTAACTGCCTATTCCCTTGCTGCGGAAGAGTTAACGACGTATTATTCGGCTTTGATTGAGCAGAAAGGATATGACGAGAACTCGCAGGAGGCACAGGAAATCAGAGGCGTTATCTTCTACGTTTTCAACCCTCTGCAAGCGGACGGTACATATATGTTTGACAGCTTTTATACCGACCTCGGCGAAGAAGCTCCCAGATATAATACTCTGCTTGCGACGATCTCGGAGGAAGGTCATGCGGACGAACGGGATAAATACGTCATGACCAATAGTTCTATTTTTCTTGCCGGAAATATGGTAAAAGACGAGAATATCCAATCGGTTCTCGATGTCCTTTCCGAATACGGGATTACAAAGGAAAAATACGCAGAGTTCGGTTTCAGCGATTACGGTAACGTAAAACAAAAGTCTTTGGAAGTTCTCGTTAATTACAGAGCAAATCTCGAATACAGACTTGAAAACATCAAAGACGGTGAAACGGTTGAGAGTATCAAAGCGGAGATTGCCGACGATCTGGCGGGCGGGTTATTATCCGTATTGCCGCAGGATATGTTCGACGCTTTACAGGAAGTCGGTCAGGCAGACCTGTACGGTGCGCTTATCGGCTCTATATTCTTCAAAATGGCAGGTTTGCTTTTGCCCATCATCTATATGATTATGTCGTCCAATGCGCTTATTGCGGGACAGGTGGACAGCGGGTCTATGGCATATATCCTCTCCTCCGGAACGAAGAGAAAACAAGTAACGTTTACGCAGGCAATGTTCCTGATCAGTTCCATTCTTGTAATGTTCCTCTGCACGACTCTTACAAGTATGATTTGCTTTGCAATCGTTGACGTCTCCACGGAACTTACTTACGGAAAACTCGCACTGATCAATCTCGGCGCATTCCTTGTAATGTTTGCGATGAGCGGAATTTGTTTCCTCGCTTCGTGTTACTTCAACCGCAGTAAGCATTCCATGGCTCTCGGCGGCGGGCTTAATATGTTCTTCCTTGTCGCCACAATGCTCGGATTGTTCGGTTCGCCCGTACTCCCGTCCATTATCCGTATGGAAGCACTGAACGCTTTCAACTATGTGTCGATTATATCTTTGTTCGACGTGGTTTCCATTCTTGACGGAACAACGACCTTCATATGGAAATGGGCAATTCTTCTTGCCGTCGGAATCATCTGTTATATCGTCGGTAGTTTGAAATTCGAGAAAAAAGACTTGCCGCTGTAACGGCATAGGAGAAATTTTAAAAAGTCGGGAGTTGCTTTTAGCTCCCGACTTTACCAAAAAGGAGAGAATGATGATAATTACCGTTGTGTGCGACGTACTTGGCGAAGAAAATAACGGAACTACGGTTGCGGCAATGAACCTGATTAAATTTCTGCAGCAAAAAGGTCATACGGTACGCATTTTGTGCGCGGATCAAGCCAGAAAGAATCAAGAAAACGTCTTTGTCGTACCGAATTACAATTTTGGGAAAATATTAAACGATTATGTCCATAAGGTCGGCGTTACACTTGCCAAACCCGATGAGGAAATTGTTCGCAATGCAATTGACGGCGCGGATATCGTTCATATTATGATGCCGTTGTCGCTTGGTATATTCGCGGCAAAAATAGCGCACGAGCAAAACGTTCCGATAACCGCCGGATTTCATATGCAAGCGGAAAATCTTACGTCGTATCTGAAATTGAACAAGGTTAAGGTCGCAAACAAATTGGTATACAAGACGATTTATAACAACGTATACCAATATGCCGACGGAATACATTACCCGACGGAATTTGTAAGAAATGAGTTCGAACGCAACGTGAAGAGAGCTACGCCGGCATTTATCGTTTCAAATGGCGTCCATAACTACGTCCGTAAAAAAGAAACACCAAAACCGATTGAATTCCGTGATAAAATTGTAATTTTGACAACGGGAAGATATGCAAGAGAAAAATCGCAGGATACGTTGTTGAAGGCGGTAAGGTATTCTGCATATAAGGATAGGATCCAGCTTATATTGGCAGGGCAGGGAACGAAAGAAAAATATTATAAAAAACTTGCGAAGAAGTTGCCGGTCGCTCCCGTTTTTCAACTTTTTTCAAGAGAAGAAATGGTTGACGTCATCAATTATAGCGATATGTACGTTCATCCTGCCGAAATCGAGTTGGAAGGTATCGCTTGTCTTGAAGCTATCACCTGCGGAAAGCTTACAATCGTTTCGGACTCTGAATTGAGTGCGACAAAGGGCTTTGCGGTGGATGAGCGTTGTGTTTTTAAGAATAGAAAACCGAAAGACCTTGCCAAAGTCATAGATTTCTGGATTTCTCATCCCACGGAAAAAGAAGCGTGTGAAAATAAATTTCTTGCTTATTCGAGTCGATTTAATCAGGAACGATGTATGGACGAAATGAATCAGTTTTTTTCTTCGGTTTATGAAAAAACAAAAACAGATAAAGAGGTTAATGCGTAATGTCGCAGACGACAAAGAGAGCGTTGGAAACGTCGCTGAAAAAGCTTTTATTAAAAAAGCCAATCAATAAAATAACCATATCCGATATTACGGATGACTGCGGGGTCAACCGTATGACGTTCTATTATCATTTTACCGATATATACGATTTAGCGAGATGGGCGTGTATGGAGGATGCGGAACAGGCAATTGCAAACAATAAAACGTATGATACCTGGCAACAGGGTTTTTTGAATATTTTTAATGCCGTGCTTGAAAACAAACCTTTTATCAAAAACGTCTATCATGCTTTGGATCGGGAACAGATTGAAAATTATCTGAATACCCAAACGCACGAATTGCTGATGGGCGTTATCGAGGAACAGGCAACCGGTATGTTCATATCGGAGAAAGATAAAGAATTTATCGCCGATTTTTTCAAATATGCGTTTAACGGCATTATGCTTAAATGGATCGCCGACGATATGAAGGAAGACCCGAAGTATATCGTTGACAGAGTAAGCACTCTTATACACGGGGATATTTCCTATGCGCTGAACGCTTTTCGCAAGGACAAAAGTTTATCAAACGATAAAAAATGATAAAACTTTTTACACTTTCAATCGAGATGATAAAACTTTAATCAAAGCAAAAATATTGCTTATTGTGCGTTTATTTTTCTCGGTTTATAATTGTATTGTAAATAAAAAACGGAGGTACATTTATGTATTATTCAAGTGGTAACTATGAAGCATTTGCCCGCCCTATGAAACCCGAAGGCGTAGACCGCAAATCGGCGTACATCATAGGAACGGGACTTGCGGGACTGACCGCGGCGTTTTATCTCGTCCGCGACGGACAGATGAAAGGCGAGCATATCCACCTTTTGGAAAAACTCGATCTTGCCGGCGGAAGCTGCGACGGCAGGAAAGACGTGACCAAAGGTTTCTATATGCGCGGCGGAAGAGAAATGGATAACCATTTCGAAATTATGTGGGATGTTTACCGCGACGTGCCTTCCATCGAAACGGAGGGCGTAAGCGTTTTGGACGAATATTATTGGCTCAATAAGAAAGACCCCAATTATTCGCTTTGCCGCGCCACGGTCAATCGCGGGCAGGACGCTCATACGGACGGAAAATTCGAGCTGGATAAAGAGTCGGCGATGGACCTTACCAAACTGTTTATGATTCCCGAAGAGCAGCTTGAAGACAAAAAGATAAGTGAAATTTTTAATAAAAATTTTTGGAAAACAAATTTCTGGCTGTATTGGCAGACGATGTTTGCCTTCCAGCGTTGGTCGTCCGCACTTGAAATGAAGAGATATCTGCAAAGATACGTTCATCATATCGACGGGCTTCCCGATTTCAGCGCACTGCGTTTTACCAAATATAATCAGTATGAGAGCATGATTCTTCCTCTTGTTAAGTATCTCGAAGCGCACGGCGTGAAAATCGAATACGGCATCGACGTGAAGAACGTCGTCATTGAAAACGTCGGCGGCAAAAAAATTGCTAAGAAAATCGAATATATCAAAGACGATAATTACGGTAGCATCGATCTTTTGGAAACCGACCTCGTTTTCATCACCAACGGCTGTTGTACGGATACGAGCTGCTACGGCGACCAGACGCATGCCCCCGACCTTTCGGAAATCAGAAACGGTTACGGCGAAAGTTGGGATATGTGGAAGAACATCGCCGCACAGGACAAAGCGTTCGGCAATCCCGATAAGTTCTGTTCGGACGTGGAAGCGACCAACTGGATGAGCGCAACCGTCGCAACTTCGGACGACGAAATCATCGAGTATATCAAGAAAATCTGCAAGCGTGATCCGAGGTCCGGAAAAGTAACGACGGGCGGTATTGTTACCGTAAAAGACAGCACCGAAAATTGGTATCTGTCTTGGACGATAAACCGTCAGCCGCAGTTCAAATCGCAGGATAAAGACACCGTTCTTATTTGGGTTTATTCCCTCAATACGAATAAACCGGGCAATTACGTCAAAAAGCCGATGCGCGAATGTACGGGCGAAGAAGTCTGCCGCGAATGGCTGTATCACATCGGTTTCCCGATTGAAAAAATCGACGAGTATGCGAAGACGAAGGCGAATACCACAACCTGTTATATGCCGTATATCAACGCATTCTTCCAGCCCAGAAAGAACGAGGACAGGCCCAAAGTCGTCCCCGACGGAGCAGTCAACTTCGCATTTATCGGACAATTCGCCGAAACGCCGAGAGACACCATTTTCACGACGGAATATTCCATGAGAACGGGCATGGAGTCGGTATATACTCTTCTCGACATCGACAGAGGCGTTCCCGAAGTCTGGGGCAGTGCGTTTGACGTGCGCGAGCTTCTCCGTGCGGCATATTACGGTATCGACAAGAAACCTTTATCCAAGGCGCCGTTGTCTTTGAAAGAGAAGATGGCGTTAAAGACGGTAATCGATAAAGTAAAAGACACGGACGTCGAGAAACTTCTGAAAAACAGCGGACTTATTGAGTAACAAATAAGTAGTTGTGTCAAGACTCATAGTTCAATTGTCGGAAAAGATGAGCAGACTATGGGTCTTGACTTTTATAAATAATTTTTAAGACCTGCAAATAAAAGTCAAGAGATGAAATGAAAGTTTTTGGAAAATTTTTGGAGGCGAAAAAAGAGCAACACAAAAAAACCTCCACCCAAGGACGCAGACTTGAAACGGGAGGAATAATCAATCAGGCGGATTGTTTCAGAGAGTTGAAATGCTCCGTCACGCGAGCGTAAAAAAGGCGATCGACCTTAACCGTTACCGATTCAATCTGATCCGTTATACGGATGCGAAGCCCAACCTGCATAAACCGAACGCTATAACGGAAGGACGGCTGACAGTCTTAAAAACGGACGTAAAAGCCCAAGGAGAATTACGTCAGACCCTAAATATCCTTCTATTATAGCTTACGGCACGTAGACAGTCTCGTAGAAAATACGAAGAAAAAAATAAAGAGCAGCGTAAGGAAACGAATAGTAATTTCCAAACGATGA